>Ga0154301_109_pt3 | contig 39104 bp, 38 predicted proteins | sample RifGroA1_FD_105595 | JGI IMG/M metagenome (GOLD analysis project Ga0154301, IMG submission 105595) | Candidatus Vogelbacteria bacterium GWA1_51_14
GGCAATAACCTTGCGCGCCAAACTCCCCTTTTCGGTCTTAACCAATTCAATAATTGCCAAAATGAAAGCGAGCAATAAATAAACGCCGGTAAAAGTGGTGTTGGCAATAGTTAAACCCTGAATCTCAAGATTAATACTTAGAAAGCGTCCGGTTAAACCTAAACCGGCCACACCCAATAAAGACAAGACGGAGAACAAGGCCGCCGATAGAGCAACACTCCGGCGAACCAGCGACCAGTCTCTTCGAGTTAAGAGCACACCCAAAAGAACAGCGAAGAAAGCGATGTAAGTAAGAAAGAACACACCAGTGGAGCGGACAATATCAGAAAAGAGCGACCCGGCCGGGTACACACCAAAGAAAGCGGAAAGGTATTGGATTATCAGAAAAATACCAATTGACCATAAAAATGGCCTAGCGCGTGGCGAAACATACGCCAAATTGATATGATTTTTAACCAAGAGATAACTCCCCCACAAACCGGCCAATGAGACAGCACCAAGTAAGAAAAAGTATTTGCCATTAATGGCCCCATAAAACAAGGAATGAGAAAAGACAAAAGGCAAAATAAAGGCCACCAAGGCGGCAAAAATCCCAAACCAGCTGGCCTGTTTAAGCATCCTCATACTTAGGCCAATTATAGCTTTTCTACCTCAAAACCCCAACCCCCTTATCCCCGAAGGTCGGACCTTCGGAAAACTGAAGCCAGTCGTTAATATAATCGTTCAATTCTTTTTTGGTCTCAAAATACTCAGGAAAAGCCGATTTATTTAAAATTACACCCTCTGACCGAGGACCCGAACCAACATAATCAAGATAGCTAGAGTACTTGAATTTCCCTAAAAAAGACTGCGTTTGCTCTAAATCTTTTATCCCCTCCTCTTTCCAATTATGATTGATCAATTTTACTGGGTTGAGGTGAATATAAGCAAAAAGGTAGCGTAAATATTCGTCCTTATTTGCGTGAGTAGATTTAAAACGACCCTGAAACAAACTTCCATTACGTTTATTTTTCAAATTAAAATACATTGAATAGCCGGTGCTTAATTTTTTCATAAACAAACTTATGCCATTCTCCTTTTTTTCTCTCAGTAACAAATGGAAGTGGTTAGGCATCAAACAATAAGCCCCGATATCTACCAAAATTTCGCCTCTTTCTACCCCGAAGGTCCGACCTTCGGGTATTTCTCTAAAATCAACTGATTTAGTGCTATTGCATAAAAACAACAAGCCACTAAATCGACTGTAATCACCTTTATTCAAAAAGATTGACCTCTTTTCAACTCCCCTATTGTAGATATGGTAATACTCACCGACCGCAAAAGATGTTTTCCTGTTCATTTTTTAAATAATAGCACGAACCCCCGAAGGTCCGACCTTCGGGGGTGCATAAGTGTAGACAAACGGGCAAAGCAAAAACCCCGCCGAAGCGGGGTTTTTGCTAACCTTCTGCCGTTAGAGGCAGACACAAGGTGGTTATCGCTAGTTAAGCGAGATTGAGCTGGTCTTAACATCATCCAGGTCAAACCTGTAGTTGCTGTAGCCAGAACCAATATCGGTTGTAGCCCAGCCAATACCCTTAAGCAGGGTCTGGTAGAGACCGGCGTTGGTTGGACCAGTGTTGGTGCGACTAACCGTCATCGTAACCTTGGTTGACTCACCGTCAGCGAGCTCAATGTTGCCTGCAGTACTGCTCAGGCTTGCGCCATCGCCAGTAGTGTAGGACAAGGAGTCACTCAAGAGAGTAGTGGTAGCTGTACCACCCAAGGTAATAATGTAGGTGTTGTCGGTAGTAACTGCCGGAGCAGTAGTTTGTGTAGTCGCAGAGGTCGAAGTTGATACGTAGATAGTACCATCAAAGGCCTCAACCGTGAAGCTGATGTGGAAGACACCAGTATCATCGTTGGCGCTAGTACCAACCTGAGCCGAAGCATCAGTTTCGAAGTTAGATACCATTATACCAACATCGTAGAAGGCCAAGGCGTCACCCAGGGCGGTGCCAGTCTTGTCGGCATCCGGCAAGTCCTCACCGGTTTCATCCTCAATGTCAGCCGCAGCCCGGTTGGACGCGGTGTAGGAAGCCGTCAACTGATCGCCATCAGCAAAGTTGACGCCAGTATCCTCAATGTCAGCCAAGACGCGGACAGTAACCTTGTCACCCTCTTCAATCGTCATATCGATGTCATCGAAGGTAACCGTGGCGCCGGCAGAGCCGACAACCGCTGCCGAGCTAAGCTCGGAGAAGGTCGTGCCATCAATCTCAAGGTAAACCGCGCTGGCAACATGAGCCAAGGTGGTCGCCGTGCCGCCAGTTGAAGTAGCAAAGTTAATCGGCAAGTCCTTAATCTCAATGTCGGAACCCTTAGCTTCAAGGGTGAAGACCAAGAGCTCAACATCATCAGTGTCATTGGTGTCATCAACGTTGATGACTTGCGAATCAGGACTGTCATTGCTCTTGGCAGCTTTCAATTCAACATCAGCCGCGGAGGCGAAAGAGTTGAAGGTGAAGCTACGACCAGTAGCATCGTTAATATCACCGGTGGAGCTATCGCTGATGATAGCACCGGACCCGTCCTTAAAGCGGACGCTCTCGAACTCAAGAGTCCAAGTGTCGCCCTCGTCAGCCGAATCCATGTTGCTAATACCAGAAACCTTAACAACCAAGTCACCCTTCTCGCCAGCGTCAATAACGCCACCAAGATCCAAGGTAACGGTCTTGTCATAACCGTTGTCATCGGTGAACTCATCGCCATCAAGCCGAGCTAACTCCTCGCCATCTAACCAGATGGAGACCTCATCCGCATATTTGCGGAAATCGCTAGTTGCACCGGTGCTCTTAGAGAAGTTGAGGTTAACGGCCGTAATCTCAATATCGGAGCCGTCATCAGCCTCGATACGAATACCCGCTACTTCTTGGTCTTCCTCAGCTTCACCAACCTCTTCGTTGTTGATGCCGGAGACATAATCAACATCGTTGATTGAACCAGCGCCACCGGAAAGGGTGGTGCCTGTTCCCGTGCCAGTGCCCGTGCCTGTGCCGGTACCAGTACCAGTTGAGGCCATCGCGGCGATGTTAGCGCGGGTAATTGGGCCGAAGTAACCTACGGCCGGGCTGATGCCATTGGCAGCCTGATAGGCGGCCAAAGCAGCCTTGGTGCGAGTACCAAAGTAGGTAGTCTCCAAGCCAGGCGCGCCGGCGCCAGCAGTGGCAACCGTGAAGCCCTTAGAATTCAAGAATACTTGTAAACCGCGGACATCTTCACCGGTTGAACCCAAGGTCAGGTCGCGAGTGAAAGTGGTGCTAACAGCTGCGCCACCAGTGGTCGAGCCACCGAGTTGAGCAGTGAGAGCAGCGATTTGCGATTGCAATGAAGCAATCAATGCCTGAAGTTCTGCAGCCGTCTGAGCAGCGGCCGGAGCCGGTGCCAAGGCTACACCGAGGACCAAAGCCACGGCGGAGAAAGCAACAAGCGTTTTTACGAATTTACTCATAAATAACTTTTAATAATTTACTAACTAATAAATATAACTTTTAATAATCGTCTTTCGACTTTACCGCTCTGCCTCACTCCCCCGCTAAATTAATCAACGAGTTAGCAAAACAGAACTGCGTCTAGAGGGTTTATCGACTTCCCTCCGAACGACTTGGTAAACTAATAACTTTTATTAAACCTATCCGACTTCCGCCAGTTGACGGACGAACAGGGTTAATAACAAAAATAGGAAGATAATTTGAATCGTGTCGGGATATCGGATTGTCAATGTCCGCTACAGCTACAATTATACTACAAAGAGACAAGCCTTGAGCTAATCTCAATGTGGATAACCACTAGGAATGGCAACGATTTTTTCGCCCTTTCGGCCAATTCCCAGCCATCGCAGTGTAGCAAAAAAGAGGTAAAAGTCAATTAAGCCAAGGCATAGCGGCTCCAGCGCCGCTCCCCCTTTTTACGGAGTGTCCCCTTGGCCACCAAGTCGGTCAACTCGCGCTGAATCGTCTTGGCGCTAACACTGGGGATTATTTGGACAATGTCTTTAATCGACACCCAATCCTTGCCTTTTAAGAACCCGATGATTTCTTCTTGTCTGTGTCCCTTAGATACGGACGGAGTTTCTGTCCTTAAAGTTGAAGTGTCCTTTATTTGTCTAATAGGTGTATTTTGTCTTTTATCTGGATTCTTGGACTCCTCACCTATATTAGTAGACGGTCTAACCGGGGTTTCATTTCCCACTCCCGCCGGTAAAACGCGAGCAACCTCCATTTGGTTACTGAAAAAACTGCGATTTTCGCTCCTAATCGTGGCATAGAGATCGCTGTACTCTTTGCGCAGTAAAGTGAAGTTCATCTGCGAGACGGAGCCGGTGCCAAGGGCCAAGTCAATCACCGAAATCATTTGCGGTATCTTGCCGGCCAAAATCTCCATCGTAAAGGCGATATCTTTGCCCAAACTCTCGGTAATCTCCACCGCCAGCTCCCTAAGGCGCCATTTAATCGGTTCCCTATCAGACATAAAGTCGGACACCACGTAAACCGCTCGGGAAAGCTTCTCCGCCTTTCGGACAACGAAGTTCAATTTATCGGTCATATTGTCTTTAATTTCCGGCATTCCGTCCTTTAAGATTAAAGTTGATTATCTTGTCTCTAATTATACCCATATCGGCCAAACTGTCCAATACCTGGATTATCCCGTTAGAAATCGCGGTCGGCACCGCGACCTATTTCTAACGGGATGATATAATTAGCTCAAATTAATACTTTATTTTATGGCAAAGAAGAAAGTTGGCCGACCAAGGAAAAGGAGGGTAGCAGAAGAGTTGGATGACGAGAAGTCTGGTGGCTTTTTGCGCGGTGAGATTAAAGATACGATTTGGGCCATCGCTCTTGCGATTGTTGGCATCTTCCTCCTCCTCTCAAGTTTAGGCAAGGCCGGACCGGCCGGGCGGGTAATTTACAATTTCCTCCACAACCTTTTTGGCCAGGGCTTCTTCCTCATCCCTTTGCTCCTTTTTTTGGTGGCCATCTCCTTCGTCCGTGACAGCCGACCCAGCTTTGCCAAATTCCGCCTGGGCGCCGGCTTGGTCGCCTTTGCCTCACTCTTATCACTCCTAGCCATCTTCTACCCCGAGAGTGGCGGCTGGCTCGGCAACTTAATTGCCTCGCCCCTTCTCAAGCTCTTCGACATTTATGTCAGCGTCATCATTACCTTGGCCTTGGCCATTATTGCCGGCCTCGTCCTCTTTGATTCCAAAATTACTTTAGATGGCCGGTTATTTGGCCTCCGATTATGGGGAAAAAAGGAGGACGATGAGTTGTTTGACGATGAAGGAAACGAGTTGGAAGACGAAGTAATAGAAGAAGATAACTTTGCGATTGAAGACCCGGCAGACTTGGCAGAAGCGCCGGAACCGGAACCGATTGCCGAATCAAAAAACAGAAACAAGTTGGCCGGAGCCGGCGTCTTCAGCGGTTTTATCGCTCGCGGCCGCGATGCCATCCCCTTTACTCCCCCGCCGCTCTCCCTCCTTTCTCGCGATTCCGGTCGACCCGGAGTGGGCGATATTAAAGCCAATGCCAACATTATCAAACGAACGCTGGCCAACTTTGGCATCACGGTGGAGATGGACGAGGTGTCGATTGGCCCCTCCATCACCCGCTACGCCTTCAAACCGGCCGAAGGGGTGCGTCTCTCGCGCATCCTCACTCTCCAACGCGACCTCGAGCTCTCGCTTGCCGCCCACCCAATCCGGATTGAAGCGCCAATCCCCGGCAAAGCGCTAGTGGGAATTGAGATCCCCAACACCACCAAAACCACGGTTGGTTTGGGCAGTCTTATTGGCAACAAAGCTTTTACCGATAACCCCGACCCGCTTTTGGTCTCACTTGGTCGCGGTATCTCGGGCGAACCTTACTTTGCCAAGCTAACCAAAGCACCTCACCTGTTGGTGGCCGGCGCCACCGGCGCCGGCAAGTCGGTGACTATCCACACGATGATTACCTCGCTCCTCTACCGCCAACCGCCGGAGAATCTCCGCTTTATCATGATTGACCCCAAGCGAGTGGAATTGACGCTCTATAATCGAATCCCCCACTTGCTAACGCCAGTCATCACCGACCCCAAGAAAGCGATTTTGGCCTTGCGCTGGGCGGCCGGCGAGATGGACCGCCGTTACAACATCCTTGAGGCTGAAGCGGTGCGCGACATCGCCTCGTATCATAAAAATGTGCTTGAACCGGCTCTGACTAAATTTACCCCGACCAAAGTGGAGGGGCCAAATGAGGAAACCGGACCCGAGCGCATGCCTTATATTGTTATCATTATTGACGAATTAGCCGACATTATGAGCACTTATCCGCGCGAGCTTGAGGCGGCGATTGTCCGCTTGGCCCAAATGTCGCGCGCGGTTGGCATCCACTTGATTATCTCAACCCAGCGACCGAGCGTGGAGGTAATTACCGGTTTGATTAAGGCCAACATCCCCTCGCGAGTGGCGCTCCAAGTGGCCTCGCAAATTGACTCGCGGACCATCCTTGATACTCCCGGCGCCGAGAAGCTCCTCGGCGCCGGCGACATGCTCTACCAAGGCGCCGAGATGGGCAAACCAATCCGCTTGCAGTCAGCCTTTATCACCGAAGATGAGGTCAAAAAAGTGACCGCTCATTTGGCCAAAAGTTACGAGGATGTGTTGCCCGACACCATCAGCTTTGAGCCCGAAGCGGGACACGGCGGGCGCGAGAGCCTCTTTGGCACCGCCCTTGATGCCGGCGACGATGACGACCTCTACGAGGAGGCGCGAGTGGCGGTGGCCGCCGCCGGCAAAGCCTCGGCCTCATATCTCCAACGCAAACTCAAAGTGGGCTATGCTCGCGCCGCCCGGCTGATTGACATGTTGGAGGAACGCGGCGTGGTGGGACCGGGCGAGGGCGCCAAACCGCGCGAGGTGTATAATAATCACGAAGGCTATGGTCAAGACACTGAAGAATAAAATTTCGCCCCGAATAATTGCCATCGTCTTGGCGGTGGTTATTGTGCTGGGCTACGGCTTGGCCCGCTCTTACGACCTTTTGGCCGGTCCCGAGATTAAACTCTCGGAACTTAAAGACGGCCAAACCATTAGTCAGGAGTTGGTCTTGATTAAGGGCCAAGCCAAGCGGATTGCCAGCCTCTTCCTAAACGGTCAGCAAATTTTTACCAACGAGGAGGGCGACTTCCGCGAACCATTACTCCTCTTCCCCGGCTACAATGCCATCACCTTGTCTGCCCGCGATAAGTTTGGCAGGGAGGTCAACAAAAAGATTATTATTGTTAATCAGTCGTAAATTTTGAATTAAATTATAAGCTAACAGCTATAAGCTATCCAAAACATGAGACCAAGTCCGAAGAAAAAAGTTGAAGCCAAAGTCACTCCCGAGACCGCCACCGACTCGGCCATTGAAGACGCCATCCGCTCAATCAAAAGCAAGTTCGGCGATGAAGCGATTATGAAGCTGGGCGATCGGCCCAAAGTTGGCGTGGATGCTATCCCGAGTGGTAGCTTGGGGCTCGATATGGCGCTCGGGATTGGCGGTTTGCCCCGGGGCCGAGTAATTGAGATTTACGGTCCTGAATCATCTGGCAAAACCACTCTCGCTCTCCATGTGGTGGCCCAAGCCCAAAAAGCCGGCGGGGTCTGCGCCTTCATTGATGCCGAACACGCCATGGATCCGGAATATTCCAAAAAAATCGGGGTGAAGATTAACGAGCTCCTCCTCTCCCAACCGGACTACGGCGAACAAGCGCTTGAGATTGCCGAGAGTCTAATCCGCTCGGGCAAAATTGATGTGGTGGTCATCGACTCGGTAGCGGCTCTCACGCCCAAAGATGAGATTGAGGGTGATGTGGGCGCTTACCATGTGGGCAAGCAGGCCCGGCTGATGAGTCAGGCTCTGCGCAAAATGACGGCCCTCGTGGCCCGCTCCAAAACAGTGGTCATCTTCATCAACCAAATCCGGATGCAAATCGGCGTGATGTTCGGCAATCCCGAGACCACACCGGGTGGCAAGGCGCTCAAATTTTACTCCTCCGTCCGCCTCGATGTCCGCCGGATTGCCCAGATTAAAAAGGGTGAGGAGGTGGTGGGCGGCCGAGTGCGAGTGAAAGTAGTTAAGAATAAGGTGGCCGCCCCCTTCCGCCAGGCCGAGTTTGATATCCTCTACAACGAGGGTATCTCCCCCGAGGGCGAGATGCTGGCCTTGGGCGAGAAATTCAAATTGGTCACCAAGTCGGGCAGTTCCTACTCATACGGTGAGGAAAAGTTGGGTCGCGGTTACGACGCCGCTCGGACTTATCTGAAAGACAATCCCAAAGTCAAAAACGAGCTGGCCAAAAAAATCAAAGACGCCTTTAGCCAAAATCAATAATGGCGTTGTTGGAATATAGCGAGATTAAACCGCGGAAGTTTATCGTCTATAACGGCGAGCCGTTTGAGGTCTTAACGGCGCATATTTTCAGAAAGCAGATGAGGAAGCCCGTTAATGCCACCAAGCTTAAAAATTTAATCACCGGCAAAGTGGTGGAAATTTCTTTCGGAGCAAGCGAGAAGGTGGACGAGGCGGAGCTGGAAAAGCAAGAGGTTAAATATCTTTATTCAAACCGTGGCGAGTATTGGTTCTGCGAGAAGGATAACCCCAGCAAACGCTTCCAACTGCCGAGTGAGACCGTGGCCGAGCAATTGGCTTATGTTAAAGCCAACAGTGTCATTGCCTTACTCTCTTTCAACAACCGGCCAATTAGCCTCTCCATTCCGATTAAAGTGGAGCTTAAGGTCACCGACGCTCCCCCAGCGGTGAAGGGTAACACCGTCCAAGGTGGAGTGAAGCAGATTACTCTCGAGACCGGCAAAACCATCAACGCGCCAATGTTCATTAACCCGGGCGACACTATCCGCGTCAACACCGAAACCGGCGAATATGTGGAACGGGTTTAAATAAATTGGTAGCACATTCCTACGACCGTGGGAATGTGCTACCAATATCAAAAAATTACCCCGCAAGCACATTCGTGCTTGCGGGGCTTTGTTTCTCGCAGAGTTTAGATTAGATGGGAATGTCGTCAGCTGCTTTTTCCGCTTCCAACTCTTGTTCCGCCCATCGGAAAAGCGCTCCCCGAGTTTCCGTGGTAAACATCCGGTCTTGGGCAAATTTCAGCGAAGTAAGTAATCTGATCTTGGCATCATCAACCATTTGTTCAGAAATCTGTGAGCCAACTCGTTGGAGATCTTCCTCCAATCTTACTACCTCCAGGGTCATACTCTTCAATACCCTCTCGACTTCAAGATCCACACGACCAGGAGTACTACCAAATAAAATCGAGCTAGTCTGCCAGTCCGACCATTTTAAAATATCCCGATGAAGTTTCTCTATATCTTCAAGATAAAGCCGGATGAAATGAAAGTTGCCGTACGGCTTCCACAAGTGAACACGCCAATATACCCAAAGAAAAGAGACGACTGTGGCGATCGCAGCACCAGCAGCGATTTTGATAATATTGTCGTCTTGAGAGATCACCGAACACCCAAAAAGTCCTACTGCAAAGACAATAGATGTAGTGGTCCACCCACATAAGTTACTCAGAATTTTTCTCCGAGCAATCCACTGCCCGGCAGTTACCAAGTAATAGTTACCGTCCTCACTAGTTAACTCCTGCCACCAACCGTTCTTCCTGACCTTTTCGGTCTCTATCAACAAACTGGCGAGGTCTTCATCACTCATTTCGCTTACCCTACTCATCTCAAGGTTCTCCTTTGTTTCGGCTTCGCTGGGGAGGGTTCATTCCCTCGTTTGGAGTGGGCTTCGTACCCAAGTCAAACACTTCCGCTAAGGCGACCAAAACTTACCTACCCCATTACTGCCAGATAAACAAAAACCGGTCAAGAGACCGGTTTTTGTTGTAAATAAAAAAATTACCCCGCCGCGTTTGACGCGGCGGGGTTTTCGTAAAGCAAGCGAGAATCACTCGCAACACTCGCATTTCATGTTCTTGAGCCGTTTTTCTTTCTCTATCTCCTCTTCTGCTAATTTTTTCTCGGCTTCCCGAAAGTACAAATCCCAAGTATCTTCAACTAAGCCGGTTTTCTTAACCGCCTCATGAAGATGCTTGAATCGATTTTTTGCTTCAACCTCTTCATCGATCCAAAAAACCAGTCCTTGCGGATTATCTCCAGGCCGATTGTAATCCTTAGTACACTCTTCTTGGCGCTTTCGTTCAGCCAAAACCTTTCGATAAGCTGCCTCTACCAGATTAGAGTGGAGCACAGCTTTAAGGTCAACTTCAGATAAGTCAACCAAATTCGATACCGATGTCCTTGCGACTTGTTCCACGCCCCCCAACCAACGGGCAAATGATTTAATGAGAGATAAATCATCTTGATCCCACCGATGTTTCCAAAAGATAAAGTCAACCACCAATAGCACAACCCCCAAAAGAATGAGACTCGCCGCTGCAGGATTAGAAAAACTACCGAAAACAGCGAAAGACATGGGCACTAACGACCAAACCGCCAACGTTACAATGCACATGATTAGAAAGAACCCGAAAATTCTCTCCCCTCCCTGGATTCGTCCGACTGTCAAAGAGACAATATTTGGATTAAAGCCGTAAACACTTTGGCTAAAATATTTTTCCAAATACCTAAATAGGACGGACTGTTGGATCTTGTCGTTAGCCAGAAAATCAGCTAACTCCTGGGGTTTCATTTCTGAAACTTTGCGTTTTTCTTTAGACATGACGAGGTTCTCCTTATTCTGGCAAGTTGGGAGGCGTCAGTGCCTCATCGCATCTTGAGCTTCAGGCTCAAAAGCAATACTTCCAATCTTGTCAAAATTTTCTACCCTACTTCTACCACAGACCCAAAAGCCGGTCAAGGACCGGCTTTTGCAAAGAGTTACCAATTAAGGAATGTTTAACTGGCGGAGTATGGGATGAGGGCGAGCTCGCGGGCGCGCTTCACCGCTTGGGCCAAGCGACGCTGATGGAGCGAGCACAAACCCGTCCGGCGATTTTTGCCGATCCGAGCGTAGTTATCCAAAAACTGCCTCAAGGTTTCCACATCCTTGTAGTCAACCTCTTTAATATTATTGGTGCAAAAATGACATTGTTTCATAATTAAAATGGAATATCGTCAGGGTTAATATCTTCCTCCGGATAATTGATTTCGCCACCGCGATTTCCGGTGCCGGCATCTTGATTCTCTTCCCCGGCTTGGGCTTGATTGCCGGCCGGCGCGCCCCCGGCGCTCCGCGGACCAAACTGAACGCGGTCGGCCACAATCTCGGTGCGATACTTTTTGGCACCGTCTTGAGCATCCCAACTGCGAGTTTGAAGCCGGCCCTCAATCATCGCGCTCGAGCCCTTCTTCAGATATTGGGCCACCACCTCGGCCTGCGGGCCGAAAACGACAACGTTGTGGAATTGGGTGTCCTCCTGTCTGGCGCCGGTTTTATCCTTCCACACCCGATTAGTGGCCAAGCCGAAGCTGGCCACTGCCGCCCCCGAGGGGAGACTCCGGCGCTCGGGGTCGCGGGTCAAATTGCCGATTAAAATAACTTTGTTGAGATACATCTTGAGTTAAAATTAAGCTGTTTCCACTAACAAACCCTCGATTTCTTTATCAATCGCCTCTTTGGTCATCTCCGGCTTCTTCTCCGGTTTGTCCCCTTCCTTAGCGATTGGTCGCGACTCGTTGGGCAACCGACGCTTAGCCGGCAAACGCTTAAGCGGTGTCATGGCGGCGGCATTTTTGGGCAAGCTAACCATAATAAAACGAATGATTAAATCATTGGCCTTCAGTTTGTCGGTGAACTCAAGCAAAGACTCGGGCGCGAGAGTAAAACGAATGGCGCCAAAATGAGCCTCGCCGAAGCTGGTGCGCTTATGGTTCTCGGTTTTGCCCACTCGGTAAGCCAAGACGATATGGCGTGGGTCAAGCTCGCTCCCCACCACCCCCTTAAGGGTGTTAATCGGCTCCTTAATCGCTTCGGCCACTTTGGCCGCCACCTCATCAGTCGGGATTAAGGGCGAGAGCAAATAGCCGATTTCGTAATTTTTTTCCATGGACCAATCCTAACAGATGCTAGCGTTTAAGTCAAAAGAGGCCCAAATTAAAGGTTTTGTCGGCGTTATGGAGGGTCTGTTGGGCCAGCGCTTCGGGTAAGATTCCTTTAAGCTCGGCCAAGCGCGCGACCACCTCGCGGACATAAAGCGGCTCGTTGCGTCGGCCCCGGTTTGGCACCGGCGCCACATAGGGCGAGTCGGTCTCGGCCATCAAGCGATCAAGCGGCACTTGTTTAATCAACTCGTCATAATCATGAGTGAAGGTAATAACGCCGGTGAAAGAGACCGTATCACCGCGGGTTAAAAATTTTTGCAACTGTTCGCTATTGCCGGCGAAGAAATGCGCGTGGGCCCTCACTGCTGGATATTTTTCCAAAATCTCCAGCACCTCGTCATAAGTTTCTCTGATATGGAGCATCAACGGCTTGCCAACCTTTTGCGCCAGCTCTATTTGCTTAACAAACAATTCTCGCTGCTTTTGTTTGATTGCTTCATCATTATCTTTCAGCCGAAAGTAATCCAAACCACACTCGCCAATCGCCACTACTTTAGGCTGCCGCGCCAACTTATCTAACTCACCCCAATCCACTGTCAAGGTGTCACCTTGACATCCGTGAGGGTGGATGCCAACCGTGGCCCACAGGTTGTCGTTCTCTTCCGCCAATTTAATCACCTCGCGCGAGGTCTTAAGATCGGTGCCCACATTAATCACGCCAATCTCCGCCTCGCGAATTCGCTTAATCACCTCTCCCCGATCGCCGTCGTACTCAGGAAAGTTAAGGTGAGCGTGAATATCAATTAAGTGCATAGCTGATAGCTGATAGAAAAAGTTAATCCTTACGGGAAAAGAGTGGTTCCGCCGGGGCTTGGTTTTCCTTAACTAAAGTTTTAATCGCTTGACTGGTCGCCGGCAAAATCGGCTCAAGCATCAAGCCAATTGTACTTAACCCAATCACTAATTCAGTAATCAGTTTTTTGCCCTCATCCGGATTGGTTTTTACCAACTTAAACGGCTCGGTAGTTTGGATTTTTTTATCCAACTCGGCAATTTTATCCCAAATCAGATTAGTCGCCTCGTTAATTTCAAACCGATCTAATTTTTCAAAAAATTCGGGCGGAATAGTGTTATCCGAGATAACTAGTGCTTGATTTAAATTAGCTTCCGCCATCGTCATTACTCGACTGACCAAGTTGCCCAAGCCATTGGCCAGGCCGGCATTGTAAGCCTCGCGCAAGCGCTCGGGAGAAACTTCGCTGTCTTCAAATTGATTCAACTCCCGAGCAATGAAATAGCGCAAGGCATCGGCACCATACTCGGCTACCGCTTCGGTTGGATCAATGCCGTTACCTAAGCTTTTACTCATCTTTTGCCCGCCCTCGGCCAAAATAAAACCATTAATCACAATGTGCTTGGAGGGTGGCAAATCGGCGGCCATTAACATTGCTTGCCACATCGCCGTTTGCTGACGGAGGTTATCTTTACCGCAATACTGGACCACTCCGCCAGTCTCCCCCCACCACTTGTTAAACTTAGTCTCATCGTCCGGCCAACCAACTGCCGAAACATAGTTAACCAATGCATCAAACCAAACATACATTACCTGATCAGAATCGCCCGGCACCGGCACACCCCATGGCATCTTCTCAACCCGGCGGGAAATGGAAAAATCGCTCAAACCCGCTTGGACAAAAGTTTTAATCTCATTAAAACGCTTGCCCGGTATCACCAAATCGGGCTTGTCTTGATAGAGCTTAATTAGCCGGTCTTGAAAATCAGTGAATTTGAAAAAATAATTTTCTTCCTCAATCAACTCCAGTTCGGCATGGGGGTGGAGAGGGCAACGGCCATTCTCTAGCTCGGAATCGGTCTTCTCTAACTCGCAACCAACGCAGTATTTAACTTGGTAGTGCTTTTTATAAATATAGCCGTTTTGGTCACACCGCTGCCAAAACTCCTGGACCGCCTTAAGATGATGCGGATCAGTTGTCCGGATAAAATTAAGCTCGGCCGAGAGATTAAGGAGAGGCTTTAAGACTTTAAACTTTTCCGCATAACCATCAACATACGCCTGAGGCGAAAGGCCGGCCGCTTCCGCGCCGCGATAAATCTTAAGGCCGTGCTCGTCGGTACCAGTATTGGAAAAGACCTCCTCGCCACGAAGCGCGTGAGTTCGAGCAATAACATCGGCCCGAACAATCTCCGCCGCAAATCCTAAGTGAGGATCGGCGTTCACGTAAGGCAAAGTGGTGGTGATATAGAAAGGCTTAGCCATTATCGGTCTCGCGGAAGATGTGCTTCTTCTTTTGGTAGTCGCTCGCGAGCTCCATCACAATAGTCGCAAGCGGCACCGCGAGCAGCATCCCCAAAATACCCGCTAGCCGAGCGCCAATGAAGAGCACAATGATCACGATAATCGGCGGAATGCCGACAATCTTCCGCACCACCAGAGGATAAATCAGGTGATTCTCAAATTGTTGAACGACAATATAAAAACCGAGAACCAAGAGACCAAGAATCAAGCTGTCGGAAAAGCCAAGCAATACGGCCGGCACCGCCGAGATAACCGGACCGAAAAACGGGATTAGCTCCATTACCGCCGCCAATACCGCCAGCACCAAAGCATATTTAACCCCAAGCAACGATAACCCGAGATAAACCAAGACGCCGATAATTAAGCCCAACAAAAGTTGACCCTTCATCCATTGGCCAATCTTCTCGCGCGAGCGAGCCCACAAACCGGTAACATATTTTTCGTGAGAGACTGGCGTCACCAAGCGGAGGAAGTCGCCCACCCCATCCTCTTGCACCGAGAGATAGAATGAGAGAACGATAATTAAAATAAGACTGGCCGCGCCGCCGAAGAAGGTGCCAGTGGCGGCAAAGAGGCCGCCGGATTCGGAAATAATCGCTTTCTGAATCTCGGTGATAATTTCCTTCAATGAGATACTGGAGACTAAACCGCCGGTAATGGCCGAGAGCGGATCAAGGTTGGGGTCAAACAAATTGAATGAGTCGAAGCTGCCGGGCAAAGTATTGGCCAAACTGGAAAGCTCGATGAAAAGCGGCGGGATAAAAAAGTACAGCATGGCCGAAAGGCCAAAGACTGCCACCACATAAATTAAAACGACCGCCAAAAGGCGAGGGAAACGCCACTTCATTAGCGAGCGAGTAAACGGTTCAGCTGCCGAAGCAATCACCACCGAGGCCAATAACACCACAATCAAATCGCGCAAAAAGTAGGCCAGGGCCACGGCGCCAATAACCATCAGGGTACGAATGATGGTGCCGGTGGTAATACTGATGATTTGATCCGGATCAGGCTTCATAAGGCAATGATACTACACTTGTAAAATGCCGACAAACGGTCGGTCGGATTTGAAGGGGCCAATAACCGCCAGATTAAGACGGCTTGATTTGAAGATAGATTGGGCCACCCGCTTCACCTCGGCGGCGGTAACCGCCTGAAGCCGGCGATTATATTCAGTCGGATGGCTCCACTTCTCTTCCAAGACCGCTTGGCTACCCACAAAGTCGGCCAAGGCGCCGGTGGTCTCAAGCGAGAGAGTGGTGGTGCCGGTCAGATAATCTTTAACCCTCTTTAACTCTTGGTCGCCGACTATCTCTTTGGTTAGGAGAGCGCATTCGGCCAAGACCGTCTCCACAATCAAGGGGGCGCGCTTGGTATCAGCGCCCACCCCGACCACAAATAAACCATGGTCGGTAAAGCCATCATCCTCGGCCCACACATAATAAGCGGCGCCAAGTTCGTCGCGAATCTTTTTAAACAAACGCGAGCTCGCCCCGCCGCCCAAAACACCGGCCAACACCACCAGCGGATAATGGTCCGGGTGACTAAGCGGCTGCGATCGGAAGCCGACCGCCAAATGAGTTTGGTCGGACTTTTTATAAGTAACTTTGAGTCGCGGTTTGAGTTGCGCTTCTTTAACCTTTAGTTTCGGATAGGCTTGACGGCCAGGTTGGGCCGGACGGAAAAGTCGCTTTAATTGCTTGGTTATTTCCGCCGACGAGAATTTACCGGCCACCACGACCGTAGTCGCGCCGGGCCGGTATTGATGGTCGCGATAAGCCTTAATGTCGGCGCGCGACAATTTTTTAATCACCTCCTTCCGGCCAATCACCGGCCGGCCGGCCGGTTGATCGCCGTAAGTAAGCGCCAACAAATGGTCAATCACCATCCGCGCGGACAAATCCTCATACATATTCATCTCTTCAATAATCACTCCCCGTTCGCGATTAATCTCGGTCTCATCGAGTAGGGGGTCAAGATACATATCGGCCACAATCTCAATCGCTTGCGGCAACTTGCTGGCCTCAACTGTGGCATAGTAAGCCGTCAATTCTTGGCTGGTGTAAGCGTTGGATTGAGCGCCCAACGAGGCCAACTCTTCCGAAATAACGCTCGGCTTGGGCCGCTTGGTCGTCCCCTTGAAAACCAAATGTTCTAAAAAGTGCGAGATACCGCCCCATTTCTTAGGCTCGTATTTGGAACCAACGGCCACCAACACCATTACCGTGGCCGAGAGACGGTCGGGGCGAGGCAAGAGAATAATCCTTAGCCCATTGGGCAATGTAATGGTTTGATCTTTCATTTTGATACCTTAACTTAATTTAAGCGCCGAGGAAAGCTCGCTAATCTTTACTCTAGTTTGCTCACCACTATCGCGATCGCGGAGAGTGACCGTGTCGTCGGTCAGAGTGTCGAAGTCGATAGTCACACAATAGGGCGTGCCAATCTCATCTTGCCGGCGATAGCGTTTGCCAATATTGCCGTTGTCGTCGAATTGGATGTTGGAAATTAGAAGTTTGAGGTTAGAGTAAACTTCTCGCGCTTTGGCTACCAATTCCGGTTTGTTTTTTAAAAGCGGAAAAACCGCCATTTTAACTGGCGCCACCGCCGGCGAAAATTTAAGATAAACTCGCGGTTCCCCGCCCAGTTCATCCTCGGTGTAGGCCGAGAGTAACACCGCCAACACTGTCCGGTCCACCCCCAACGATGGCTCAATGACATGAGGGATGAACTTTTCTTTGGTGGCCTCGTCATAATAAGCCAACTCTTCGCCCGAGAACTGACTGTGTTTGCCGAGATCGTAATCGGTTCGATAAGCCAAACCCCAAAGCTCCTTGCGGCCAAAGGGGTAATCAAATTCAAAATCGATTGTGCGCTTGGAATAATGGGCGCGATCTTCCGCCCCCACCTCAAGTTCATGAATTTTATTTTTAGCCAAGCCGATTTTATCGGCATAATCATTCATCCCCTGACGAAACTCTTCGAACGCTTGCTCCCAATTCTCGGAACGAACAAAGTACTCAATCTCCATCTGCTCAAATTCCCGCACTCGAAAGAGGAAGTCGCGCGGCGTGATTTCGTTGCGAAACGCTTTGCCGATTTGCGCCAGCCCAAACGGCAAACGCGGATGGAAGGAATCAATAATATTTTTAAAATTGACGAACATCCCTTGGGCCGTCTCGGGCCGAAGATACGATACCGCGGAAGAATCTTCAACCGCCCCCACTTGAGTTTGGAACATCATATTAAACTGGCGCGGGGCGCTTAGTGGACCACCGCAATCAGGACATTTGGTGGCCTCGTCTAAATTATCCGCTCGAAATCTTTTTTTGCACTTTTCACACTCAACCAACGGATCAGCAAAGCCATCAACATGACCACTCGCCTTCCACACCTCGCTGTTCATTAAAATGGCGGCATCAACGCCGTACATGTCATCACGATTAAGAACGAATTGTTGCCACCATAAATTTTTAATATTATTTTTGAGCGCCACCCCTAACGGGCCGTAATCGTAAGTGCCAGCTAAACCACCATAAATCTCCGAGCCTTGGTACACAAAGCCTCGGCGCTTGGCCAGAGAAACGATTTTATCCATTGATAATTCGGTAGCCATAAAATAGGATTATTGAACGATTATTCCATTACTAGCATTAAAGTTGGCGTCAGTCGAGAGGATAGTGGTCAAGTTATTGAGCGCCCGGTTAATTGCCTCGCCGGTAAAGGTGTCAATAGCCACCGCCCGAATGTTCTCAAGCAAATTGGCCTCATTGCCCGCTTGATTTGCGCTGGGGATTAATTCCACTTGGAAGGCAACCTCGCGCGAGCGCGGCTCGCCGCGACTGCCGGCCGGCAAATAACCGGCCTCCCAAGTTAAGATGCGATTAGTGTCGTCGTAAACCAGCTTCTCGGTTGAGGGCGCTGCCTCACCCAACCATCGCACGCCGCGCGGCACGGTGGCAAACATTTGCGCCTCACGGACATCATTCCCACCGGTCGCCAACTGCCAAATAATAGTGTAGGTAGTCGGCGTATCAACTTTGGGCGGCAAGGACCCAGTGTTGGCAAACGGGCCGTTGTAATAAGTCGCCGCTCCGGCCGCCTGGAAGGCGGCCGCCAATTTAAGCGTCCTTTTAATAACCGTCTCCACTAGCTCCCCTTGCCGCCCCGACTCTTGACGCTCGCCGCGGAAAGTAAGGACCAAATCGATGTAAGGGTTCCTAATGGCGCTCCCGGCCGAGAACGGCAGGCTGGCAAACGAAGCTTGAAGCGTGCCCCGATCGCCCGGGTCAAGCCGAGCCAAAGCCGGCACACTAACTTGATCCCACACAATCACATCTTCGGTCGAGCTGTAAGCGCCGTTTTGAACCGTCACTGACGATTCCCGCAAAGCCTGACCTTTCAAGCTTAGACTAACGGTGCCATTAGTCACCGGCACCGGCAAATTATTGCCCCAATCGATTACCGTTTGAACTGTCTGGCCAAGATTGGCCGAAGGCTCGCTGGCCGAACTGTCGTTAATTGTCATCGCCAGGCCAACAAACGGCCGCTCCACCTGAATGGTCTTAACGGTGTCGGTGTAAATCACCGCCAATTCATCCGGACTACCCGACTTAAGCAAGCCAACCCGCACTTGAAATGATTTAAGCTCAGCATCTTGACCAACAAGCTCGCCCACTACCGTAATGGTCCGGCGGCCGCCCGGCGGAAAGTCGCCCAACTGCCAGATGGCGGTTTGATTGTTGCCAGTTGGGATAATTGAGGACCGCTTGGGAACAAAGCCCGGCGGCCAAACCACCGCCAAAACCAAGTCCGAGAGAACGGTTGGTGAATTGCTTAAAACTTCAATCCCGAGTTCAATCTCCCGGCCGGCATTAACCGTCTCGGGCACATCAAAATTGATTGACACCGGCGAATCGGCCACTTGGACTTCATAAATTTTAGATTTTTCGAAAATAGCATCCGAACCGCGCAAGCGATACTCCAACAAAATCTCAATCTCCAGTTTGGTTTTCTCTTGACCGAAAAGAATCGCCTGAATGCCTTCCACTTTGGTTTGGCCCGACTTAATCTCACCCAATGCCCGGCGGAAACGCGACAAGTCTTTCCCCACATCAAGCGGATCACGAGTCCCCTCCGGGAAGTTGATAACCAAATCGACCGTCTCGAGATCAGTGCGATTTTTATTAGTGATAGCAATCCCAAGATCGAAATCGCCACCGGATTTAACCGTCAGCGGGCCGGTCAAATTGATATCAATATTAGTGTTGGAAACAATATTACTGCCACGGAATAGGAGGAAACCGGCGGCCACAAGCGACAAAATGAAAAAAGCGGCCGCGGCGACAAACACCTTGCTTAGCACCGACAAACTGAAGAAGCGGCGGTGATGTAAAGATTTAGCCGGCGCTGAGCGCGAACCCCAATCGCGTTTAACCTCCTCGGACCGAGGCGTCAGATTGCTATGATGAACATGGCGCGGAGCCGCTCCCCGCTCATATAACTCCCGATTAAGATCGCCTAAGCCATCATCTTCGGGAGGAAAAGGTTGATTGTCTGCCATTGTTAAAATTATACCATCCCGTTAAAAATCGGTCGCGGACTGGAGCTAAAGTTGACTGGCCGAGAGCGAGTGATTAATGGCCGCCGCTGTTTCGCGCCGGGCGCGATGAGCTTGGACCAAAAGTTCGCGATTCCATTGACCCTGGTTTAAAAGTGGCGATAAACCATTCGCTGTCCCCGCATAACCAAGGGCCGAGAGCGCTCGCCATACCAGGACTAGCTCGCCGGCGCCGGCCACCGCCTGAGTTAAGTGAGAAGCGTCAAACTTGGCAAAATAATCCAGGCCAGCCTTAAGTTCGCGATAAAGCGCCGGCGCCGGCGCCTCCTCCGGCACCAGGCGGAGGAGGAGAACGGTAAGCTTGGCAAACAACCGCTCGGCCGGCAGAGCTAAAGTAAAATAGCAAACTTGCTCAGCCCCCACCAACCGCCAAATCTCGCGGCCTTTAACCACAGTCAAATTAACCGGCCGCCAGAGCGACAAACTGGGACGCAATTTTGATTTAACCAAACGCACACCTTTGGCCACCACTTTAATCAACCCCTGATCGGGAGTAATCACCACCAGCAACCAATCAGCCTCGCCAATCTCGCGGATAGCGATTGGGAGACCGGTTAATTGATAAAACATCCGACTCATAACATTACAATTTAACCATCACTGTAACCTCTTGGCCCACTTGCCACTCCAGGCTCTTAAGACAAGCGGCGCGTTTAATCTCTGCTTCTAATTTAAAGTCCTTAACAGCGACCGCCAGTTCGGCCGGGGCGGAAACGGTGACCACTGCCAAGTCGCCCGGTTTAAGACCTTGCTGCTTGCGCGCCTCCTGGAGTTGGCGGATGAGTTCGCGCGCTTGGCCTTCGGCGCGAAGCGCCGGCGAAATCTCGGTGTCAAGCGCCACTTCATTAAATTGCGACGGATCAACTTCAATTACTTTCAAATTAACTTCGTCTTTAACCAGAGTCAAATATTCCGCCGGCAACTCGCTCTTGATAATCGCCCGACCAAGTGGCTGGCGGACCTTAATCCCGGATTCGCTGCGCTCGGCGAGCAACAACTCGACCAAACGGCGAGTTTGGCTCATATAATTAATCACTTCCTCCCGCACTTCACCCAAGGTCGGCCAATCGGCCAAGTGCACGCTCTCGGCATCACCGGGAATCAAGAGGGTTTGCCACACTCGCTCGGCGGTAAACGGCAAGAAAGGGGCAACCAGTTTAGCCGTCTCGCGCAGCACCAACCGAGTGGTGGCAATAGCGCTCTCCCGGTCGCGCTGGTCATCGCTATGGAAGCGGTCGCGGCTCCGCCGAAGATACCAATTGGAGAGGTCGTCAATGAACTCGGCAAGTGGCCGAGCGGCCCGATCAAGCTCATAGTTATCAAACGCTCGCCCGGTTTGCTCGATGATTTGGTACAAGCGGGCCAAAATCCACTCGTCCAAAATGTGGCTGGTCGCCACCGGTCGGGCCTCGCCCAAGTCAGCCTCGCTGGTATAGGTATTATAAAACTGAACCACATTTAAGAGCCGGGCGATAACTTGCCGGCTAACCTCGGCCACCCCCGTCTCGCTAAAGTTGAGATCCTCGGCTCGGACGACCGGTGAAGAGAGGAGGTAAAAGCGCAAGGCGTCGGCGCCGTAGCAATTGACCACCTCAAGCGGATCAGGGTAATTGCGCAAGCGCTTGCTCATCTTTTGCCCATCCTCGGCCAAGACCAAACCGTTGGCAATCACATTTTTGTAAGGCGACCGGTCAAACAAAGCGACTCCAAGCACCAAGAGCGAGTAGAACCAGCCGCGGGTTTGATCCAAGCCTTCGGCAATAAACTCGGCCGGATAACCCTCGCCTGAAATCGGGTTAAACTCCGGCAACGGCTCCCCGCGATAACCAACTTGTCCGTACGGCATGGCGCCAGACTCAAACCAACAATCAAACACCTCCGGCACCCGGACCATTTCGCCACCGCAGGCGCACTTGAGTTTAAGCTCATCAATGTGCGGTCGATGAAGATCAATTGAGTAACGCTCATCACGGGGCAACAAATTAAATTCCACTTCATAAATTTGGGATCGCTTAATATCGCCAGCGCCCTCTTTAAGATCTGCCAATTTGTCGTCGGGCACCCCTTTGGCGCCGGCCAAAAGCGAGAAGACCGGCAAACCATGACTAACCAAAAGGATGGTTTTGCCAGCATAGTCGCGCTCTAACTCAAATAGCAGATTCATCACTCGAGCCCGCACATCGAGCAAACTCTCGCCGTTGGGAATCTTCTTCTCGAGCTCGTGCTTATGGTGGCGGAAAAAATCTTGGTAATGCTCCCAGGTCTCGCCCTCCAACTCGCCGGCATCAATCTCGCGCAAACGCGGGTCAAAAATAATTTGTTCACGATTAATTGAGAGCTCATCGGCCACAATTTCGGCCGTGGCCTTAGTCCGAAGAAAGTCGGAAGAGATAATTAAATCAACGCCTTCCCTCTTTAACTCTTGACCCACCTCGGCCGACTTTTGCCGGCCGATGTCAGTCAGATTGTCTTGATTGTCCACTTGTGAGCTAACCCGATTAGCCACATTGCTCTCGGCCTCGCCGTGGCGGAGCGCCAAGTAACGATTTTGGGCCTTAGGCAATTGCTCGGCCAACTCGGGAAGCGAACCAATAACTTTAACTTGATTGCAAGTATCGCACTGCCATACCGGAAGCGGCGCGCCCCAAAAGCGCGAACGACTGATGGCCCAGTCGCGAGCGCCCTCGAGCCACCGACCGAAGCGACCCTCTTTAATATGAGCTGGCATCCAACCAATCTGTTTATTGGCCGCCACCAACTGATCACGGAACACTGAGACTTTAACAAACCAGGAACTAGCGGCGTAATTAAGGAGCGGTGTCTCGCACCGCCAACAATGCGGATAAGAGTGGGTTACCTTCTCTTTGGCAAACAGCAAATTTTTGCCGGCCAAATATTTGATAATTTCCACATCTATCTTGTCCGGCTCATCTTTAGGCTTAACCAATTCGCCGGCCCAATCTTTTACCTCCGGTTTAAAACGCCCATCCATGCCGACATGCTGAACAAACGGCAACTCCTTATCTTGGCCCAACTTGAGATCATCTTCACCAAAAGCCGGAGCGATGTGGACAATCCCCGTCCCCTCCTCGGTGGTCACGAAGTCAGCCGGATACACTTGCCAGCCATTCTCCCGATTTTTCAAACTTTCATCTGCCGCGTAATAATCAAACACCGGCCGATACTTTTTACCCACCAATTCTTGACCCTTAAACTCATCAACAATTTTCGCTTTCTGACCAAAAACCGCTTCCACTCTCTCTTTGGCGACAATATAAACATTGCCGGGTTCATCGCCGGTGACAGCAACATAATCAATCACTGGATTGATGGCGAGCGCCACATTACCCGGCAGAGTCCACGGCGTAGTCGTCCAAGCGAGGAGATAATTATTAGGCTTGTCTATTAGCTCAAATTTCACCGTTACTGCCAAGTCTTTAACATCTTTGTAGCCCTGATTGACCTCAAAGTTGGAGAGAGTCGTCTCGCACCGCGGGCAAATGTGCATCGATTTATAACCCTCATAAATCAAACCTTTGTCGTATAAAGTTTTGAAAATCCACCACACGCTTTCGGTATAAGAGGCATCCATCGTCTTGTAGTCATTGTCCATATCAACAAAACGGCCCAGGCGCGGGACAATCCATTTCCAGTCATCAGTGTAACGCAAGACCGCTTTTTTGGCGGCGGCGTTAAACTTATCGATGCCATAATCCAAAATATCTTTTTTGGTTTTAAGGCCCAACTCCTCTTCAATAATGTTCTCAAGCGGCAAGCCGTGGCAATCCCAGCCCCAACGACGCTTGACTCGCTTACCCTTCATCGTTTGGTAACGCGGGATGGCGTCTTTAATCGTGCCGGCTAAAATGTGACCGTAGTGCGGCAAGCCGGTAGCAAACGGCGGGCCGTCATAAAAGACAAACTCTTCCGTTGAGAGCTTCTCCTCCGTCTTTTCAAAAATTTTATTTTCTTGCCAAAACCGGAGGATTTCTTCCTCTTTCTTAGCGATTTCGCTTTTTTCCATTTTCTCTCCGTCCGCTGGCGGATTTCCCTTTTTAGCCTTATCCTTTGCCATAATCTCGCCCAGTATAACATGAAAAAGGGCCTCCAGAACGAAGGCCACAAAGAATACAGAAGTAATCCAATCACGAATTAACCCATCCATGGCTAGCGGATTCAACGAGCGCCAAATCCTTTGGGTCGTTGATATCATCGAAGGTTATCAAAAATTGGTGACCACTGTTATCCCATACCGATCTCTTGATTTTAAAATTAAAGCCAGCGGCAATTTCGCTGAAATGAATCTTAAGACCAACCATCGGCACGAAAGGAAGCTCGAACTCCTTTCTATATCTCAAAAAAACACCGCCAGGATAATATTGGCCGGTCGATACAAAAGCTACGACCTTAAACTTACTCAATCCAGCTCCTTCCCAATCTTTCCCCTTGCGAAGAAACTTCTTGAATTCCGTCCACCAAATCTCTCCATTCTGGCTCGCTAATTTATCAAGAAAATCGAGTAGTGGACCAGTTAAACTCTCGCTGAATAATTGCTTGGAGAAAGTAACTAATTGAATCAGTTTCAAAACACCTTGTCGAACTTCTTCGCCGAGCATGTTAGCCATGGTCAGCTCCTTTCAAGGTTTACCACGTTTGACGTGATTAGCCGATTCCGAGCAAGCAACAGGCTTGGTCAGAACAAGGCTTACTATTCCACCCCCATTCCTACCACATCTTATTATTTCAGTCAATTATATATAACTTAATAGCAATAACGCACGGTCGTAGCTAAACACTAGCAACAGATTCGTATGGTCGTGGAAATGTGTTACCGCATAAGCTTTGACTTTGTCCTAGTACACATATTTGACAACATATATAAATTATAGTATTAATAATACCAGAAAAGACCCCTGAACCAACAGCCTAATCGGAGGGTAAAGATATGATAAACCCAATAATTGAAGTACAGTGTCCTTATTGTGCTTCGAAAGGCAGCGTTGTCATCCCTAGCTTTTATTCGGTTATCGTTGGACCATGTCCACAATGTGGGGAATTAGTCTTAATCTGCCTTGGCCAAATACGCCGACTACAAAAAGAGATCATTTTGTACGGTTCGGCAGATGATCAATTCCGCCACCTCACTGAAGTTATCAACCAAATAAGCGATAGGATGATCAAAGACGTGGCCAAGGTAATTAGGGATATGATTGATGATGTCGACGAAATTGATTTGAAAGTCCTCCAAAGCTATGGACAAGCAGAAAAAATCTCGAGCGACACCATAGAGGAAAAAACGCCCAGGAAATCAAAGGTTATCCAAGAAGAGGAAATTAACCGATTCAAGTCTGAGTTGAATCAGATTGATGACTCCAAATTCTTTCGGAAAACTTTCGGACAGCAGTAACCACCAATCACTGCAACCCCTGAACAGCAAATGCTGTCAGGGGTTACATTTTTTCAGGCGTGGCGATGGCGAGCAAATCAAGGCCGTTGGCCAAGATTTGGCCCACCGCGCCAGCAAGCGCCACGCGGTAGCGGGAGTGTGGCTCAACACTCACGATTTGATTGCTGGCATAGTAAGCGTTGAAGGCGCTGGCGAGCTCGGTGAGGTAAGTGGTGATGAGGTGCGGCGCCAAATGCTCGCCGGCTCTGGCCACCACTTCCGGATAGCGATAAAGTAAGTGCTCAAGATTGCCCGGCGACTCACTCTCTGCCAAGCTAGACTTTATCTTCTCTCCCTTTGCTTTTTCCAGTACCGACTGCGTGCGAGCGAAAGTGTATTGCAAGTAAGGCCCCGAGCTGCCCTCAAATGAAATCGATTTATCCAGGTCGAAAATAATGTCTTTGCTGCTATCTTGTTTGAGAATGGAATACTTAATCGCGCCAATCGCCACTTGTTCCAAAATTTTCTCATCCAACTCCCCTGATTTATCGCTCTCTTTCAATTTAGCTTTAATTTTCTCTGTCACTTCGGTGATTAAATTTTCAGCCGTAATAACATCACCGGTCCGCGACGACATCTTACCGCTCGGCAAGCGGAGCATCCCGTGCGTCACATGATGCGTTTTGGTCGCGAGCTCGGGGAAGACCTTCTTCATCGCCGCAAGAATCACTTTAAAATATTCTTTAATCTCATTACCCGTCACCACCACCGAATAATCGTAAGGGTACTGGTCATATTTAATTTTAGCCAAGCCCAACTCCTTGGCCTCATAAGTGGGCAAACCTTCGGAATTAACAAAAACGCGCGTATGCAAGCCGTCGGCCTCACCCGCGTAAACAATCGCGCCACCCTCGCCAGTGGTAAAAACATTTTTATTTTCTTCAACCACTTGCTTGCCAAAAGCGCCGCTCTCACTTTCAAAGAAAGAAAAATCAAACTTAGTGTCTAGTTTTTGATAAATCTTCTCAAACGCTTCTAGACTCTCTTTTTTGCCGGCATCATAAAGCTTGTTCACCGCTTCATCACTCTGCTCGTAAATCTGTTTGTTTAGATTTTGGATTTCTGCCTTAGCCGCTTCGTCTGCCTCAAACGCCTGCGCGCCAAAAGCGTAAGACTCAAATAAACTTTTGCCTGCCTTGAGACCGTAAATCGCTTTGGCCACATGCATCCCCACATCGCCCTGATAGCAAGCTCGCTTCACCTCGGCACCGTTGGCCGCGATAATTCTGGAAATTGATTCCCCTACCGCATTACTCATCAAGTGGCCAATGTGGAACTCTTTAAACGGATTAGGGTCGGTATACTCGACAATTGTCTTTAAGCCTTTTGCATGATTGCCTTTCCCATAGGTCTCACCTCTGGTTAAAATATCTTTAATTTGTGAGATTAAAAATTCGTCGCTTAAATGAAAATTAAGAAAGCCCGGCCCAGCCACTTCGGTTTTAGCTAGCCAATCCGGCTTAGCCTTATTAATTTGACTGGCAATTTGCTCGGCCAGTTCGCGCGGATTTTTATCTTCTAGCTTAGCTAACACCAGCGCCACATTGGCCGCGTAGTCACCATGAGCGAGATTACTCGGGTGCTCCAAGGCAAAATCCGCGCGAGGAAACGCGAGTTTTTCCAAACTTTTATTTACCTCTTCTTTAATCTGTTCAGCAATCATAATCCCTATTTTACCATGCTTAGCGGTCGTTGCCCGAACCGCCCAAGACCCCGCGCTCGAGTCGCGAAAAAAGCTTAGCCAAATTGGTTTGGGCCACATCTTCCAAATCCAAATCAAATTCGGTCGCCACTTGAGCCACATACCACAACACATCGCCGAGCTCCTTTTTCAACTCCTCCTTTTTCTCCGGCGAGACTTTCATCCCGTCATCGCGCATAATCTTCTTCACCACATCAGCCACTTCGCCGGCCTCGCCCGTCAAACCCAAAGTCGGGTAAATAAAATTTTTGCCAGCATCCACATACTTGGCCACCTTCCTTGATTCGCGCTGATAATCTTTGAATTCCATAAAATTATTTTAATTAATTTCTTAAAATTTTATTAATCTTTTCGGCTAAAGCAATTATCTCTTTCTCTTTCTTCCCGCGCGTCGTTTCGGCGGCGGTGCCCAAGCGAATGCCTGATGGATCCATTGGGGAGCGGGTATCAAAAGGGATGGCGTTTTTGTTAACAATAATCCCCGCTCGCTCGAGCTTCTCGCTCGCCTCTTTACCGCCAATCCCCTCGCCGCCCAACCAAGTGTCTATTAAAAAGAGGTGTGAGTCGGTGCCGCCGGAGACAATCCGCCAACCCAATTTTTTAAGCTCGCCGGACAGCGCTTTGGCATTCTTCACCACCTGCTTGGCGTAAGTTTTAAATTCCGGCCTCATCGCCTCACCTAGCGCCACCGCCACGGCGGCGATTTGATTGGCATGCGGCCCGCCTTGGATACCAGGGAAAACCGCTTTGTCGATTAACTCATTAATAGAGCGAGGAGACCTCCTTAAAACTGACTTCCCCTTTATGACCGGGAAGTTTTGGGGAGGTCTCCGAGCGGAGAAGATAAGTGCCGCTCGCGGACCGCGGAGCGTTTTGTGAGTAGTGGTGGTTACCACATCGGCATAGGGAAAAGGCGACGGATAGGCCCCGCCGGCCACCAGGCCGGCCAAGTGTGACATATCCACCATCAAAATGGTTCTTCGACCGGGCTCAGGATGAACAATTTTATTCACAATCTGGCGGAACTTTTTCCAATCCACCTGCCGCGAGTAGGCGGTGTAGCCAGCCACAATCAAGGCCGGCTTTTCTCTCTTCGCAATCTTCTCTATTTCATCATAATCAAGCTGTTCGGTTTTTTTGTCCACGCCGTAAGCCACCTGTTTCCAAACTTTGCCGGAGATGGAAACTTTGTGCCCATGCGTTAAGTGCCCGCCATGGTCCAAACTCATACCCATAATCTTATCGCCCGGTTTAACCAAGGCGAGATATACCGCCAAATTAGCCGGCGAGCCGGAAAGCGGTTGAACATTAACCGCCCAATCCTTCTCTTTCAATTTAAAAAGTTTTAGCGCCCGTTTTTGGCACTCCTCCTCAATCTGATCAATCACCTCGTTACCGCCATAGTAGCGTTTACCCGGATACCCTTCGGCATATTTGTTGACCAACTCCGAGCCTAGCGCTTTAAGCACCTCGGCCGAGACATAGTTCTCCGAGGCAATCAAATTAACCGCCGCCTTCTGCCTCTTCTCTTCTTGCTTAATTAGTCCCTCGATTAACTTATCCTTCATCGCCATATCCTCCCATATTTGCACAATCCCCCGTTTTATGCCAGAAAAGCGCTCGGCGAGAATTATCGCCGAGCGCTCGTTTTGTCAGTTGGTTATTGTTTCTGGATAATATCCTGCTGACCGCGTTTGATATCAAACCGACCAATGTCCGACCAATCAATATGGAGTTTGAGCCCGACTGGACCAAATTCGGTTTCCAGGATTTGAGCCAACTGCTGGGCTCGCCGTCTCATTGTCGGATGAACCGCGCTACCCGATCGCAATTCAACCAAGTACACCAGAGCTGGCAAATCGCCGGTTACTTCACATGGCACCCGATATCCCATTGGAATCAGGTATTGGCAATCAAGAATACCAATTCTGTCCGCCATGACTTCAAGCTCGCGCTCGAAACTTGGCAAAATTGTTTCCGTTACTTTGGTCCTCAACCCTTCGGGTAACTGTTCCAAGTACCAAGGTTCAAAACCATAGTCGGCGGTAAGCACAGGCATCAACTGAATGACCGCCCGATGCCGTTGAAGATCTCGGTATGATCCGAAATCCAACAGCCAATGGAATTGAGCAACGCCAGCTCGAGCAAACTTTTTCGGTAATTCAGTCTTGGGAGGCCGATTAACCAAAAAAGACTCATAGTCACGAAGTTGACTTTTATCAATCCCTTGACGAACAAGTGTTACCTCGCAAGGCCACTCATCATAAGGAGCCAGGACCAGGAAGTAATCTCCTTTCATCCAATCGTGGTAGTAATCTTCAGTCGCCTCGTAGCGCTTGTGGTTAAAGGAATTTGGATAAACCTCGCTCAAGGCTGATTCTATCGCTTCCGCTACCAGTTTAACTTCCTCCAACGGATGATTTCGCAACTCCCGGAGCTTATCGGCTGCTTGCCGCAAATCCACTGTCCAAGAAAGCGAGGTTTCGGCACCAGCCGGCAAGAATGACCGCATAATGTCAAACGCCCTGGCCGAGATGGCTTTGATGTAGATCTTTTCATCTTCACTTGGGTTGATTGGAAATTGCTGGGCCACATGCTCTCGAACCAGCGGCAGATTATCGGTATAAAATCTCCGCCAGACTTCAAGAATACAATCAGCTTGAGCCAAACCGCTCGGATTAAGGAACAGCTGACGACTAAAATCCAAATATCGAGTCGAACACTCTTGCCCCCGATAAAGCATCCAATCTTGCACCGCTTTGGCCACCAACATGGACACCCCTTCAATGAAGATGACCACATCACCACAATCACCAATGGACTTGTGTCCATAGCCAACATAGAACTGTTCCATAAATTTGCCGGATCCTACATTGGCAAGCTTCTCGAGATGAACAAAGAGACTCGCCGGTGATCGCGAATACATCGCTTGAAGCATGGCACAGTCTTCAGCTGTGATTACTGCACCAGTATCCAAGACCACCACTTGGCCGCCATTGGGTAGTGGCCTAACCACATGCTTTAACTCACTGATACCCATTTCCTACCTCCAATCTGCTTGGTTTAGGGTTTAAACTTCGGTTTGATTGATTGTTTATGAACTTCTAATCTCTATAACTAGCACATATACCTGAAAAATAAAACACCCCCGAACGCGCGAGCGCGTTCGGGGGCTTATTTTACCAACAAATGATCAGAGGCCAAGTTTCTCGACAATCTCCTGATGAATACTCTCGCGCGAGCGCAAAATTCCATCTGGAGCACAATCAATAATAATCCAGCCGTAATCCGGAGCGATTGCCTCAGCGCAAGCAAGCGAGCGTCTAAGATAAGGAACGCTTTTCTCCGCCAAGTCCTTCCCCTTTTTCCCTTCAAGGAGCTGGAGAGAAACTTCCACCGGAACTTTCAAAAACAAAACAATGTCCGGTTTGGGTAATTTAAGTCGCTTGTACTCAAGATTACATATCCAGTCGAGATACTTCTTGCGCTCGACCGGATTAGAAAACTTGCCACCTTGATGGATCATATTGGCCGTGGTAAAACGGTCAGCAATCACAATTTCTCCATCAGCGAGCTTGGTTTTAATCTCCACCGACGACTCGAAACGATCCCCTGTATACAGAAACGAGGCCGTGTACGGGTCGAGCGACAGAAAATCGCCGAAGTCTCCTTGGAGGGCAGACTTCAGAAGCCGGCCATGGAAATTGTCCTGGTAACGAGGGAAATCAAGGGTCGAAACATTATTTCCTTGCTGGCGAAGATATGCGGCAAGCAATTCCACTTGAGTTTGTTTCCCCGACCCATCACTACCATCTACAACAATGAATATACCTCTTTTCACCATATCACCTCCTCAAGTCACCCAAGCGGTGTTCCACTCGGCGTAATGTTTGGCCAAACAAGGGTCAGATGAGACGTAATGACTGCCAGTGCCTTGGCCGTAATAGACCGAGGGCACCCGGTCGGGTCGTTCAAACACCATCTTGCAAATCCGTTGGCCATGCCTGATTCGGAAGGGTACGTCGCGCACCCTAACTTCAAGCACGCCGTGAGTGCCATCAGCCTCAAGCCCGAATCCACCGTCAAAGAAACCAGCATAATGCGACCGGAAATCACCGCTTTGCAGGTCGTAAACCATCAGCTCGGCGCAAATATCCGGCGGCACCACTATCCTCTCCTTAGTCGCCAAGAGATAAAACCGTCCCGGAGAAAGAATCAACTCCCCACCAAGACAATCGTCTCTGGTTAAGCGACGCCAGAAAGAATTCCAACGAAGCGTGCCTTTGGCATTTAAGTAAACTTCGTCTCTCGGATTTTCCCGAGCCTCGAAGCCGATAATCGGCCGATCAAGGTCAACATGCATATATAGACCTTGCTCAGCCAGATCCAACTCGCCAGTTGGTAAACTAACGCCATTTTTGTCGCGAACTATTCCGCACTTGGAATGCAGTAAAGCAATCTCTTGATTACTCAATGCCTCCAATCGATCCCTAATCCGCATCTGCGTCAAAGCCAACTTCGGTGTTACCCGAACATTGAATGACAACGGTGTTACCTCGAGATACAACGGCCCGCAATAACCGCGCGGCGTTTGGTCATAACTGCCTTGACCATCGCACAACACCCGGACCAAGACATCCTCGCGACCAGTCGAACTTTTGGGCGAAAAAACGCCCGCGAAATCGGAAGTTAAAGAGAGATTGATATCCATTGGGATGACATAACAAGCCCCCTTCTCCAAAAACGCTCCCTTCTCCTTAATATCAAACGAAAAAGAAGAGAAATGCTCAATCAATTTAGCCACAGTTTCACCCGGTCCGGGCAAAGCCGCCGCTTTAAGACGATAGATTGAAGAACCAACCGGCAAATCGATACTATTGATTTGCACCAAATCAGCTGTCCCACCAATAATCATCGGCGATTGACCGTTACTGATTTCCAATAAAGTATCTCGCGCCAATATCATTTTTTCACCTCCTTCCCTCTCGGGATTGATTGCGTTTATTGTCAAATACCAATAAATACCTAAAAGTCCGTCCTCATTTCTAGCATAGGACGGACTTTAGCGCAAAAGCTGGTTTTTATCTAGGTTGTTTTTTATTTCACCTCCACCCCCATTGAGCGGGCCGTGCCCTCAATAATCTTCATCGCGGCGTCAATGTTACTGGCGTTAAGGTCGGGCATCTTCTTCTCGGCAATTTCTTTAATTTGGGCTTTGGTGATGATGCCGGCTTTGGAGAGACGGTTTTTGCCCGAGCCTTTCTGAATGCCGATTGCCTTCATAATCAAATTGGCGGCCGGCGGGGTTTTGAGGATAAAGTCGAATGAGCGGTCCTCGTAAATGGAGAGTTCCACTGGGATAATCATATCGCCCATCTCGGCGGTGGCGGCATTGAACTTTTGAACAAAGTCGCCAATATTAATGCCGGCCGGCCCAAGCGCCGTGCCGATTGGCGGGGCCGGCGTGGCCTTGCCCGCCGGAACCTGTAATTTAATTTTTCTGGTTATTTTTTTAGCCATATGACGATGCAAATATACGAATAATGCGAATGTTACGAATTATACCTGATTACCCTAATTGGTTTAAGATGGGAATTTCTAAAATTTACAATTAAACCCAACTTATAATCAATTGCCTGCAAATATCTCTGCATTTGGTAATAATCATTTTTGGTTACCATTGACTTAGCCTTCAAATCGACAAGTAGCTGGCCAGCAATAACAAAATCTACTATATTACTACGTTCGTTGTCAATCACTTCAATTTTTAGCGGCTGTTCCCGTTCAAACTCAATTCCTTGCTGTTGAAGCAATTTTTCAAAGTAATCGCCGTACTGCTTCTCTCGGCAAAAGCGCCCTAAATCATTATGAACTTTAAACAATAGCCCATTAATCCCATAGCACAACTCCTTAAGAATGATTTTTTGTCCCATTCGTTATATTCGCATGGCTATTCGTATCATTGGCATCGCCCTAAATTCGTTTAACTTGCAAAAAGTCGAGCTCTACCGGAGTTTCGCGGCCAAACATCGAGACCAACACTTTAACTTTGCCCCGCTCTTCGTCGAGCTCGCTAACCTTACCCTCAAACTCTTTAAACGGCCCGTCTACAATCTGCACCGCCTCACCGGGCACTAGTTCAATCTTATGCTTAACGGTATCATCGCCCATTCGAGCGAAGAGCTCTTCCACTTCCGCCGTCTCAAGCGGCACCGGGATGACGCCCGAACCGATAAAACCGGTCACCCGTGGCGTGTTCCGCACCACATACCACGAGTCGTCGGTCACCACCATATCCACCAACACATAGCCGGGATAAATTTTTTCCTCCTCGGTTACCCGTTTACCGCCTTTCACTTTCACTTTTTTCTCCGTCGGCACAAGAACATTAAAGATTTTATCTTCCATCCCCAGCGATTCGATTCGTTGTTTGAGATTGCGAGCGACCGCATTCTCATACCCGGCGTAGGTGTGGATGGCGTACCAATTGCGGCCCTGATTTAGTTCTTGTCTAGCCATATGGATAGGTTTTAGCAGTTAGATAATGAATTTAATAATAGAAGTGTAAATATAGTCAAAACCGCCCAAAAGCGCCGCCGTAACGATAGACAAAATAATCACAATTAGAGTAAAAGCGATAGTTTGCTTGCGGGTCGGCCAATTAACATGGCGCAATTCGTTCCTCGTCTCTTTTAAGTAAGTAGTGAGATTCATATTGATTAAATTGGTATTTAAAAACCCCCGTCGGGGGCAGATAATTAATGGCCCCAGTGTAGCAAAAGGAGCTTAAATCGTCAAGACCCGAACCACCACATAAACCAGCACCACTCCAGCAATAGTGGCCACAGTAGTCCATCGAGTCGGGTGGGAATGATGACTCTCGGGCAAAAGATCGGCGGCGCCTAGGTAGAGGAAGAAGCCGGCGAAAACGGCCAAAAGTGGCCCAATCGCCGACTCTTCAATCACCACCAAATAAGTGAGTAAGATACCGGCCACCGGCGCTAAGGCATTGAGCGCCAGCCATTTAAATGATTCGGCGCGCGAGCCGCCGTAACGGACAATCATCCCGACAGTGTTGATACCGTCGGCAAAGGAGTGGGCCAGCACAGCGAGCGCCACCACTAAGCCTAAAGCCGGCGAGGCTTGGTAGGCGACGCCAACGGCGGCGCCGTCTAAAAAGCTGTGGAAGGAGAGCCCGCCGGCCGCGAAGCGGCCGCGATGCATCACATTGCCGCAATGCTCGCCGCCGTGGCAATGTGGGAAGAAGAGTCGGTCCAAAATTAAGTAAGCAAAGAAGGCGATGGCCACTAGAGTCAGGGGCGGGATGACAAATTCCGTTTCGGTTAAAATCTCAATCGCCTCCGGCAAAAGATCGAAGAAGGCGACCCCGAGCACCGCCCCGGCAGCAAAGCCTAAAATAATGTGGAGCTGGTCGCGAAAGCGAAGCGCCAAGAGACCACCACCTAAGGCGGAGAGGAACGCGGCTAGAGCGATAATTGGTAACATATAGTTTTATTGTAGCATCTCGGTCAAGGCGGCAATCAGGTCCGCCTTAACTTCAGCCAGCGGTTTATTAACCATCGCCCCGGCGGCCACTTGGTGGCCACCACCGCCAAATTTGGCCATCAGCGCCGCCACATCATATTTTTTTCCATCTCGGGAACGAGCGGACATGCCGGTAACACCCGGCTTTTCCTCATTCAACAGAAAGCTCATTTTTACCCCTTTGATATTGATTAACATACTGGACAAACCGGTATTTTTCGATTCGCTGATTGAAAAATCAAATTTTTGGAAATCTTGGTAAGGGGTGGCGGCTATTACCACTTGCCCGTCAAAAAATTCTTCCAACCGAGACAAAGTGGCCCCCATAAATTTGTAGGTCGCCAAACTCTTACTGCCTTCGGTATTAGCCAAGGTATCGGCAAAGTCGGGTGCAATCGCCGCCAAGCGCGAAGCGATATTGAAGGTGTGGCTTGAAGTCTTGCGGTAGCGGAAGCCACCGGTATCGGCATGAAGCGCTACAATCAAACACACGGCAATATCGCGGGTAATCTCCACTCCCCATTCAGTAGACAAATCAAACAAAACCTGCGCCGTGGCCGGATAATCGGTAACGATCAAATTAAGCTGGCCAAACTGGGTGTTGCTCGCATGGTGATCAATTACCACCGTCCGTAGATTAGGTGGGAAAATAATTTCTCCCACTCGCGACACTCGTCCTAGGTCAGAGCTGTCTAAAATAACAAACAGGTCAAACTCTTCCGGTTTAATCTCAAAATAATTTTTAAGAGCAATCTTCTCAGCGCCGGGAAGATATTGAGCAAAAGCCGGCAAGTCCGAGTCACCTTTTATGACTGTCACTTCTTTGCCTATATTTTCCAAAATATGCATCATAGCGAGGGCCGAACCAATCGAGTCTTGATCGGGATTATAGTGGCAATTAATCAGAATCTTATTAGCCTGCTTGATTTCCGCCCAAATTTTAGGCGCTAAGTTTTTTATTTGATCGTCCATAAGGATAAAATTGCCGGCCGAGCGGAAAGGGTTTTTTATCAGCCACCATCAACCAACGGTGATGGCCGTCATACTTACTCTTCCAGCGACGAGTAAACTGGATTTCGGAAAGAGTGAAATTGCGACCATTCCACGGATCATTCATCACTACTTCTTTTTTATCTTGATTCCAACCCACCACCACCGCAAAATGACCCTCATTTTCCGACGGTTCAATATAATTGACGATTACCGGATAACGCAAACTTAAAAAATATTTGAGTTCGGCAAAAATCGAATCATCGTTGACATACACATAAAAACCGGCTTTTTGCATCGCCTTAACCATCTTATGATTGGCGGTGCCGCGGGTCTTAAGCTCGGCCGGCGAGGCCATCATCAGTTTGCGCAACTTCCGCTGGCTCTCCTCTCGGCCAAAGAAGGCCAACACCATTTGGAGAGTAGCTGGCCCGCACATATAGCCGTTAATCTGCGAGCGATATGGAACATCTAATTTCATTGCATTCATAAGGCTAAGTTATACCTCAAATGACCGATTTAAGCGAGGCCGGCTAGGGCGATAGTAAAAATGAATAAAGACAGTGGCCAAAACAGCGCCAATGGTGTTGAAAACCAAATCAAGCGCCGTGTTGTAATAACCGCCCACCCCCGTCTCAGGGAAGACGACCACCGCGATAAACTCCACAATCTCATTAATAACGCCCAGACCCATTCCGCCCAAGGCAATAATTGGATAAACAATTTTCCAATTCACCTTCCCACCAAGATAAGGTCGTAAGAGATGGAAGACCACTAAGGTCGCCACCGCGAAGCCGAAAGCGTGGACCACTTGATCAAACTTGAGCACATAAGCGTCGCCACTGCCGGCAATCGGGATTAGCTCAAGCGCGTAGAGCACGCCGTCGCCCACCCGCACTCCCCCGCCGGCCATATGGAGGAAGCCCCAAATAGCGAGACCCCACAGGATCGGCCGGTCAAAGCCGGAACGCTTTAAGGTGGCCAAGATTAAAATGAAGAAGAACACCAGCACCGCCACATACCACAGAAATTCGAAGTTCTTAATGAACAAGTAATAAGCGCTAAAGCCAACGATGTAAGCGGTAGCAAAACCAATTAGAGTCAATTTTTCTTGATGACTAATCATGAGAGGAAAAAGAGAATTGTGGTAATGGCGAGCATCGCCGCCAGGCGATGGACCAAATTAATCGTCACCAACCGCCACGGCCGACTCTCCCACAACATTCCGCCAATCATCACCGGGAAAACAAAACCAAGCCAACACCAAAAAGCCAGTTGGGCCGAGAGGCCTAAGGTACCGGCCTCGAACAAAACCATTAAGTGAGCCAACACGTAAGCCATCAGAAGCTCCAAAATAAAACCACCCAAATAAAGCTTAAACATCCCGCCCTTATTGGCTTTAGCGGCCAACCACTCGCTCTCGCCAACTCCCATTAACTCTCGCCACTGTCGTCCCCAAAAACGATCAGAGTACCACAACGCTCCCACCACCATAGCAGCGACGGCCGAGAGAAACACCGCCCAATAACTGATGATAATCGGTTCCATTTGATGGTTGAAAATTAATCTTGTAACTTAGTTAAGTTTAGCAAGATTGAGAGCTTATTTCACTATCTGTCGAATTAGTCGACCAAACGGCACAATAAAAATTAGGAAGATTACCGCCGTGCCAACATTGAAGAGCAAGTGGGCATTGGCCACTTGCCGGGTGATATTGCCATCAAGCGCGCTGATGAAATAAACAAACGGAGTGATAAATGGAAGGAAAAGCAACACTCCGCCAACATTAAACAAGAAGTGGGCGACGGCCGTTTGCTTGGCCGCGCGATCCAGAAAGAGAGCGGCCAAAAGAGCAGTGGAAGTGGTGCCGATATTGGCGCCAAGGATAATGCCAATGGCTTGAGGCAAGGAAAGGAAACCTTGACTGGCGAAAACGACCACCAAGCCGGAGGCCAAACCGCTTGATTGAAAGATGATAGTAAACACAAAGCCGATTAGTATCGCCATCAGCAAGCTGTCCGAATTTTCGAGAAAAGACAACAGGAAGGGGTTACTCTTGAGCGGCTCGATGACGATGGAAATAAGAAGGAAGGAGAAGAAAATTAGACCGAAATAGAACATCGGCCGACCATAACGCTGGTAGCGATTAGGTATCCGCTCTAACAGAAAACCGGCGAGCAATAAATAAGGCGCCAAGTAAAGCGCGTTCCAAGCGATTAATTGCGAGGTAAGCGTGCTGCCGATATTGGCGCCGAAAATAATCGGCAAACTCTCCATAAAAGAGACCAAGCGGGCATTAACGAAGCCAACCAACATTACGGTGGTGGCGGTGCTTGATTGGAAAGCGGCGGTGGTGAAGAAGCCGGTCGCGAGACCACGGAGTGGGGTGGCAGTGAAGCGGTTTAACAACCGCTTCAACCGGCGACCAGCGCGGAGCTCCATCTGCCGACTAAACTTGTGAGTGGCAAACAGGAACAAGGTCACACAGGCCAAAATAATTAACAAGGCGGATGAGACCGACATTTGCTTACATTATAAAACAAAAAACCGGCCAAAGCATGAACTTCGGCCGGTTTTTTGTTTAAACTAATAATTTGTGACTATTGGAGGCTAGAGCAGAGTCTCGTCCTCGCAATGACCGGGACCGACTTCGCCCTCATTGTAGCTACCCAAGAGGGAGGCCCAAGCGGCGGCCTCAGGCGCATCTTTGCCCTTGAGGTTTTCGGCTGGACTATGAGCAGTCAACCAAGCTTCGGCATCAGTGAGAGCGGAAGCGACATCGGCCGGCATTGCCGCGCCGGTTAGGCTGTTAAGGTAAGCGGCCATCCATTGGTGGGCCAATTGGTACCACACATTGCCACCCTTAGGAGCGGTTTGGAAGACCTCGTACCATGTTTGGCTGTTACCGGGCAAGATAGTGCTGGCGCCGGCGGCCAAGAGGGCCCAAGTGTCATCGTAGGGAGCGGGGCCAAGCTCGGAGTGAGTCTTCCAGTAGCCTTGAGTGAGGGTACAACCGGTCAATACCTCAACGGTAATCTCGACACTATCCTGTTCCTCAGGATCGGTCGGATAAGTAACATCATTGCCCAAGGGGTCAAGACCGTGCCCAGTGGCGGTGAAAATGGTGTCGACATTAACAATCACATCAATATCCCAAGACCAAGTTTCGCCCGGTTCCAAGATACCGTCACCGTCATCGCCGGAGAAGTTGGCGGAGGCATCGTCAAGGATGCCAACACCGTTATCAACCTCAACATAAGCATCGGTTAAGTCGGCATCGCCATCGTTCTCTTCAGTAATTGTTAGCGTAACAGTAGCGCCGGCAATCACCGTAGTTTCCGAAGCGGTGATGCCCACAATCGTGCTGGGGCTAACAATGCCAACCGAAACCGAGGCTTGCTCGTC
>Ga0154301_105_pt1 | contig 29328 bp, 40 predicted proteins | sample RifGroA1_FD_105595 | JGI IMG/M metagenome (GOLD analysis project Ga0154301, IMG submission 105595) | Candidatus Vogelbacteria bacterium GWA1_51_14
AATAGTGATGAAAACGGTGGTGATAACCATCGCCACAATCACAAAAATCGCCACCGAGACCATGGTCTCAATGAGAGTGAAGCCGGCTTGCTTGGATTGCGTCGTTTTGGTAATCATAATCATCAATTAGACTCAACCACGCTAGTGGCAATTTGGCCATTAGACCAAACTAAAACGCTTTTGGTCTTTTGGTCGCGCAAAGACTTGATAGTAATAATTATTTTGCCATAAGGAATTATTGTGCCAGCATGACGAAAAATGGGTTCAAGATTGGGTCGAGTGAAGGTAATTTCCAAAGGATTGCAGTCAGTAGTAGCGTCACAGGCTATATCGTTAATTTTAAAACCACCCGAGAGCGCGTAACGCTCGACGCATTCGCCAACACAAGCAATGCCTGGTTGGTTGTTGTAGCCACCGCTACCATCAAGATCGCGGAAAAGATCGAACTGGGAGTTGGTCTGATCAATATAAATGCCATAAGTTGGCGGGTCGCCGGTATCAACCCCGACCCGCCCGCCACCACCGAAGACTTGCGCCCCGCGGATGGTAATGGCCACCTCTTGAGCCACTAAATCAAGTGATGCCTGATTGCGAAAGGTCGGCAGGTTGAAAAGGAGGATAGTGGTCACAATGCCGAAGATGGCAATCACCACCAACATTTCCACCATCGTGAACCCCGCCTTAGCGGACAAGTCGGCTTGATTAGAACGAGACAACATTGAGGTTAGTGATTAAGACCAATAAAATGCCGAAAATGAGAAAGGGCGCGAACGGCAACTCGCTCTTAAACTTGAGTTTAAGATTGCGCGGGCGCCAAGGCAAGTTGCTCTTACTAAGCGCGATAAGCGCCAAGCCCACCAACGCCCCGGCCCAAAAGGCGACCAAAAGCGCCGTCACGCCTTGGAAGAAGCCCAAGAGGAGGCCAAGGCCGGCCGCCAACTTGGCATCACCCAAACCAATCCATCGACCCTCGGAGTAGCGCCACAGAGCCCAAAACAGGAAGTAGAAGAGGAGCGCGGTTAAGATAACATGCGCCCACCACACCACTACCGCCGAGAGCTGCCAATCATCCAGCCGAGTAATAACCGGCGCGATGGCGCCAAGGGCGATAAAGCCAAGCACCAAACCATCGGGAATAATCTTGTGACGCCAGTCGTAGACGGCGATGATGACCAGTAAAGTGGCCACCACCCAATAAAAGAGGAGGGAAAACGGCATCATCACAAAGCGCTCAAATAAGAGCACGAAGATGGCCGCGGTGATTACTTCCACCAGCGGATACTGGGGGGAAATTTGGGACTGGCAATTGTGACACCGACCGCGTTGGAGGAAGTAACTAACGACTGGGATTAGCTCCGGCCAAGTGAGTTGATGACTGCACGAGAGGCAACGCGAGCGACCGCGCAAAGTCATGCCGGTGTTGTAACGGAGGATGACCACATTAGCAAAGCTCCCGGCGACCAAGCCGAGTAAAGCGGATAACCCATAGCCGATAACGGTAATGGCCACTGCTATAATTTTACCACAAGCCCAAAACAAAATCCCCCAGCAATGGGGGATTTTGTGAGTAAACTTAAACTAGCTTAATTACAGGAAGTACTGGCCGGAGAGGAGGCTACTAAACCGGCATAGCCATTACTATCAACACAAAACACTGGAGTAGCTGTTGGCCCAGTCAACAGAGTAATTGCTACTGCGTAAGCGCCAGTAGCAGCGTTACAAGTCGCAGTATTACCAGTCTGAGTTTGGGCAGCAGTAATTAAATCGCCAATATCTCCGTCCTGTGAAGCGCCGCAAACATTAGTATAAACACCATCGGTATCAAACAAAATCTCTGCCTGAGCCCGAACTGAACTCATACTACCTTTAGCCGACGCGTCTTTAGCCTTATCCCGCGCGGTGCCGAGCGAGGTGAGGACAATACCCGAAAGGATACCAATGATGGCGATAACCACCAACAACTCAATTAACGTAAAACCTTTATTTTTTTGCATATTTTTGGGAAAACTCTTAAGTTTCGACCTAATAATATTTATATTAACCTAATTACCATTATACCGCCCCGGCCGTTTTAGCTCAATCCCCTTGTGGATATCGGTTTAAATCCCTGAGGCGACATTGTAAATCGGCACCAAGACGGAAGTGAGGAGCACCCCCACCATTAGAGCCAGCGCCACAATAAGGATTGGCTCAATCAGGCCAACCAAGGTGTCCACCTCATTATTAACCTCCCGGCGGTAAAAGCGGGCCAAAGTATCGAGGACAAAGCCAAGCCGGCCCGACTCCTCGCCCACCTTAATCATTTGAACCATAATGCTGGGGATCTCGTTGGGGTACTTGGTCATGGCTGAAGAAACGCTCTCACCGGTTTTAATCGCTTGAGCCGACTTGAGCAAGAGCTCTTTGTACACCTCGTTGTCTACCACCTCGGCGGTCACCTCCACCGCCTTAACCATCGAGATACCGCTCGTTATCATGGTGTTTAGGTTGTCGGCAATCCGAGCCAAATAAAGCTTTTTATACAGTCGGCCCATGTAGGGAATCGAGATTTTAAAACGGGAGAGAGCCGAGTTGCCGGCTGCCGTTGGCAAGTAGCGAGAGAGAAAGAGGACCAAAGCGCCGGCCAAAATTGCCAACAACACGCCGTAATCGACGAAAAAGTTGGATAAGCCGACGATAATTTTGGTATAAATCGGCAGTTCTTGCCCGGTCTCAACCAAGATATCAGACAGTTTAGGGATTACGAAGACCATCATCAAAATCATTACCACAATAAAGGTCACCACGATAAACGCCGGGTAAACCAGCGCGTTCTTAGCCTTAGTGACCAGCTCGTACGAGCGCTCTAGGTGGTCGGCCAAATAATTGAACGCCTCCGAGAGCTTACCCGACTCCTCACCCGATTTAACCATACTGACATAAAAGTCGGAGAAGATGTCGGGGTGCTTGGCCATGGCCGCCGAGATGGGCAAACCACCCTTAATATCGTCGGTAACTTGCATCAGCGCCTCGCGCAAAATCTGATTACCCGACTCACTCGCGAGTAGACGGAAAGTCACCAACACCGAGACTTTGGCCTCAAACAGGGTGGCAATTTGCCGCGAGAGGAGGACAATGTCGCGATTCTTAACCCGGGAGAAGAGGGTGACAGAACGGCCCAAGAGACCCTTCCGCTCGCCGGTTTTGTCGATGTTTAAAATCACCAAGCCTCGCCGTTGGAGCGAGGAGATGGCGATATCTTCATTGGGCGCGTCGATAGAGCCCTTTTGCTCAACGCCCTCTTTGGTAGTAGCTCGGTAATTAAACAGCATAAGCGAGATTAAATCATCTTCTCTAGCCCTTTGGGATTAAGCGAGTATTGGTAAGCGGTCTCGGCCGAAATCTCGCCTCGGCGGACGAGGTCAACCAGCGAGCTGTTTAAGTTAATCATCCCCTGCTCGCTACCAGTCTCAATGAGCACATCCACCTCGGCCGTCCGGCCCTCGCGGATTAGGTTGGCCACCGCGGCGGTGTTAATGAGGAGCTCGTAAGCCGGAATCCGGCCACCGGCCACGCGCGGCACCAAGCGCTGAGAGAAGATGCCCAAAAGCGAACTTGATAACTGGATGCGAATTTGCTTTTGCTGATTGGCGGGGAAGGAGTCAATGATTCGGTCGATAGTTTGCGAGGCCGAGTTAGTGTGGAGAGTGGAGAAGATGAGGTGTCCGGTCTCGGCGGCAGTAACCGCCGTGGCCATGGTGTCGGGGTCGCGCATTTCGCCAATCATCGCCACATCCACATCTTGGCGGAACATGGAGTGGAGTCCAGAAGCGAAGCTAGTGGTGTCGAAACGGACCTCGCGCTGATCGATAATCGACTTGTCGGACTGGTGCAAATATTCAATCGGGTCCTCAATGGTAATGATGTGCTCGGTCCGCTCCTGATTGATTAGCTGAATCATCGCCGCCAAAGTGGTGGTCTTACCTTGCCCCACCGGCCCCACCACCAGGAAGAAGCCTTGCTGACGTCGAGCAAAGTCAGACAACAAATCGGGCAAATTAAGCTCTTTGAGAGTCTTAATTTGAGTCGGAATTAAGCGGAAGGCGGCGCTTACTTGCCCCTGCTGATAAAAGGCGTTACCGCGGAAGCGGGCCTTCGGGTCCGGACTCCACGAGAAGTCAATTTCCTTGTTCTTAAGGAAGCGCTGGCGATTCTCTTCGTTTAAAATTTCCATCACGAAACCAAGAACATCGTCACCCGAGAAGACTGGCTTATTAACCAGCGGGATCAGATCGCCCGACACCCGAACAGTCGGGTGCCGACCAGCGGTTAAGTGCAGGTCGGAAGCGCCCTCTTTAATCACAATGCCGACCAGTTCGGCAATCTCTCGTTGATAATCTAAATTGGCCATAATAAAATTTGCTTTAGTTTAATTATAACTTATTTACCTCGGCAAAGGGAATCACGCCGGCGAAAGCTTTGGTTAAAGCATCTTCCTTAAACGAGCGGAAGCCCTGGCTCCGAACATAATCGTAAATCGCCACTTCGCTTGGATTAGTCAAAATGATTTTTTCCAACCCCTGATCCATCTCAATAATCTCGAAGACGCCGGTCCGGCCGCGCGCGCCTGAGGGGCAAGTGGCCGAGCGAACGCCCTGATAAACCTTATCCGGAATTTGAATTTGCGCCTTGGCGGCCGGCGGCAAATCGGCATACTCTTTGTTAATCATTGCCTTAATGCTCTCCGAGACCGGCAGTTCCTCTTTGGAATCCTCACACAACATTGGCACCAAGCGCTGGGCCATCATCGCCACAACCGTGGGCGCAATTAAATACGGATCCACCCCCATATCAATCAGTCGCGGGATGACGCCAATAGCGTTGTTGGTGTGGAGGGTGGAGAAGACGAGGTGACCGGTGAGTGCCGCTTGAATGGCGAGCCGAGCCGTCTCCTTATCGCGAATCTCGCCCACCATAATAATGTCGGGGTCTTGGCGGAGGATGCTCCTAAGACCATTGGCAAAAGTGTAGTCAATATCCGGCTGAACTTGCGACTGATTAACGCCAGGGATATCGTACTCAATCGGGTCCTCAAGTGAGACCACATTGTACTTCTCCCGGTCCACTTCAGAGAGCATAGAGTATAAAGTGGTGGTTTTACCCGAGCCGGTGGGACCGGTTAAGAGGATTAGGCCGTAGGGCTTTTTAATCACCTGTTTGACCAGCTCAAGATTGTCGCCGGCGAGGCCGAGCGAGGGCAAGTCAATCAGTTTTTTGTCCGGATCGAGAATTCGGATGACCACCTTCTCGCCAAAGTAAGTGGGCAAAGTGGACACCCGGAAGTCGATTCGGCGCGCTTCAAGAGTAGTGGAGAAACGGCCGTCTTGGGGCTTACGCTTCTCGTCCAACTTCATATTGGTCAAGATTTTAATCCGCGCCACCACCGCCGGATGAACCGAGAGCGGCAGAAAAATGCTGGAGAAAAGAATGCCGTCTACCCGGAAGCGAACTCTGACTTTGGTATCCACCGGCTCAATGTGGATGTCGGAAGCGTTGCCCGAGACCGCGTGTTCCAAAATTACTTGAACAATCTTGGTCACCGGCGCCTCTTCCACAATTGAGGGACCACCCTTCTCGCCCGGCCGGCTAATCTTGACCTTGGTTTTGCTATCACCTTGGTCGCGCTCCTTCTCCATTGCCGCTTCAAACTCATCAAGAGCCTTATCCACAGTGCCAGTGAGGCCTTGATAACCCTCAATCGCCCGATTAAAGTCAGCCTCGCTGATTTGAAAAACTTTAAACGGCAACTCCACCTTGCCGGCAATAAATTGGAGCGCGTCGCGGGCCTCCAGGTTATCGGGGTTAACCATCCCCACCTCAAGCACTCCGTCGGTTACGCCAACGGGGACAAATTGGTAGTGCACGGCCGAGTCCGATGGGATTAAACCCAAAACCTCGGGCGCCACGCCCTTTTCGCCAATCTCTTTGGTTGGGATGGGAGGGTTCTCCGCCATGACAAATTTTGATTAAAAACTGTAAGAGTTGCCGGTTGATCCTTGGCTGGGGCTAGTTGGATTACTGACCGGCGCGGGGGCGCGCGGCATTGAACTGGTGGCCGCCGACTGAGCGCTTGAAGTGGCGGTGGTGGAAGTGCCTACCGGCAAACGAGCGGGAGTGGTAGAGGTACCCACATCACCCACCCCAAAGGGAGCAAACGGATTAGATCGACCAACTACGCGGCTGGGCAACTCGCGGCCAAAATCCTTGAGCCGATCGCGAAAAATCGGGTTATTGAAAACATTTTTGGATAAATTGATGTCTTGGACCGACAAGAGCAAGGCCAAAAACTCGCCCCCGGTGATATCGGCGCTGTCGACCGAGCTTGCGGTGGTGACTACGCCCGGCGCCGTCTCCGGCTCCGGAGTGATAAAGAAGAAGCGATAAGCGAAGAAGATCGCCACAATAACGATGACAACGGTGATTAAATTGATGGTGCGCTTAGACATGATTATTTGAGCCAATAAGTGGTGAGTTTAACCGAATACTGATAATCGCCTTCCGGCACCGCCTTGAAGGAGACCGCCTTCACATCCACCAAGCGCAAGCTCGAGGCCAAATCGCCCAAAAAGTCGCGGAACACATCGTAAGGTCCGGTCACGGTAAAGGCGATGTCAACCGTGCCTTGACTAATGGCGCCCGAGGGATTGTTGATGAGGCGGATATTCGGGTCCTCACCATCGGTCACCGGACCGGCGCCGGTCTCGATAGTGGCGTCGTTAATCGTCATCCCATAGCGCGTGGCAATGTTGTTGATGTCGATAATCAATTTAACATTGTCGACATTGTCGGGGATCAGTCGGTTGAGCCGCTCGCGCTCGAGCTCGGTAAAGCTGTAATACTCGCCCCGTAAACGCTCGGCCACGCCGCGCAACTCTACTGCCCGGCGAAGGGCCGCCGCCAATTCGGCCTTCTCGGCTCGGAGCTCGCCCACTTCAAGCAAAATCGGATTGGTCACACCGTAAAAAATGCCGACGGCGAGCGCGAGGTAGACGAGAGGTAAAATAATCCGAGACATAAGCGGTTAGAGGGAAAGTTTGTAGTCTAATAATTTGTCGTCGATGGTAATCGCCAGTTTGAAGGAGACATTGCCATTGGCATCGAGTTTCAGATCGGAAAAGATGAAACCGGAAATCGCCTTCTCTTTGTCGAAGACATTGGACTGGACGGCAATATCCTCGTAGCTCCGGGCCACGCCGCTGATTTGGAGAGTCTTATCGTTGTAGTCGAGCGAGTCGTAACGGACGGTCTCGAGAGTTTTACCTTGCAGGAGATCGAGAATCGGCAAAGCGGTGATGTGGCGGTCGAGCAAGCGCTCGGCCAAAGACAGTTTGGCATCTAAACGGCGAAACTCCACCAAGAGCCCGTCATCAAGCGCTTGGCGCTCCTTCTCCAGTGAAGCCAACAAGCCACAACCAGTGGTCTCGGGAGCGGCCGGGTCGGGACAGGGCCGATTAATCTCATTCTTCAATAATTGAACATAACCGTAAGCGCCGCCGGCCAAAGCGACCGACAACAGCAACACCACGAAGGCGACTGTGGTAACCAAACTGATTGGCCGGCTAACCTTATCGGCCGGATTATCCACCACTGTCTGCTTGGGGATGAAAGAAGTTTTAAAATTGTTGTTTGTCTCCATTTTAATAGCCTTGGCTATGAGCGAATTAGAGATCTTGGAGGCCACGCAAAGCCAAACCGGTGGCCACGCTAAACGAAGGTCCGACCTCGGCCAAAACCGGCGAGAGGAAAGGCGGCGTCTCAACCCGATCGAACGGCGAACCGATAGTGATGTCGATGCCAGTTTTGGCCTGGGCAATCGGTAAGAGACCCTTGATTAAAGCGCCACCACCAATCATGATAATCCGGTCAATCGATCGACCTTCACTCTGTCCATATTTTACCATAACCTTATTCACTTCGGAAAAGATGTATTCCACAATTGGACTAACTACCGGCAAAACTTGCGTCTCTTCGGCTGTTTCCACCAAGCCGATTTTGCGTTTAATCTCTTCTGCTTTGCCAAACTCAAGATTAAGTGAGGTGGCAAGCGCCATCGTCAAATCTTGCGCGCCCTTGTTGATGGTATGCGAGCGCTTAATCACCCCTAAGTCAACAATTGTCATCTTGGTAGTGGTGGCGCCAAGGTCAAGCACCGCCGTGGCCGAGAGGTCGGCGCGCACCGAGGAACGGATGGCGCTGAAGGTCTCAATCTCGAAAGTGCTTTGGCCGAAGCCAGCTTGCTTGCCAATCTCTTTAAACTGATTCATCACATCGCGGTGCACCGCCGCCACCAACACCTGAAGCGGCGGCTTGTGTTTGGCCGTCTCGTCGTCGCTCGGGATCTGAGTCGGGATTGGCCACCAATCAAGCATTACCTCCGAGACCGGCACCGGAATATACTTGCGCGCCTCAAGCGGAATTACTTCCGCCAGCTTAATGTTGTTGGCCGGTGGAATGTTGATAACCGTCAGCAAGCTAGAGCGCAGCGAAATAGAGAAGGCGGCCCGAGCGGTGGTTACATTGGCTTCCTTGCAAAGATCCTTGATGACTTGGACAATTTGGTCGGTGGTGGCGGTGCCGGCTTGACCAACCGAGAGGCCGAGGTACGGTCCGGTCGAGAGCTCGCCGTAAGTCTCTAAAACACCGCGCCCCTCCTCCTTGCGCAATTGAACCAATTTGACCGATGACAAGCCCACATCCACGCCCACCACACTCGCCTCGCGACGGAACAAGTCCTTGGGCGAGGTTTTCAACAATTGCTTAAAATCCGGCAAAGTCAGGTCCATAAAAGGTATAATAAGTACAATTATTATACCATAGGCCCCTGACTCATGTTTCAACAGTTATTAGATATTATTTTCCCCCGGCGGTGTTTTGCTTGCCACACCGTCGGGCGCTACTTTTGCCTGGAGTGTAGCGCTAATTTAGCGCGAGCCGGCAGTAACGAGCTTGGCCACTTGGCCGCTTTTGACTACGACCAGCCGGCGATTAAAAAAGCGATTTGGAAATTGAAGTATAGCGGCATTACCTCGCTGGCCGACGAGCTGGGCGCTCTCCTCGCCGAGCACTTGCTTGAAGAGATGATTGAGCTCGCCCTCTACGCCGGGCGCGAGCGGGTGCTCGTGGTGCCGGTGCCGCTCTCGCGCGCCCGGCGTCGCAGGCGCGGTTACAATCAATCGGCGCTCTTAGCCCGGGCACTCGTCAAACGAATGCCCGATAAACTCGAGTATCGCGATGATTTAATATTCAAAATTAAAGACACCCCGGCGCAAGTTTCCCTCTCACGGCGAGCCGAGCGCCTGCGCAATCTCCGCGGCGCTTTTAGAGCGCCGCGACCCGAGCGCCTAGCCGGTCGCGCTGTCTTAATAATAGACGATGTCATCACCACCGGCGCCACCTTAAGCGAAATGGCCAAAACCCTGAAAACCGCTGGCGCCGACCCCATCCTCACCGCCGCCCTCGCCCACCGGGAGATATAATCATTTATCTAAAATTTCCAAATACTCCGAAACTTGAATATTTAAAATCCGCAAATTATTGCGAATGACAAAAATTGGAATAGATTTAACTTTAGGGATAACTACCGGTCGCTTCAAACCAGTCCGTCCCCAAACTCGATGGTCGCCCTTTTCCCGCAAAAATACGCAACCAATAAACTTTAAGAATTTTTCAAATTCTTTCCACGAGACCGGCTTAAGTTTAGGCATATATCAAGTGTTAAGCCAGCAAAGGAATCTTCATCACCTCCGAATCATGAGCTACTATCATCGGCGGGACCCAATTACTATTTGATTGTTGCCAACCAAGGTCAATCAAAACATCGGTCAAGGTCCGGTTTTTGGTCGTTTCTTCAATAAAAATATCTAACGCTTCAGTAAAACGCTTTTTGGCCTCATCAAGAGTAGCCCCGACGGTAGACAAATCCAGGGCCGGACTGTAAGCAACAAATTGATCACCTTCACGAATAAAAATGACTGCTAGAGAGACATCTAATTGGCTTCGGCTTTTAGGCATTTTTTTATATTATCATAAAGATGCCGTATCTTCCAGCCAAATCTTACCCACCCTCACCGCCACTTTGACCCATCGGGAGATATAAAAAAGCCGGAGCGCAGACGCGCTCCGGCCCAAAAAACAATCTTCGTTTACCTAATTGGTCGCCAAATCCTCACCTCCCGGCTGATCTGGCTTTTTCAGATAGACTCGTTCAATCAGTGACGGCGAACGAATCTCTTTGTTGTAGACTTCTTCCGCCTCTTCTTCCGAGACATTAAGGACCCTGGCCATGACTGGTACAACCACATCGCTGTCGGTCGGCAGAGCAAACCAAGCATCACCACGCAACACCTCTTCACCGACCAGATAGTCGCGGAGAGCCTATTCCCCTTCCGGTCCGATTGCGGTCGCCAGAACTTCGATTTTCGGTTGGATGATTACTTCCCTATACCGCTCGTCGTAGTCGTCTCCGTAAAGCTTACTGGTCCCGTTAATCGACGCCGTAAAACACAAGCAAAAGGTTATCAGACTAACATGAATGTGGAAGGAGTAATCAGCCGATACTACCTTCATTGTCTCAACCATAGCAGCCGAGACAGAAAGAATTATAATAGCCCCAGCCAACACAATCCCTATGCCACACACCAACGACCCAACAGCATAACCCAAGGCCAGCAAACCCCAGCCAGCCAGCCAAAAAAGATTGACGACCACCACCAGGGCCAGGGTTAATGCCAATGACGCCAGTAGATGCTTTCTTAATTCCATCTCAAACCTCCTTCTCCGGCGGGGCCGGATTTATCCTCAATTTCCTAGGTAATTTCAACTTCCATCTGTTTGCGATTATTGCACAGTATAACTTGTATGTCAAGTATTTAATCTACCGGTCGGGAGATATGAGGGAGTCAAGAGGCGTAATGGATTATGGGTATTATCGTCATTATATCACCTCTCTCCCCGTTTTTTCCCGACTGGCAAGTCCGGCAAGCAATATAGTATAATGGCCAAGATGAAGACCACGAGCCGATTACTAGCCTACTTTGCCAGCAATTTGCTGATTGTGATTGGTTTGGTGCTCATTTGGCGCGGCACTTGGTATGTGTTGGACGGCATTGACTTGATTTTGTTCAACAACGACCACTTTTACACCGCTATCGGCGGTATCATCGTCGGTCTGTTAGTTCTTTATTTACCAGACAAGGATTTGAAAGAAATCCAAAAATTATAAGGTTTAAGCAAAAATCATTATGAAAAACACCGTTTTAGGCTTAATTGCCATTTTAATCATTGCCGGCGCCGGTTGGTGGTTCTATCAGCAAGGTGGCGAGCCAGCTATTACCACCTTCGAGGAGTGTGTCGCCGCCGGCCACCCGGTGATGGAGAGTTACCCGCGCCAATGTCTTACCCCCGACGGTCGAACCCTGGTGGAGGAGATAACCGCCACCCCAATTGCCGACGGCACTTATGTTGTGGACCCAGCCGCCTCTACTCTCACTTGGCAGGCCGGCAAAACACTCGTCCCCGGTTATGTGGATAGCGGCACGATTGAGATTGCTTCCGGCCAAGTAGTCATCGCGGGCGGCGCGGCGAGCGCCGGCGAGGTAGTAATCGATATGACGAGCCTTAAGCCCGGTCAAACCAGCAATACCCAAGGCACCCTCACTCGGCTTGAAGAACATTTAAAGAGCGACGACTTTTTCGCTGTGGCCACTTATCCCACCGCCGCCTTTACTCTAACGGCGGTCACGGCCGAGACACAGGCCAATCGCTACACCTTGGTTGGTAACTTAACCATCCGCGGTGTCACCGAGTCGATTCAGATTCCGGCCACTATCGCCCAACAGGGCGACACTCTCACCATTATCGGCGAGGCAGTAGTGGATCGCACCCGTTACGGCGTTAAGTTCGGCTCCGACTCGCTCTTAACCGGTTTGGCCGACAATGCCATCATCGACGACGAGTTCATCCTCGCCTTCTCGCTCCAAGCGGATCGCGTGATACCGGTTGAGCCCGACGGCGGCACCGGCGCCAGCGCTGAATAGCAAAAACAAAACAAAAACAAAACCGGCCAGTGGTCGCGACTTCCCCGTTATGACCGGGAGCAGACACTGGCCGATTTTGTGGTTGGTTGGTTTTACTCGCTCGTCACACCGTCGAAGTGTTCCTCATTCTCCGGTGCTTCCGCCTCCTCCTTGGTGGCGCGCACGGTGCCATCTAGGTGCTCGGGCGGTGAGTAAATAGTGTAGAGTTTAAGCGGCTCCGTGCCGGTGTTGGTGATATTGTGCGTAATGCCGGCCGGCACCACAATCGCCGTGCCGTCGCTTACCACCTGCTCGCTCTCGCCAAGCTTGGCGACTCCAGAGCCCGCCTCCACCCGGATAAACTGATCAATCGTCTCGTGGATCTCCTCGCCAATGTCCTCGCCCGGCTTAAGGCTCATTAGGACCAACTGACTAAACTGGCCGGTGTAGAGCACCCGGCGGAAGTCGGTGTTCTCGACAGTCTCTTGCTCAATGTTGCTAATATAACCTTTTTTCATCTTCTATCTAATTTTAATACTTAAGACCGGTAATCTCGTGGTCGGTCACCCGCAATTCAAGACTGTCGGCAATTGTTGGTTCCGAGACCATGGCGTCACCCAAGTCGCGGCCCAAGTAATTGATACTCAAGCGGTAACCGCCCTCGGGCAAATCATCGCCGAAGACAACACCCTCAATCACCACCCGATCGCCCACAAACACGGCGGAAGTGTTGTTGACTCCCTCGGCAGACACATGGAACAAGCCCACATAGTTGAAGGTGCCCGTGCCGCCGGTATTAACCGAGAGATTGGCAAAAACATCGTAACTGCCATCGGCGAGCGGCTGTTGCCCCAACACCGAGACCAGTCTGATGGAGCCGGCCGTTAAGCCGCCGCTTGCAAAGTCGGCCTCACCCTCCTCCAACTTGGCAGCAATGTTAAGCTCGGGAATCCGGACCTCGGCCGAACTGATGGCCTCGGCCAGTTTGGCCTCATCGCCCACCAAGCGCTCGGGCTTGGGAGTAATTAAGGTAGGAGCGTTATCGCCCGCGAGCCACCACAGGCCGCCGGCCACCACCACAATCGCGATTAATAGATAAACCCAATATAATTTCTTCATCAGTAATAAAATTAGCTAATTAATAATGATTGTCATTATAACACAAACCCCGGTCGCCTATGGCGACTGGGGTTGGCTGCCTAAAAAAGAGTTAGGCCGCAATCAAAGCCGCCCAATTGAGATCCCAACCAATGGAGATGAGGTAAAGACCCACCACCACCGAGAGCAAACCGCCCACAATGTACCAAACCTTGGTATTGAAGACCTTGAAGAGTTTGGCCACCGCCCGATCAGAGAGGAAGAGGTAAGCCACACCCTCAATGGTCATAGCCCAACCGAAGAAGGTGATAATCCCGGCCGCCAAATTGCTCCAGTCTTGATGAGTGATAACGAGGAAGAGACCGGCAACCAACTCGGCAATGGCAATGACCATCCTAAGTAAACGATGATCCACAAAGCCGGCAAACACCGAGCTTAAATACTTGCGGCGAGCCAGGCACGCCACCCCCAAGATCACCAGGTAAATACCGAAGACCTTGGACAAAAGAATGGTTAAAACCATAACTTTATAAAAAATTAACAACTAATAATCCTAACGCTATTATACCCCCTCTATTGACAAAGCGCTTGCCCGTAATCCCCAACCTGGCTATAATAGGGAGGTGGAGATTTATCAGCCCTTTTAATAGCCTTAATTTAACAATCTATGCCAAAAGCGAATTCTGCTTTTATGAAGCCGCTTGCTGTCAGCCCCGAGCTGGCCGCCGTGGTGGGCCCGGGCCCGATGCCTCGTTCGGAAGTGGTTAAAGCCCTCTGGGTCTACATCAAGAAGCATGACCTCCAGGACCCGGCCAACAAGCGCAACATCAACGCCGACGACAATTTGAAGAAGGTCTTCGACGGCAAAGCGACGGTTAATATGTTTGAGATGACCAAATTGGTCTCCAAACATTTATCCTGAGTCCATTGAAGGATTTATCTTAACATCCAAAAGGAAAACCCCCGCCAACATCTGCGAAGTTGTGGCGGGGGTTTTCCTTTACTTACTACTCTGGCAGCACGCCCAGGGCGTCGTTGAAGCGGTTAATGTAATTAAAGAGGCCCACCACCGCCGCCAGTTCCACTAATTCTTCGTCAGAGAAATGCTGTCGGGCAGTGGCCACCACCTCGGCCGGCATCTCATAGGCCTTCTCCGTCATCGCCCGAGCATAAGCGAGGGCAATCTTTTCCCGCCCGTTGGCCGTACCTACCAAGTCGGCCAACGCCTCGTCGGAAACGCCAAACTGCTTGAGTTGGGCGTGAGTGACATCAAGACAAAACTCGCATTGATTGAGTCGCGAGACCTCATCGGCCACCTTCCATTTGAGGATGGCCGGGAGCGGCGCGTCGTCCATCGTCGCCTTAAACATGGTAAAGAAGCCAACCAGGATGTCCTCGCAATTAGCCATCACCTCCACCCACTTGGGCACCTTTTTGCCCTTGGTAATAAAACCCTGGTAAATCTTCTTCGCCTCGCCCTTAAGCTCATCCATGCTCACCATCTTCACAATCGGATTGGTCATGAAAAAATAAAAATTAGATTTTTATAAAAAGACTTTTCGCCTCTATTATAGACCCGGCGTTTAGTAATGCAACAAAAATGGCGGACACTTTACTCAGCGTCCGCCTTGGTTAAACCATCCGAGAGACTTTACTCCGCCCAACTCTCAAACAACCAGTTAACGAGCGCGAGGATAATGGCAAACCAAAACGCCGGCCAAAAGCTGACAATGGTAAAGCCGGGCACCAAGGTGGCCACCAGCCACACCAAAACGGCGTTGACCACCAGCCAAAAGAGCCCGAGAGTAACGATGGTCAAGGGCAATGTTAATACAAACAGAGCCGGCTTGATTAAGATGTTGACTAGGGCGATGACCACGGCCGCGATTAGCGCCCCCGTTAAATCAACGGTGACGCCGGGGATTAAGTAGGCGGCAATGCCTACGGCCACCGCCGAGGCCAACCAATGAATAAGCAACTTCATACTTAACTGATGACGTTTAAAGTTGTCGATGATGACACTAAAATTATAACAAAAAAATAAAACCCGTGGAGGATAGCTTACTATCCTCCACGGGGCGGGGCGTTATTTGCTTTCGCTGTATCTATCGGCAGCATTAGCAATCTGATTACGCTCTTCGTTGGTCATTGGCCTTGTTGTGCCAAGCTCATCTATGACTACCAACGAACCGAAAGTAACTGACCGATGTCCGCAATCATACAAAACATATGCTTCGCGAAATGGGACGAACTTGGGGCATCCGTCCACAATCATTTCATATCGTAGACAGGTTGTTTCCAACATTACACTCACCTCCTTTCAAGTTGCTGTTTATCTTAGGACCTCGTCCCGTTAGAAACAGGGTTCTACCCGCAGTTTCTAATGGGATCCTCCCCAACCCTATCACGATTTGCGAGGGTGTCAAAGTCGTTTTTTATCCTCTGAATTTTTAAGGAAATTCTTTTTTGATACCACGGATCGACCAAGGCGTTTTTCCAAATTCTTTCTGGCTCCACCAGCAATATTACCGCCTGCTTTTGCATCGGACCGTAATTTCCCTACTCCCTTTGAGTCTTCGGTACGATGAATCTCGGTCGTAGCACGTTCGCCAAGCATATTGAAAATCAGTTCAAAGTCATCCATATGATCGCGTAAGTTTTCTCGTTTGAGTCCTTTTAATTTTTTGTATTCGCTCGGTGTAACACCAAAAGTGGCCTTGGAGATTTCAGCAGTTAAGATTTCATAATCTTGGCGATCTTTTGCCCCTCTATTTTTCCATTCATCAGTTAGTTCTTCACGAATAGCGATACCTCGCATTCGCTTCTCTATCCAATCCTCACTGTACCCTTTGAGCTTATAGAGTATCCTGGTGCGTCTTGTCGCCAGCTCCGGATTTTCTATTTCCTGAATACGCTCATAACCAACCTTTGCCAACCACCGCTTGAATGGCTCAGCTTTAGGCGATGGGATTGACTGAATAATACGAAAAATACCCTCGGTATTGGCACAACTCATCTTTTGCCGCCCACCTCCTGTGGGTATGTCAAGGGTACGTACAATCTGTACCCACCCTGTGGATAACTCCAAATCTCGTCGCTTTAAGCGCTGGATGTATTGTTTGGAATCATTTGAGTCAATAAGCGCTGAGACGACATCCTCCACCACAAACCACCACTCGCCGTTATGAAGCGTTTTTCTAATCTCTTTTCCCTTAAACAGAGCTATTTTTGTTGTAATTTCGTCAGTCATATTATTTTTTGCAAATTATGGTGAATTTATACAAAAAACAGCACAAATTCACCACTTTTTATCTAAAACCAACACACTGTCGCTTCCTCGCCCATCTCGCCCTCCAAGTATTTAAGCGCCGCCTGGAGGTCGCCAATCTCATCCACCAACCCCTTGGCCAAGGCATCCTCGCCCAGATAAGTGAGGCCGGTGGCGAACGCCGCCACCGTACTGGTGGAGAGGCCCCGATTGGCGGCCACGGCTTCGATGAAGACATCGTGAGTCTTCTTCAAATCAGCGAGGATAATCGCCCGCTCGTCGGCGGTTAAGGCCCGGCCCGGGTCGCCCAGGGTCTTGTATTGAGCGGATGACAGCTCGTTGTAAGTGTAGCCCTCGCGCTCGTTCTTAATCGCCTCGTCGAGGTAAGAGAAGGTCACGCCAAGGCTACCCACATCGGAGACCCGCGAGGCGTAGATCTTATCCGCCCCCGAGGCCGCCCAGTAGGCGGCCGAGGCGCCCAAGCCGCGGATTACCGCCGCGTTGGGCTTGGTAAAGCTTTTTAAGGCGTTGGCCACTTCCTCCCCGGCCACCGGGTCGCCGCCGGACGAGTCTATGTATAAGAGGACCGCCTTCATCGCCGGGTCCTCTTGCGCCGTCATCAGGCCGTCGACAATGTCTTCCGAGGCGGTGGCATCGGCCCAAACCTCATCGGTAGTGACCTCGGGGATGTAAGTGGTAAGGTAGCCGTTTAGCGGGAAGAGGAGCACATTGCACTCGCCACTGAATAAATTATCATCACTGCCAATGTAAGTGGTGGAGTAGGCAAAAAACCCGGTTTGGAAGCCAATCGCCACCAACCCCACCACAATGGCCACCACCGCCAGCACCCCAATGACTTTACTCTTCAACATAGGGTAATTATAGCTTAGACAAAGTTAGGGGTAAAATTAGATTTCCTTCTTAAAACTCCTCGGCAATCTCGATAGCTGCAACTTCGGCGATGTCCATGGTAACTCTCTCTAACTAAATGGTGGCTGACCCCATTTCCCTGACCCCATTTCCCATTTCCCGCCAGTTTGTTGTTTTAGACCGATAGTACCCTCGGGAGGACTCGAACCCCCAACCCTTCCGTTAGAACCGGCTCGCTCTATCCCTTGAGCTACGAGGGCATTGTGCCTTTGAGAGGAATTGAACCTCTATCTCACCCGTTTCAAGGGTATGCTCTGCCGTTGAGCTACAAAGGCAATAGAAAAGCCACCCTCAAACAACCGTAAAAACGGCTGTCGGGGTGGCTATCTAAAGCGGAAGTAACTCAATTTCATTTGATATGCCAATATTACCATCTCCGGACCAAAATCGCTACTCCGGCATTTTCTCACCTAAAAAACAACGACACTTATCCCCATCTTAGTCACTTTTTGCCGCACTTTAAGGGTTTTTAAGGCAATTTGACATATAAGAGAACGTGCTAGAATCGAGGCATTAAAAGGTCGAATCGATTAAAAGCATAGGAATCTATCGATGGATAAATATATCATCAACGAAAATGTTCAGCCCACTGGTGAGCATGAGGTTCATAAAGAATTTTATTGTCCAACTCTACCCGACCCAAAAAATCGGGTTCTTGTTGGATACTTTAATTCTTGTCGTGATGCAATTGCCGAAGCCAAGAAAAAATGGCCAGATATTGAAATCGACGGTTGCGCTAATTGTATCCCCGTCTGTCATACAAGGTAAGGGGCAGGATAAAAGATACTGGACTATTAGGAAACTAAATTGAAGGAGAAAATCTAAAACAATCAACGAGTAACCACGGTCAATCAAAAATAAGTTCCGAGAAAGGTATCGCCTCGCCCACCCAAAACCCGCCCCAATTGGGGCGGGTTTTGTATTTTGTTAGTTAAATTTTACCGGAATTCACTAATATAGGAGTAACAAAATAGACTTGTTGCGTTGGGGATCCACGCTCTATTTTTATTTCAGAAAAAAAACTTATTTTTGAAACACAAAGAGATGTTCGTGCATAATTAGCAAAAAATTTGATCCTTTTGATTTTGTAACCCAAAACCCCGTTGCTTTGCAATTAAATTGTCTTTTGATAATATCTTCTTTTAAAACAAAGCCAACTTTCAAAAATCTTTCCATAACTTTAAACGCAAGAGGTTGATACATTTTGTTTCTGCGTGTATCTCCCATCAAAATTGCGCAGTATTTTCCTTTCCTTAAAACTCGAAATAATTCTTTAGCGACTTTTTCTATCTCATCAACAAAAGCATCGATATCGTGTATTGCTGATAAATCTTCTTTAATCTTACCCTCGCTATATTTTATGATGTCGGCATACGGAGGATGAGTTAAAACAAAATCAATTTCATTATCTTCAATAAAACTCATATCTCTCGCATCGCATTTCACCACGCGCTGTTTTGCTTTGTTATCAACCTCAAACTCAAGGGATTTTTTCGTTCTCTCTAACGCTTCCTCATTAACATCAATACAAGTAATATGGCGATTTAAAATTTTAGCTTCTATTGCAGTAGTGCCACCACCAATCATGCAATCGAGCAAGTGATCCTTTTCTTTTGAATAACGTAAAATAAGATTTCGAGCTACTTCTGGCGACCAGTTTCCGCGCCAATCTGATTTATGAGTCGCCCAATTTCCGCGACGCGGAAAAGCCCACACTGTTGTGCATTCCAAATCAAATTCTTCTGGATGAAGTTTTAAATTTTTTTGAGACATCAAATAATTTTATACTTTTTTGACTTTACAAGTTTTATTGAATCGTAATTATTTTTATCTGTAAATTCATATTGCCAAATTAAATATTCGTCAACTCTTTTCTCAAAAAATAACAGAAAGACTTTTTTCTTTGTATGTTCTGACCACTGTCTATAAGGGTAATATAACTGCCTAATTATTGTATTTTTTGTGGAAGAATTTTTTGCTTCAATTAAGACAACTTTATTTTTTCCTTCGTAACCAGCATCTACTTCTGTTTGCACTCCTTTTGTTTCAACTGTATTATTACCTACTTTATAAGTAAATTCAGGAGTATATTTTCTACCACGAATAGTGAGGACAAGACTTGAATCTTCCATAAAAGTTCTAATGAGACTCGAGGCATAGGCAAAATCAAGATGTTGCATCTCAGAATTTCCTATTTTTGTAGTATCTAAATCAAAATCAAGCTTCGTATTGTATATCTCTGCGTCACCTTCAATATCTGGGATATCTACATAGCCTTCTCCTTTTACGATAACGTAAAACTTATTTTTTACAGGTAATAAAATTAAGCCATTTTTCTTCATTATCTCGGGGACACTTTCGCGTGTGTCCATTTTGCATAAAATACGCACCTCTTTTTCTGAAGTGTTTTGAAAATCTTGGACAGATTTCTTTATATCCTTTGCAGATAAATAAAAAGGTTGTTTAGAAAAATCATTTTCTAAAATCCTATTATCATCAAATATTTTTTGCCAGGAATTATTGTTTGCCATAAATAAGTTAATAATTAGTTATCAAAACCTCTGTAATTTTTCCACGCTTTGACCCTTTGGAATTGATGGCGCGACCTGCTTTGACTTTTGTAATTTTAACGCCGGTGATTCCCGAATAAATTTTATTTATAAATGGAGTGTCTGAATTTGAAAGCATGACGAAACAACCTCGCTTGTGTAGTTCGACGAATATATCGCAGAGCTCGGTCTGCTCGTCTTCCAGAAACATTTCTGCAGTATATGAAGTAAACGAAGCGGTTTTGCTTACTGGATAGTACGGCGGATCGAAATACACAAAATCTCCTTTCTTTGCTTTTTTGCGAACGTTTTTGTAGTCCTGTTGTTTGATAGTAACTTTTTGTAACACTTTAGACGCGCGCCGCAAGTTTTTCTCGTCGCAAATAATCGGGTTTGTGTACTTTCCGAACGGTACATTAAATTCGTCGCGACCATTGACGCGATACATGCCATTGAACCCTGTTCGGTTTAGGTAAATAAACCGAGAGGCGATTTCAATACTTGATAACTTTTTGGGATCTTTTGCGCGAATTTTTAGATAGTATTCTTTTTCGTACTTATGTTTGTGTAGAGATTTTATGAGCGCACCAACATCATACTTGACGACATTGTAGGTTGTGACTAATTCGTGATTGAGATCCGAAAGCTCCGCTTTCTTTGGAAGTAGGTCAAAAAAGACAGCGCCTCCGCCCACAAACGGCTCGTAGTAAGTATTCGTAATTGGATCAAAACCCTCCGGCGGATACAACCCAAGATCACGGAATTGGTGAAGGAGTTGTCTTTTTCCTCCGACCCATTTCACAAACGGCTTTGGTTTTTCGTCAATGATCTTTGCGATGCTATCAAACATATTTTCTTTGTCTGCGATATGGAAAAGGTGTCGGGCATAGATTTTGTTTATGTCAAACACGTCCGCAATTTTTGTGATGGTTTGATTTTGTATAGTCATAGTCTTAATTGATATCCAGCAAATCTCTTAGCCGTTTGCCTTTATATTGCCAATAAGCCGCCCCTTGGTATGCGCCACTATTATTTAATTCTCCTTTTTGCTCATATATTTTGTGGGTCAGCGGTGCAAGTTTCCAAATTTGTTCGCCATATTCTACTTCGCGCTCACCAACAACTTTCGCCGTGATTTCTTTGTCAGCAATAAAAACAATCTCTTCTCCGTTCTTGATTCCTTTTTTATAAAAACTAAACATTGCTCCTTGCTCTCTAGCTTTTGAAACCTCATCAAATTCTTTTTCTTTGTTTATGTCTTTGGGATAAATCACCCTACCATCAAATGACAATAGAAGTTGTCGCACTAAATCGTAATCAATAGCAAATAATTCACTCTCCCCAACCCGATGTTTATTAAAAATTTCCTTTAAGAGATTTTCTTTGTCGTTGTAATCCTCAAGTTCAATCGCAAAAAATCTTTTAAGGCCAGAAACATTATAATAGCCATTTGCTTCAAGAAAACGCATTCGTTCTTGAAAATTAACAGTGCCAGTTTGGCCTATTTTTATTAAACCAGAAACAGCTGTTGTCATTATGTAAATAATTCCTTTCATAATTTATTTTGGCGGAGAGTGAGGGATTCGGCGTCAGCTCACAGCAATATTTTTGTTCAAAAATTCCAAAAATATTGTGTGGCTCCTGCCCGGGCTCGGCCGGACACATTTTGAATAAAATGTTCGGCCTCCGCCTTTCGAATCCCTACTCACTTATCGCTGCCAATTTGAGCCATACTTCCAGGCTTTCAGTATGGCTAAATTGCCAGTGCGGAGAGTGAGGGATTCGAACCCTCGAGGGGCTTTTACACCCCTACCTCGTTAGCAGTGAGGCGCTTTCGACCACTCAGCCAACTCTCCATTAATATAAAATATTGGCCTTACTGTACCACTTTCCCCCTCATTTTTCAATTCGGGCGGGCGGGTTATTTATCAATCGAAATAAGATAATTTTTGAAGAAGGTTTCAACAGCCTTAACGGTGTCATCTTTAAGTTTGGGATTACTCTCGGCCACCCATTTGGCAAAATTGTAGAGCTCTTGATTATCTACCCGGAGCCACTTGTCGTTTAGATGGAAAAAGTAGAAAACGGTGGTCATGGCAATCCGCTTGTTGCCGTTTTGGAAGGGATGATTTTTAATCATCAAATAAAACAGGATAGCCGCCTTCTTAAGCAAACCAGGGTAAAGCTGCCGTCGGTTAAAAGATTGGAAGGGCGCCACTAAGCACCGCTCCAACACATTAGGGAAGCGGGTACCGAAGTCGGGAATTGGTTCGGACCAAGCCATTAGCTCTCGAGCCAAGGTGACAGCCACATACTCCACATCGGCAATGTTTAAGGTTTTGAGAGTAGTCATAGTAACGGCAATTTATTCCTCACCCAAGAGTTTGAGCGTTTGGCCATACTCCTTAACCACTCGCTTAACCACTGCCTCAATATCCTCCTTTCTCTCCTCGCCAATGATCGTCCGCAAAATGGCCGGCAAAGAGTCCGCCGAGATGGCATGGAGTTTGCCTAGGCGGATAGTCTTAATTTCGCCAGACTTAATCCGCTTGTGGACAGCCGAGCGCGTTACGCCCAAAATTCCGGCCAGTTCCGCCACGGTAAAATATTGCTTATCTTGATGTTTTGCTTCCATAACAACAGTTTAACCGACTGGTTGACGTTTGTCAACCAGTCGGTACCATAGTTGACAAAACCCCTTTCCTCGCATTTTTCAATCCGAATGATTCGGATTTTGGGGCTTGCTAAATCAGCTGATTTGTTTTAGGATTGCGGTTGAACAAGGATTAATTAGAACCTTAACAAGGGAGGGGGCTGGGATGCCTATAATGATGATGATTGTTCAGGTGGGGTTGTATTTATTAGTAGGATGTGCCGTTTCAATACCCTACACTTACCTCGCCGGCGGGAGCTTCGGCGGATTCGCTTTTGTCATGACCGTCTGGATTGCCCCGGCGGGAATATTATCTCTATTCCTAATCTATGTATTAGGCGAGGTTCCCTCACCCCGAGCCAAAGTACGAAGGCGAAGCAGTATTGCGTTTTGGCTAGTAGCTGTGTACCTCTGCCTCCCCATCATCGCAAACGGCGCTTCGCGCCTGCTTATGGGATGGGGTTATGAAGAGATCGGTTCCTTCGTCTTTTTAATCCGCTATCGGATTATCTTCATCCTGCCGTTAGCGTTCCTCGTCATCGTCGGGACCGCCGACATAGTTGAGAGTATTTGGGCTGATTTACGGGGAAAGGTCCAAAAACTACTAAACTTCCTCGACGATTAGTGTTGCACCTGCCCGGTAAGTTTGTTCAACCGAACAAACTTACCGGGTTTTTCTTTTATTTATTTTTTCAATCTGATTTTGTTACAATAAGAAAACATGGCAAACACGCAAACTAAACAAGTTAAAAAGGGCGGGGCGGCGCATAAGCTGCCGGCAGATTTTAAACAAGCGCTGGCCGCCGCACCCAAGGCCCAAGCTGCTTGGGCCAACATTACCCCACTCGCCCGTAACGAGTGGATTTGCTGGGTTATTTCTGGCAAAAAAGCCGAGACGAGGAATATCCGGATTGAGAAAACACTCTCAAAGCTTAAGAGCGGGATGCGCCGGCCCTGTTGCTTCGCCGGCTGTCCGCATCGCTCTAAATAATTGAATGAGAAAGGGCGTTCGGTCTTGGACCGAACGCCCTATTTGTTTGCCGGCGAGCGGCTAGCTCGCTTCTTGAAAACTGGGGTGATAAGTGTGAACTTTCAGTCCAGCAGTAAGTCGGACTACAATCCGATCTACCGTTTCTTGATCCAAATCCCAAATAAGTTGGGGGTTGCATTCGGCCGTGTCGAGCGCCGCTTCCAAGATTGTCCGGATTCGCTCAATGACCTCCTTTTTGTTGGCAAACTGCGGATCCTCCCAATAAAATTTGGCAAATTTGCCTCTCGGTCCCCGGCCGATAATCAACCCGTACACGGCCGGCATACCCGCTCGGACCCTTAAAGTTGTTTGCACCTCGAGGTCTCGCGGATGATGGAGAATCTCTTCGAGTATCTCCGGTTTAATGGCCGCTTTGGTTCTAACCGCTTCTTCTGTTCCTTTTGTCATCAATACCTCCTCCCCTGTTTTACCTACACTATTACACTTTAAGACCACGGTCCGCATTCCATCTTAGCGGAAACGGCAATGATTGCAAGGTGATTTGATATAATGACCAATATGACCCAAAGCGAGGCGTTAGCTATCCTCAAAACCGGCGTCAACGCCTTCCTCACCGGCGAGCCGGGCAGTGGCAAGACTCATACCATTAACCAATATGTGGCTTATTTGCGCTCGGCCGGCATCGAGCCGGCCATTACCGCCTCCACCGGCATTGCCGCCACTCATATTGGCGGCCTCACCATCCACGCCTGGAGCGGTATCGGCGTTAGGCGAGAGTTGAGCGCCTACGACCTCGACCGTTTAAGCCAAAATCGGACGGCCGTCCGGCGGATTGGCCAAGCCTCAATTTTAATTATCGACGAGGTCTCAATGCTCTCGGCCCGCGCCCTCTTGATGGTCGACCAAGCCTGCCAAGAGATTAGACGCAACCGCGAGCCGTTTGGCGGGCTGCAAGTTATTTTGGTCGGCGACTTTTTCCAACTACCGCCGGTCAGCCGGCCGGAGAGCGATCTCGCGGCCGAGCAATTTGCCTTCCGCTCAGCCGCCTGGGACAGGCTTAAACCGATTGTTTGTTACCTCTCCGAGCAACACCGCCAAGCCAACACCAACTGGCTGGACCTGCTCTCGGCCATCCGCGCCGGCACCTTTGCCGATAACCACCGGCAATTGTTGCGTAGCCGTTACGCGGCCAAGCCGACCGAGGGCATTACCCAACTCTACTCGCACAATGCCGATGTGGACCTGATTAACGAGGGCGAGCTCGCTAAGCTGTCCGGTCCGGCCAAAACTTACACTATGGAAGCTAACGGTCCGGAGAAGTTGGTTTCCCCGCTTAAGCGCGGCTGCCTCTCGCCGGAAACCCTCGCCCTTAAAGTTGGCGCCCGAGTGATGTTTACCAAAAACGATATTACTTCTCGCCGCTATGTTAACGGCACCCTCGGCACCGTCATCGATTTTGCCCCCGGCGAGGGCTGGCCAATAATCAAAACTGTGACCGGCAAAACTATCGTGGCCGAAGCGGCCGAGTGGCACATCGAGGATGGCGATCGAGTGCTGGCGCGGATTAAACAAGTGCCACTCCGGCTGGCTTGGGCCATAACCGTGCACAAGAGCCAAGGGATGTCGCTTGATACCGCCCACATGGATCTCTCGCAAACTTTCGAATACGGCCAAGGCTACGTGGCGCTCTCGCGACTGCGAACGCTTAAGGGCTTGTCGCTCGCCGGCTTAAATGGCCGCGCCCTCGAGGTCCACCCCGAGATTAGTCGGGAGGATAAGCGCTTCCGGGCCGAGTCCACCACCGCCGGCGAGCAATTTGCCGCCTTGCCAATTCAAGAGCTTGAGATAATGCACGCCAATTTTATCCGCGCTTGCGGCGGCCGCGCCGGGCGCGGGCGCCAAATCAAACCGGTTAAAAAGCGCGGGGCCACTTACCATGAGACCAAAATGTTGTTGGTTGAACAATTAAGTTTGGCCGAGATAGCCGAGCGTCGCGACCTAACAGTTGAGACGATTATCGGCCACTTGGAGAAGTTGGCCCAAAGCGGCCAAATTGACCCCAAACATAACTTGGCTTATCTCAACTTTGATACCAACCGGTTGGCAATAATGACTAAAGCCCTGAAAACAATTTACCAACAAGAAAAGAAAATGCCGCTTGCGCCGGCTCTTGCGCTCTTGGACCCATCTTACACTTACCGTGAGCTCCGCCTCGCCCGACTGTTTATCAAGCCGTCTGCACCAAAATAAAAACCCCGGTCGCTTCTGCTGAAGACGATTAGACCGGGGTTTCTTCGAGACCGCTCGGGGTTGCGGTCTCAAACCGAATTACACGCTTGGGAGTGCTCTTGGCGGTACCGCTCGGCGCCGTTTTTTGCAAAGTGAATGAAGGCCTCAAGGGGCGAAGGGTTACGACCCAACTGCACCCCGGCCACCCAGCGGTTAAAATCTGTTTGAGACAGCTCCCACTGCTCAATATTTTGATCCCGCAATTGGGGATCACCCGTTTCTTCTGTCATGTTAAGACCCTCCCTCTGTCTCAACCCGAGCCCCACTATTCTGACTTCAGGATAAAACTTATCGCCGATAAGCGCAAGGGGCAGCCGTGTTAAAATAACCTAAATGGCTTTAACCCCCGACTCGCTAATCACTGAGCGCTTCCGGCCCAACCCACTCCAACTTAAAGCGCTGGAGAAACTCGAGCTTAAAACGCTTGAGAGTTTGCTCCGCTACTTCCCCGCTCGCTATGGCACCGCCGGCCTGGCCAAAAAGATTGGCGAGCTTAAAGCCGGCGAGGAAGCGATTATTTATGCCCAAGTGCTCAAATCGGAAACGAAAAAAGCTTGGCGGAAAAAAATCCCGATGGCTGAAGCGATGGTTAAAGATGAGAGTGGGCAAATCAAGATTATCTGGTTCCACCAGGCTTACTTGGCTAAACGGGCGCCGGCCGGGGTAAGCGCCTACTTCCGCGGGCGGGTAGCCGAGCGCGCCGGCAAGCTCTATTTGGCTAATCCGGAAATTACGAGCCAAGCGATTACCAGCGATAACAAGCTCGCCGCCGGCGACTCATTATTTATTAACGGCGACAATACAGACCAAGTTCCGGTGCCAGTGTATCCCGAAACGCGTAGCCTCTCCTCGGGCTGGTTCCATCATCATCTCAAAACTTTGTTGGAGGAGAAGATTCACGAGCAAATTATTGACCCGATTCCGGCTGAATTATTAAAAAAATACCATTTGCCCACTTTGGCCACCGCCCTCGTGTGGGTCCACGCGCCGCGGCGGCGCGCCGATGCCGAGGCGGCGCGCAAACGCTTCGCTTTTGAGGAAATCTTTTTCATCCAGCTCTCGCGTTTGCGCGATCGGCAAGAGTACCACGCCCACGGCGCGGCGAAGATAGAAGTGGCGACCGAAAAATTGAGCCAGTTTTTATCTCGCTTTCCATTCAAGTTAACCGGCGCGCAGACCCGAGCGATTGATGAGATTTTGCAAGACTTCCGTCGGGGCGAACCGATGACTCGCCTGTTGGAAGGCGACGTGGGCTCGGGCAAAACGGCGGTTGCCGCGGCGACCGCCTACGCCGTCGTCCAAGCCGGGTTTGAAGTAGGTTACATGGCGCCCACCGAAATCCTCGCCCGCCAACATTTTGAAAATTTTATTGAGTTCTTCAAGGGTTTAAACACTCAAGTTGGTCTTATCACCGGCTCGGGCTGTTACAAATTCCCAGCCAAAGTGGACCGCCGCGGTTACACCGACATCTCACGGACGCAACTCCTCAAGTGGGTGGCTAACGGCGAAATCCCGATTTTGATTGGCACTCACGCCCTAATCTCCGCCCGAGGCGGATCCGCCTCGGGCGGACACACGGTCAAATGGAAAAACTTGGCTTATGTAATTATCGACGAGCAACACCGCTTCGGCACCAGTCAGCGCGGCAAGTTGGTGCAAAAAAATAGCAACCAAGCCCCTCACTTGTTGTCGATGACGGCGACACCAATACCGAGAACTTTGGCACTCACTATTTATGGCGACTTGGATCTCTCGCTCCTCGATGAGTTGCCGGCCGGGCGCAAAGAGATTATTACCCAAATTGTGCCGGCGAGCGAAGCCGAAAGGCAAAAGGTTTACGAAGCTATCCGGCAAGAGCTTGCCGCCGGCCGACAAGTCTATGTAATCTGCCCAAGGATTAATGAGCCTGATCCGGAAAAGATTAATGCCCTCTTGGTGAAGAGTGCCAAAGCCGAGGCCAAGCGCTTGGCCGAGAAAATCTTCCCCGAGTTTAAAATCGCCCTCGTCCACTCTAAATTACCCGCCCGAGGCGGGTCCGCCTCGGGCGGAAAACCAAGTAAAGAGGAGGTGATGAGCGAGTTTGCGCGAGGCGCCGCCCACATCCTCGTGGCCACCTCTGTGGTGGAGGTGGGGGTGAATGTGCCCAACGCCACCAGCATCATCATCGAGGGGGCCGAGCGCTTTGGCCTCGCTCAACTCCACCAACTCCGCGGGCGCGTCTTCCGCTCTTCCCATCAAGCTTATTGCTACCTCTTCACCGAGACCAAAAGCGAGACTTCAATTAAAAGACTGAAAGCCTTAAGCCAAGCCAAAAACGGTTTCGAGCTGGCCGAGCTTGACCTCGCACTCCGGGGCGCCGGCCTCTTAACCGGCGAGCGCCAGTGGGGCATCTCCGACCTCGGGATGGAAGCGATTAAAAATATCAACTTGGTGGCCGCCGCCCGGACGAGCGCCCAAGCGATTATCGCCATCGACCCTGATTTTACCAAGCACCCGGCCATCGCAAAAGTCCTCGCCACCAGGACGAGGACTTTGCACTTTGAGTAGTATTGTGATTTAACCCCGACGCTTTAGTCGGGGCCCCGACCCTACTTGAGGTAGGCGTCGGGGTTGTTAGTACCGGAGTCGGAGAAGCGCGTTTAGACCGTCCAAAATTGATTGGATGCTCCCGGCCGTGGCCATCAAGCTGGCTTGGTCGGCTTGAGTGATAGACGCTACTGGGATAGTGAAGCGAGCGTCGCTTTTATCACAAACAGCATCGTTGTCGCTGCTGGCTACCACACAAACTTTAATTTTGTAACGAGCGCCGCCGGTGATTTGACCATCGCGGTAATTACCCACCGTCCAAGTATAACTCCCGGTGTTGGGTACATTGCGCTCAATCATTAACCGATCCTCGCCACTAGTACCCTCAGCGCTGGGATCAATTAAAACAATGCGAACAGGCTGATTGGGAGCCGAGGCATTGGCCGAGTCCCAAGTAATCTCTTGGACGCTACCCACCGGCCAAGTCTCGCCACCATTAGGCGCGATGATTCTCATGCTAAGAGGTGCCGGTTGAGGAACAATAGGAGGATCATCATCCTCTCCTGGCGTTGGCAACTGACTGCCGACTGAAACAGTAACACTGTCGGAATGGACATCAGTGTCATTCTCGCATGATAAGCTAAAAGCGGTGGTCGTTGCCAGTTCAGCAATAACTTTGGTGCCGGAGGTGGCAACTGTGCCAGTCCAATCGCTATTGGCCGGCAGACTTGAAGCCGCGCAAGTATCGGCTTTGTCAGCCGACCAAGAAAGAGTGACATCCTCGCTAGACTCGACACTTTCCGGATCCGCTTCTAAATCCGTACTGACTTCAATAACTTCTGGATTTTCTTGTTGTTGCCCGGTCACATTCACCACCACCGTATCAACGATGCTGGCGCTGCCGTTGGCCGAGGCGCACTTAATCTTAAACACGGTTGATTTGGTGATACCAGTAACGGTTTGGAAGCCGC
>Ga0154301_107_pt3 | contig 28420 bp, 33 predicted proteins | sample RifGroA1_FD_105595 | JGI IMG/M metagenome (GOLD analysis project Ga0154301, IMG submission 105595) | Candidatus Vogelbacteria bacterium GWA1_51_14
GACAGACAACCATCAAAAATGCCAGTAAGGCCACAAAAAACAACAGATGCCAGCGTTTCATTTTGTTCCCTCCTTTCAAAGGGCTGTCCGTTCAAATCATTTTAGAGTGCCGACAGGGCACGATAAGTTCTGTTTGCTATTATATTAGTATTTTGCAGTTTGTCAAGCAAACCTCATGCTTGGTCCTCCTTGAGCGGTTTTCTTTTGGCTTAAAATTTGAGATAATGGGGCCAAGATGGGTGATCAAAGTAAAAAGCTGAACACTGAGACAATAGCCGCGGTGGTAGCAGTAGTAGTGGTATTGCTATTGGCCGGAGTAGTTGTTTATGGCAATGAGCGGTTGATTGATACGGAAGGGGAGAATTATCTCTTATCGGAAGCGTTAGAGTCCACTCAAAACAGCCTTACGGCCGCTAACGACGAAAATGTCCGCTTGGCCGAGGCTTTGACCGCCGAGCAGGAGCGCTTGCGGCAATTGGGCGAGCAAGTCAGCGAGATTACCGGCGCCATCGGCACCTTGGAAAAGTTGGCCGAACTTGAACCGGAATTACTTCAAAAATATTCCAAAGTTTACTTCCTCAACGAGCATTACTCGCCCGAGAAGCTGAAAAACATTCCCGTCGAACTGCTTTACTTTGAAGACCGACCGGAAGAGGTTGATACGCGCGTCTGGCCGTTTTTGAAGGACTTGTTGGCCGAGGCCAAAGAGGAGGGGATTGAGCTTTATGTTTACTCGGCTTACCGCTCGTTCGGCGAGCAGAGCTCGCTTAAGTCGGCTTACACGGTTAGTTATGGCTCGGGGGCCAACCGCTTCTCGGCCGATCAAGGCTACTCCGAGCACCAACTGGGGACGACGGCGGACTTAATTACCCCCGGTGTGGGCGGCACTTTAAACAATGGCTTCAGCCAAACCAAGGCTTACGAGTGGCTCTTGGCTAACGCTCACAAATATGGCTTTACGCTCTCGTATCCGGCCGGTAATCAATACTATATTTTCGAACCGTGGCACTGGCGCTTCGTCGGCGAGGATTTGGCCCGCGACCTTAAGCGCGACGAGCGCCACTTCTATGATTTGGATCAGCGAGTGATTGACGAGTATCTCTTAGAGATCTTCGATTAACTTTTCTTTAATCGGTGATGAATGAGCCGGAAGTGGTGGCCAAGTTGCTAGCGGCATCGGCGCTTGAGAGGAAGTAATAGTAGGTGGTGGTTGAGGCCAAGCCGATAGCGGTGAGATCGTGATAATAAGTTAAGTTGGTGCTGCTGGCATTTGGCGCGCCGCTTATGTTAACCGGCGAGCTGGTGCTAACCCAGAGTTTACTGTCGGCGGCTTCATTGGTTACCCAAACCAAGCGCGCCGAGTCTTCATCAACACCGGTAACAATGGTGAAGATGATGTTTGGCGGGTTGGTGTCGGGGATAGGCAGAACATCGGTGGTGAATTGATTAATTGATGAAGTGGCGGTTTTGCTATCGGCAGTGGAGGTTAATCGGTAATAGTAAGTGGTGTCGGGTGCAAGACCAGACAAGGCGATGGCGTGATTGCTGACCAAAGCGCTTGAGCTTGCCACTACCGACGAAGTGGCGACCAAGGTTGAGGAGGTGCCATAACTAATTTCCGAAGTGGCGTTAAGGTTGGTGTGCCAACCAATGGTGACAGTGGAAGTGCCGACCGTTTCAGTAATACCACTAATGGTTAAAATTGCCGGGGTAGTGGTACTGTTGTCGTCGTCATTGTCATCATTATTGCCTCCGCCAAAGAGCTTAAGCCACCAGCCGAAAGGGAGCCCTTTGCCGTTTTCCACCCGCTTTTCAATCCCCGGGGCAGTTCTTAAGCCACGAGGCAATCGCTCGTCTTCTTGATAATTGTAATCGCCGTTAACATTGTTATTGCTGTTAGTATTTGATTTGCCTTGAGCTTGAACCGGCTGGTTGCCGGGCCAGCTAACGACGGCCACCAGCAATAAAACGCTTAGTAACAAGGATATTTTCTTAATCATGGTTTTTGATTGGGTTTATTATTAGTTGGTAATCCAGGCAGCTCGGCCGGTAATCTCGGTCGGGCCATCTGATCTTGTTGACGGTCGAGAGGGTCATTGCTTACAGCCGCGGCGGTGTTTTGGCCGTTGTTTTCCGGATTATCTGATTTATTTAACTTTTCAAATTTGATTTCCAATTTGTCAATAATGTCTTGGTGTTCCTCCATTAATTCGTTGAAATTTTTTATTTGATTGGCTCTGTTATCTTTGGCTTCTTCTATGGCTTGGCCAACATCAACTTCAACCGTTACCGCTGGTTCAGCTTCGGTCTTGGTCGTTTCGGGTAATTCCGGTTGGTTGGCGCCGTTATTGCTCGGTTCCGGTTCAACGGTTTGCGCCACTGCTTTGGCGGTTTGTTTGCTAATCTCCAGTTTAACTGATTTTTCTAAAACTTCGCTCAATTTGTCATCAGCCAATAATTCTTCCGCTTCGCTCAAGCGCTTGTGGAGCAAGTTAAGCTCAAAGTTGGTGGAAGCATTACTTTGAGTTTTAACCAAAGCTCGGCCAATTGGTTCTTTTATTTTAGTTTTGACGGTATAAAGCCAATCACCCGGCAAGGCGCCTTCGGCCGCCGTTGAGACACCAATGCCGCTACCCAACACTAAGACAATGGCGCCAACCAAGACCATCCCTCGCCACTGCCACCACTCTCCACTCAAACTAATTGTCGGTTCGCTGGTTTGATTTAGACCAAGGTTAGTTATTAGCTGGTTTCTAATCGCTTTTTTGTCAGCCACACTTAAACTTACCGTTTTGAGCGGTTGGAATAGTTTGTAAGTTTTGCGATTAAATAGTTTCATAGTCTTGGTTGTTTTGGTTGGTTTTTTCTCTGTCGCGGACCAGCTGGGTAATTTTTTTGGTCGCTCGGTGAAGACGGACAGAGACCGTGTTGCCGCGCTCGCCCAGCAAATCGGCAATCTCCCGAATGGATAAATCTTCCACATAACGCCAAACAATTAAGTCTCGGTCAGCCTGGTCCAGTTGGTCGAGTAGTTTGAGCGCCAGGTTAAACTCGGCCAACAGAGTTGGTTCCTCATAGGCGTCGGTGGTCTCTGGGCTGAAGCCCTCTTCCAATAACTGGTCGAGGGAGTCGGCTTTTTTTCGTCGGTACCAATCAATCACTAAGTTGTTGGCCAGGCGGTATAAAAACGCCCGCCACTCTCTGACCGACTTACCGTCTTGGGTGTAGGCCCAAGCCTGGAGAAAGGTTTGTTGCATCAAGTCTTTAGCCAATTCCTGATTGCTGGTTTTGAAGTAGCAATGTCGGAAGATGGCATCGGCATATTGGTCATAAGCCTTGATAAACGCTTGCTCCTGGTTGTTAAGATGGTTACCCATTTGCTATGACGGATGGTCGGCGGCCTGGTTACTGACTCAGTTACCAGCCGGTTGACCTTTAGATCTTAATTATGCTTTGTTTGACAAGTTATGGCAAGGTGTTTCAAATATTGAAATCGGTTATAATCGGGTTATGTCCAAACAAATTATTTTTGGCTTAGTGGCCGTTGGGGCGGTTATTGCCGCCGGTTATTTGATTATCAGTAATCCTCAAAAAGATAACCAAGCAATTAATCAGCAAAATATTGAATCAAATATGGAATCACCAATTACTAATCATTTAGTTACTATTAAAACCAATTTGGGCGAAATTAAATTCGAAACTTATGATACCGATGCGCCTAACACAGTGGCTAACTTTATCAAGTTGGCGAACGAGGGCTTTTATAACGGCATTATTTTTCATCGAGTGATTGACGGCTTTATGATCCAAGGCGGCGACCCGACCGGGACCGGCCGGGGCGGTCCGGGCTACAAATTTCCCGACGAGCTCGATCCCGCCACGCCATCTTATCAGGCCGGGTACCAAAAGGGCGTGGTGGCGATGGCCAATGCCGGTCCCGATACCAACGGTAGCCAATTCTTTATCATGGTGGCTGATTATCCGTTACCGAACAATTACACTATTTTCGGCCGAGTAGTGTCGGGTCAAGCGGTAGCCGACCAAATTGCCAAAGTACCCAAAGACGGCGCCGACAAACCGTTATCCCCAGTTATTATGGAATTGGTGACTGTGGCGCCCGCCAATTAGGGTTATACTTAACTTAGTGAACAAGTTGCAAAAATTTTCCCTGACTTTTCTCCGCGTTTCCCTTGGCGGCTTCTTCCTCTATGCCGGGGTGTCCAAAATATTAAATTCCGACTGGAGCGCGGTCGGCTTTCTGACTAATGCTAAAACTTTCCCCGAGCTTTACGCCTGGTTTGCTTTGCCGGCTAATATCGGCTGGGTCAATTTGGCCAATGAGTGGGGCCTGGCTCTCATTGGTGTATCGTTAATCATCGGCTTGTGGGTCAAGTGGTCCAGCTTGGCGGGGATAGCCATGATGCTTTTGTATTACTTTCCGTCGCTTGACTTCCCGTATGCCGGCGAGCACGGTTTTATTATCGACGATCACATTATTTACATTGCCGCTTTGCTGACCCTACTCATCTTCAAAGCCGGCCGCTTCTGGGGTCTTGATGGGCGTTTGCGATAGGCCTGTGGATACCGGTTCTCTATAAATTAGCCAATCTGAAGTATAATTAAATTAATCAGGTCGACAGTGCTAAATCATTAGCCTTAGCCTAATATCATTGACTAATATTTATGAAAGCCGTTCACATTATCGCGTTTGCTTTGGTGATTATCGGCGGTCTTAATTGGCTGCTGGTCGCTTTTGGTTGGAATGCGGTTGAGTTTATCTCCTTCGGGAGCGATTTTGTCGCCCAGGCGATTTATGTTTTGGTTGGTCTCTCAGCGCTCTACTTACTCTTCACTCACAAGAAGAGTTGCCGCGAGTGCATGGGCCGATCGTCTCAAGCGCCAATGATGCAATAAGAGAAATTCTCTTACTTCCCAAAAACCTTCCGCCACAACTTGAGAGATGTTGGCGGAGGGTTTTTTGGTTGCGTTTAAGTCGATTGGTGTGCTAGAATAATCCCGCCTGGTATAAGGTCGGCCTACCAGTTTCATTATTCGTGTTTCTGGCTTTTTTAGTCAGGAATTAACCTTTGTATCATATTATGGACGAGAACCAGAACACTATGCCTGAAGGCGAGGAAAAGGAGGGCGAGATGCCTATTGTTCCAGCCGAAGGTGAAGCCACGCCTCCCGGTGAGGCCGCTCCCGTTTCCGAAGAAGATCAAGTGATGTAAATTCACTTGCTTTGAACAAAAGATCCCCGAGGCAATTGCCGGGGATTTTTTGTTTGATTTTTGTTATAATTAATCTATGCGGACCTTTTTTCCCATCCCAATCTATTCTTGGTTGCTAATTATTGGTGTGGCGGCGGCTATGCTGGTTGGTAATTTTTTCACCATGCCCAATTTGGAGTGGTACAGCAACATTATCAGGCCGACGGTTAATCCGCCGGACTGGGTCTTTGCGCCGGTATGGACCTTCCTTTATCTCCTCCTAATTTACGCCGCTTGGCGTCTCGGCCGGTTGGTCGGAGAGAGAGACATTCGATTTTGGTTTATTGTTTATTTGTTCGGACTCAATTTAATTTTAAACGGCATGTGGAGTTACTTGTTTTTTGCCGAGCACTTGCTCGGCGCGGCTCTAATCGACGCGGTGGTTTTGGCGGTTACGGCTGTGGGGGTTGCCTTCCTTGCTTGGCCGATTGATCGGCGCGTTACTTTGGTCTTCTCGCTTTACTCCGCTTGGCTTGTCTTTGCCAGCTTTTTGTCTTATCAAATTTGGTTGCTTAATTAGCTTTTATGGTTCTCTCAACTCATGCGGTGGTGGGCGGGGCGTTGGGGCGATTACTCCCCGGTGGGCCAGTGGTCGCTCTCTTGGCAGGTTTTGCCAGTCATTTTCTCCTTGATCTCATTCCGCATTGGGATTATCAACTTGATTCGGTGGTCAAAGCCCCCAAGGGCTCACCTTTGGGGGCAGATTCTCAAGGTGAGTCCTTGGGGGTAGAGGGGAGCCGAGTGCTCTCTGGCTGGTTGTTTTGGCGCGATGTGGCCAAGGTTTTACTCGACTTGGCGCTCGGCGCTTTGGTGGTGTGGTTCTTCTTCTCTGACTTGCAAGCGGTTTTAACCAGTGTTTGGTGGGGCGCCTTCGGCGCCGTTTTACCCGATGGCCTTCAATTTTTGCATCTTAAATTCAAACCGCGCGTTTTGTTTGGACTCCAGCGTTTTCATCAATTTGTTCATTCCAATCACGACTTCCGTTCGCGTCTGGCGGCCGGCGTTAGTTATCAAGTGTTTATTATTGCGGTCGTTATTTTAGTGGTTAAAATAATTTTGCCATGACTTGGTTTGACGCTTTACTGTTGGGTTTGTTGGAAGGGGTAACCGAGTTTCTGCCGGTTTCCTCCACTGGGCATTTGGTTTTGGCAAGCGCCTTGCTTAAGATTGAACCGGATAGTTTTCTGACTAGTTTTATTATTACCATTCAGGTGGGGGCAATTTTGGCCGTAGTGGTCCTTTATGGCCGACGCTTAATAACCAATTGGAATTTAACCAAAAGGATTGTTGTCGCTTTTGTGCCAACGGCGATTGTCGGCTTTGCTTTGTACAAGATTATTAAAACGGTTTTTTTGACCCAAACCACTTTAGTGGTAATAGCTTTGGCTTTAGGCGGTGTTTTAATGATTGCTTTCGAGGCTTGGTACAAGCGTCGGCCCGGCGCCCGGCGCGATGTGGCCTCCCTTTCTTATCGTGACGCTTTCTTCCTTGGTTTGGCTCAAGCGGTGAGTGTGGTGCCGGGGGTGTCGCGCTCGGGCGCCACTATTTTGGGTGGCTTGGCGCTTGGGTTGTCGCGCCAGGCGGTGGTGGAGTTTACTTTCCTTTTGGCTATTCCCACCATGGTGGCGGCCACCGGTTATGACCTCTACCGTTCCGCCGAAGCCTTTACGCTCGCTAATGCCCAAATGCTTGCAATCGGCTTCGTCTTTTCTTTTTTGTCGGCTTGGGTGGCAATCAAATGGTTGATGCGCTTTATTGCCAACCATGATTTTACCTTGTTTGGCGCTTACCGCATTGCCGCCGCTATTTTAATGTGGTGGTTATTGCTTGCCTAAACCTTGGTCTGTTATACTAGTGGCCATATGATGGACAATCAATATTTAGGGGCTGGCTTCGGTCCCAAAAAGGTGCTCTTGTGGTGTTTGGTGATTATGAGTTTGGCGTTCGCTTTTGGGGTGGTTAGTTATGTCTCCGCTTACCGCGATTCGGTGGCTTATCAAAGCTTCGGCGCGACCGGCGAGGGTAAGGTGGTGGTGGTGCCCGATATTGCCACCTTTGGCTTTAGTGTGATTACTGAAGGCAACAACACTGATGTCGCGGCTCTTCAAAATCAAAATACTACCAAAGTTAATGATATTATCGGTCAACTCAAGGAGCTAGGAATTGATGACGAAGATATCCAAACTGCTGATTATAGTCTCAATCCGCGTTATCAATTCTGCGGCGCTGGCGCCGTGGTTTGTCCGCCTTCGCAAATTGTTGGTTACTCAATTAACCAAAGTGTATCAGTGAAGATTCGAGATTTTTCTCATATTAGCCAGGCATTATCGATTGCCGCTCAATCTGGGGCCATCAATATTTCTCGTCTCCAATTTAGCGTTGACGATTTAGAAGTGGTTAAGAATGAGGCGCGGGCCGAGGCGATTAAGGCGGCTCAAGCCCAAGCCAAGGCGATTGCCAAAGCGGGCGACTTCAAGCTTGGCAAGATTCTTTCGATTGATGATATGGGTGGCGAACCTCCCTATTACGCTCGCGAGGCCGCTTACGGTTTAGGTGGCGATATGATGGTTTCTAGTATTGCGCCTCTGCCGGTAGTTGAACCCGGTTCAACCGAAGTGATTGTTCGGATGATGGTTCGCTATCAAATTAAATAACTTAACTAAACTAACCTACAATAAAATATCGTGTACACCAAAAAGACCAAGATAGTGGCCACTATTGGCCCTGCCAGCGAGGCGGAAAAGACTTTGGAGGCAATGATCAAAGCTGGCTTAGATGTGGTCCGGCTCAATTTTTCCCATGGGAATTTTGAAGACCATCGACGCAAAGTGACACGGACCAGGGCACTGGCTCAAAAATTAGGTAAACCGGTGGCAATCTTGCAAGATTTGGGCGGTCCCAAAATCAGGATTGGCGAGTTTATCACCGGCGCGATTGAGCTCAAAACCGGCCAGAAGTTTGTTTTGACTACTCGGAAAGTGGCGGGGGACGAAGAGATTGTCTCCGTTAATTATTCCAAGTTGCCAAAAGAGGTGAAGTCGGGAATGACAATTTTTTTGGAAGACGGCAAAAAGCAGTTATTGGTGAAGCGGGTGTCCGGCGACAACATTGAATGTCAGGTAATAATCGGCGGTGAACTCAAGGGCCAGCGGGGCGTTAATGTGCCCGATGCCCGTCTCTCAATCAGTTCTCTAACCGCCAAAGATAAAAAGGATTTAGAGTTTGGTTTGGCTGAAAAGGTGGATTATGTGGCGCTGTCGTTTGTTCGCCGGGCGAGTGATATTGCCGAATTGCGTCGGCTCTTGGATAAAAAAGATAAATCAATTAAAATTATCGCCAAAATCGAAACCAAAGAAGCAGTGGAGAATATTGATAAAATTTTGGCCGTCGCCGATGGTTTGATGGTGGCGCGAGGTGATTTAGCGATTGAAGTGCCGCCCGAGGATGTGCCGATTATCCAGAAGGATATTATTGAACGGGCCAATGAGGTCGGCAAACCGGTGATCACCGCCACCCAAATGCTTGAATCGATGACCGATAATCCGTTGCCGACTCGGGCCGAAGCCAGCGATGTGGCCAACGCCATCTTTGACGGCACAAGCGCGGTAATGCTCTCGAGCGAGAGCGCGCTCGGTCAGTATCCGGTGGAAGCAGTTAAGATGATGTATAAAATCGCCGTTCGGACGGAGGAGCATATCGAGCATCATGATATTTTGGAAGAATCGCATCTTGAACCCAAAGATGTCACTGATTCAATCAGCTTCGCCGCGCTTCATACGGCGCACGAAGTTGGAGCCGAAGCGATTGTCGCCTTGAGCAACTCAGGCTTTACCGCTCGGATGATTGCTCGCCACCGGCCGCATCGACCAGTGGCGGTGTTAACACCCAATCGGAAAGTTTATCAACAACTGGCGCTCGCCTTCGGTTGTTATCCAATCATGGTTAACAAGGAATTTACTTCGGTCCTGGATGCGATTGAGCGTTCCAAACAAATTATTAAGGATGTTAAATTAGTCAAACCGGGGGGCAAAATCGTGATTGTGGCGGGGGTGCCGTTTGGTAAAGTCTCAAGCACCAATCTCTTGGTAGTGCAAAAAATTTAAGTTAATGCTAGAATCAAATTAATGATCCAGACGGAAATCAAAGCCACCGCCTTGGAACTGACTCCGGCCATCAAGAATTATCTTGAGGCTAAGATTTTAACGCTTGATAAATTTGTCGATTCCTCTACGGGGGGAGTCTTGGTGGATGTGGAATTGGCCAAGACCACCGGGCATCACCATTTGCAAGGGGAAATTTTCAAGGCGGAAATTAATCTCCAGGTCAATGGCAGTTTTTATCGCGCCAGCGTTACCAAAGAGGACCTGTATGCCGCCATTGACGAGATGAAGGATGAAATCATCCGCCAAATCACCGAGAAAAAGTCCAAAAAGCAAACCTTGTTCAAAAAAGGCGCTCGGCGCCTGAAGGGGCTCCTGCGCGGTTGGGGGAAGTAATCAACTATTAAGAAAAGACGCGTAGTCGGTCTCTTTTTTGCCCTCGGGGACAACTCGCTCGATTAGCAACTGTCCGTCTTCCAAACGGGCCTTTTTGATTATCACTCTGATTCGCTTGCCGTTTTTGTTGGTGAAGAAGTAAGCCCCCGGGGTGGGAGTATAAGCTCTAATCTTGGCAAAAGTTTTAACCGGTTCATCAGTCAAATTTATTTCGCCATCTGATTTGTTTATCTTTTTGGTGTAAGTGGCTTGTCCGTGATTTTGCGCTTCCGATTTTAATTTACCAGCTAGCCAATCGGGGAGAATCTTGACTAATAGCTTGGCGCCGATTTGGGCCGTTTCATCGCGCAATTCCTCAAACCACTTTTGATTAATGGTCACGGTTCGAGTGGCGACAATCGGTCCATGGTCCATTGCTTCATCCACTACCATAATGGTGACGCCGATGTCGGTCTCATTGTTTGCGATGGCGGCTTGGAGTGGGGCGGGACCACGGTAATGGGGCAAGAGAGATGGGTGAATGTTTAAAAATTTGCCCGGCCATTGCGCCAATAAGTTAGCTGGCAAAATTTTGCCATATGATGCAACTAGAACAAAATCAAGATCAGCTGGCAATTGGTAGTTTTTTAATTTTTCCGGCTGGTCAAAATTTATTTTGTTTTGTTGCACCCAAATTTTAACCGGTGGGGGAGTGAGGATGAGATGTCGACCTTGAGGGGTGTCGGGGGTGGTGATAATCAAACCCGGGATTAGACCGAGCTTTTTTAGTTCGCTTAAAACTTTAACGGCGAACAAGTCCGTGCCAAAAAAAACGAAATTAATCATGATTTAGAGATGTAATTGACTTTGGTCTATTTCCCTTAAATTTTCAGCTTTGTCGGTAAAGAGGATGCCTTCCAAGTGGTCGGTTTCGTGTTGGAAGATTTGCGCCCACAAGCCGGTACCATGGCGAGTGAACTTTCGGCCCTGCTCGTTATAAGCGGTGATAGTGACCTTGTCAGCGCGCTTGACCTCGCCATACCACCAACGAACCGAGAGGCAGCCCTCTTCCATGGCCACTTTCCGTTTAGACATCTTGGTAATTTGCGGATTGATGAAAACCAAATCCGGTGCCGATGGCGACTTGGAGATTGGACCTTCAAGTGGAGATTCGACTTCCAATAGCTTGCCGGTGATGATAAAAATGCGAAGTGGGACGCCGATTTGTGGCGCTGCCAGTGCCACTCCGTCGGCCTCGCGCGCCAAAGCGGCGCTCATGGTTTTGAGAATCTTTTGGATTTTGGCGCTCTTAATCTCGGATATTTTGACCGTCTCGGCCCGGTTTCTTAGGGTCGGATCATCTTTGGCAACAATTTTAACCATAAGTCGATTATAGCATTTTGCTTCGTTAAAACAGACTTTCCGGCTCAACATCAACACTGATGGCCGGTGGCAAACTACTTAACCGCTTAGCTAATCTTAAGTCAGGCCAATCGTCCGCCGGTCGCTGAATAATCAGCACTTCTCGGGCGGTTCGCGGTTTTGAGCCCGGTAGGGTCAAGGCTGCCGGTTCGTATGCCTCAAGCTCGGTGGCTGCCGTTTGAATCAGTCTGGCTGCCGTTTCGGGTGGACCCTCGACCGTGAGTTTAATCAATACGGAGAAGGGGGGCCAGCCCAATTTTTGCCGTTCGCCAATTTCGTCGCGATAAAAATCGAGCAAGTTGCCGGCTAAAGCGTAGCGATAAGTTTTTTCTTCCGGTTTGCGCGTCTCGAGGAAAAATCTTTTGGTGGCCAAATTCCTGGTCCTTAGGAGCAAAAGAAACAATTTCTCACTGATGCGGAAATCGGGGATAGCGAGGAGAGAGTCGAAGCCGGCGATGGCAGTCGTCTCAATCGGTTCGCGGATGTAATTCAAAGTCATCTCGGTGCCCAAAAGGAGGCTCCCGGGTTGGCGGAGGAATTTACTCGCCACCGCTTGGGCGACCTTCTTGGTTTTAGTGGTGTCGGAATCAATTTGGAAAAACGCTTGATTGGGCAAATGTTGCTTCAAGATTTTAGCCAAGGACTCAATCCCAGCGCCTAGTGTCCTAAGACGCCAGCCGCCGCACACTCGGCATTTGTCCTCAGCCGATTCAATCAAGCCGCAACGATGACAGCGGAAAACGGCCGCGCCGGTTTTTTCATGCAGAATCAAAGTGGCGCTGCAGGTTGGACAGCTTTTGACTGTGCCGCAATCGTCGCAAATGGTAATCGGCGCGAGCCCCCGCCGGCCGGCGATAATCATCACTCGATCGCCGAACTGGAGTGCCTCGCTTACTCGGTCGATAAATTTGACCGAGAGCGGCTGCCAGCCGTCGGCGGCCTCGCTTTGAGTGGAGTCAATCAATTCTTGGTCAAGCTCGGTGAAAGCCCGATACTTAATTGGCGCCAAAGGCGCGAGCGCGCCTTGTTCCAGTTTAAAAATAGTTTCGGAGCGCAAGGCCAAATCGCCGATAATAACTTTGGCGCCAATCTGCTCGCCCAAAAGTTGAGCGAAGATGCGATAATCGAGGAATGGTCGCTTTAGGTCCTTGTAGGCGGATGAATTTTCTCGTTCAACGATAATGGTTTTAACATCCGATCGGACCAAAGCCAGGAAGGCCGGCGTACCGATAATTAAAATCGGATGATTATCGGTTTTAATTTGCTTAAATTTCCCGGTCAACTCCTTTTTGGTCAGTTGGCTATGAATAGTGATAGTAAAGTCGTTGATGCCTTTCTCGAGCGCCGGCGCGATTATTTCAATATCAGCTATTGTCGGCAAAATTAAGAAGACGGAATGGCCGCGAGCGAACGATTCGCGAATCAAGCTTTTATAAAAAGAGTAACGCTCTTCATCGGGGCCTTGGAGAACGCCGTGTTCTATTTTAAGCCCATCGCTTGGACTACTCGATATCACTGGTGTTGATTGATTGAGATCAATCACTGGCTTGGGAATGAGGGCGTCTAAAACCGGTCCAAGCGGCGAGCCGAAATAAGTCGCTGTTGCTTTGGCTGCCTCGAGGAAGCCGGGCAAAAGGAGATTGGCTTGGAGCAGGTGGCCGGCCTTTTTGATTTTGAAGTCGGCTTGCCGGAGAGCTGACTTTAGGTCCGTGGCTGGGGTTGATTTAATCACCAGGGCTGGCGTGTTTTTGGCTCTGATTGGCACACTAACAATCGATCCGGCGGCAACCGGATCTTTGGTGAAATAAGTCAACGATTCCGACCAAATACCCTTGCTGATTGGTGTGACTTCAATAATCTGCATAAGCTTGGTTTCCAGTATACCCATTTTTAATCACTTATCCACCTTAAAACCGGGGCCAAATACGGTATACTTAAGCCAAATGGATTCCCTATGGAAAAGATCAAAAACATCGGGGACGGGTCGTGATGATTGGGATCAGGCTTTGTTAGGGGAACAACCGTCAATTAAGCCGCTCTCGGCCAAGAGTGAAGTTGCGCCACAGTCCGAATTATTGCCCGCCGTTGCCGGCTCGAAGTTGCTGGCGCCGCTCGCCGGCGTGTTTATGGCGATTGTGGTTTTGGCCGGGGTCCAAATGTTGCCGGCTAATCTTTTGCCAACGGTTGTCCCGTTTGATCAAGGTTATGAGCGACTGGGACAAACCGGTCTTAATTTGGTGGCCACAGTTTCAACCGGCGGCCAAAAAATCGGTGACAATTTCGGTCAAGCCGGTGGTGATTTACTGACTCAATCCAAAGTCTTAGTCGGCAATTTATCGCTTGCCCTTCAAGATGCCATCTACATCGCAATCGATTTTCTTCGTTCCGGCTATCAACTGACAACGGAATTGGTTAGATATTTGTTCGGCCGGTTGGCCGAACAACTCAAGTGGTTGACTAATCAGCTTAATTCTCTAATTGCTCAAACTGAAACCAGGTTGGTATCGACCGGTGAGGCGACCGCTCTGGCCGCCGGCTCGCTGGGAGAGAACCTCGTCTCTTGGCTTAAATGGCCGGGGCAATGGCTCTACAGCTGGTGGCAACAAATTGTCGCCACTTGGCGTTCGTTCTTAGGTGGTTCGGCCGGAGAATCGGCCGACTTTAACCCCGGCGATCGAGCCAATATTTTGGAAATTAAAAATAATGTCCGGGCGATTTTGGAAATTTTGTCGAATGACGGCATTACCGCTTTGCCCACCGAGGGCGCGGTGGTGGTACCTTCTACTGGCGATGCTGTTACCGATGCCGAGTTAAAGGCGCGAATTGCCAGCATGTTCTCCGACCAGGTATCGGTTAATCTCGATAATAGCCGTCAGGCTGGTGTGGTGACGCCGGTTTTTAGGGAAGGGGTGGGCGGTAATTATATCTTCCTCCTAACCCCGGTGAACAATTAATTTTGTGGTGATGAAGAATTTTTTTATTGCCGGTCTGGCAATTTGGTTGTTGGCGTATCCAGTTTGGGCCCAAGAGACCCGACCGTCTTTCTCAATCACTCCGGCCAAAGCGGAGTTTACTGTTTTGCCCGGTGAGACAACGATCGGTCGACTGGAGATAACCAATAATCTCGGCCGAACTATTCGTTTCAGTATCGGTCTCGAGGATGTTACCGCCGGGGACGGAGTCACCGAGCCGATTAAGTTGCTGGGCGATGATTTGGGCCTGTATTCACTCAAGCCTTATGTGGTCCCAAGCGCTTACTCGTTGACGATTCCGAATGGCGATACCCAAACGCTTAATTTTGAGCTTAAGGTTCCCGTAAGCGCCCCGGCCGGCACCCGTCACGGGGCTATTACTGTTACCGCCGCCGCAGCCGGCACTGGTGGCGCCCGCGCTAATTCTCAACTGGCCAGCTTGATTTTCTTGCGAATCCCCGGTGAGACGGCGGCACTTGGCCAGGTAACTGGCTTCGGATTACTTAATGGCCCGATTGTTTTGGGGGACGAACCTCAATTCTTTGCCACTTTCGCCAACGACGGCAATGTTTACCTTAATCCTTACGGTCTAATTATCCTTGAGCCGATGATGGCTTTGCCGGGGCGCGAAATTGTTGTCTCGCCCAACTTTGTTTTGCCCGGCGGTCAGCGGATTATCGAAGCCGGGGAGAGAACCTTGAATTGGCGTTTGGCCGGTTGGTATCGCGCCGAGCTCAAACTTAATCGCGGTTATAATAACTTGCTTGATGACCGGCAGGTCACAGTCTTAATTATTCCTTGGTGGCTGGCCATTTTGGCGGTAATTTTTGGGTTGGCCTTAATCTGGTGGTTGGTGTTAAAATTAATTAAGCGCTAAAAAATCATGACCAAACTATTAGTCAGCTTATTGATTGCGGTGTTGGTGCCGGCGGGGGCGGCGGCTTATGTCGCGTCCAGCACCAACTATCGGATTGAGCTTGATAGTTTAAATGTTGGCGGCCTGCTGGCGACCTCAACCAATTATCGAATTGAAGACACTGTCGGCGAGTCGGCAACCGGCATTGGCACTTCCACTAGTTACAACTTATATGCCGGTTATCAGCAATTTGACGCCACCCCCACCACCATTACCATTTCCGCCCCGGCCGATGTTACTTTATCGCCGGCTATCTCCAAGAGCGATGGTGGCACTGCCAACGGTTCGGCCGCTTGGACGGTGATTACCAATAATTCCGCCGGTTACAATTTGACGATTAAGGCCGATTCCAGTCCGGCCCTGGTTTCAGGTGGCGACAGTTTTGCCGATTATTCGCCGGCCGGGGCGGCCCCCGGCTTTACTTTTAGCGTTGGCAATAGCGAATCAGCTTTTGCCTACAGTCCGGAGGGAACCGACTTAGTGAATAATTTTAAAGACGACGGCTCGACGTGCAATACCGGCTCAAGCGATACAGCCAATGCTTGCTGGGAGGGCTTGTCAACCAGCGACGCTGCCATCGCTCAAGCGGCGGCGGCTAACTCGCCCGGCGGGACTGAAACCACGGTCAAATTCCGCGCCGCGGCCGGGGCGAGCAAGAGCCAGTCCGCCGGCTCGTACCAAGCCACTATTACCGTAACCGCGACCGCGCTTTAATTATGGTTTTAGCCGCCAAATTTAAAACTGCTTGCTTAAGTTTACTGTTGGTTTTTTCTTTCATTGTTGGTACTGTCCCGGGGCTGGCCCAAACTGCCACTGATGATATTAATGTCAATTTGACGGTTGAAGAGGAAGATACCGGTGGTGGCAATCCAGTTGATATTCCGGGCTGTACCGACCCGGCGGCCAATAATTACAACGCTCAAGCGACTGAAGATAACGGTTCATGCATTTACGATGGCGTGCCTAATGTCCTTAATTTTGTCGCCACCCCGGCCGAAATGGAAATTGTTTTAACTTGGGATAATCCGCCTTACGCCGATTTGGCGGCTGTTCGGATTGTCCGTCGGACCAATAGCATCCCGCTTAACCCCGGTGATGGTGAATTGATATATGACGGTACCGGCGAGACCGTGACCGATTACAATGTTACCAAACACAATACCTATTTTTATGTTGCGTTTGTTCGTAGCATAACTGGTCAATATTCGTCCGGCGCTTTGGCTTCGGCAGCGTTGATTTTGTCGCCGGATGACCCACCACCGCCGCCACCACCACCACCGCCGCCGCCACCAGATGATCCACCTCCAGGCGATCCGTTGCCACCAGATGTTTTCGACTCTTTTCCTCCCGGACCGGACTTACCTTTGCCGGAAGATTTTTATTTTCTCGTTTCTCAGCCCGGTCAAGCGGTGCAGACTGTTCGACCCAATGGTTCGGCCAAGATTTTGGGCGACCGCAATACCACCATTTTCATTCCGTACCGTTTTATGCCGGCCGTGCTCAAGACTATCGGGATGACTTTATTTGATCCGACCAATAACAGCCGTTCGTTTTCTTTCTTATTAAGGATTAATGATGACCGAACTGGTTACGAGGCAACTATTGCCCCGTTCGTTAATAATGGCGATTATAATTTCGTTCTCCATATCATTAATTATCAAGACCAAAGTTTGAAGAAGATTAAAGGCAGATTAGTGGTGGCTGGTGTCGGCGGTGCTCCGGCCGAAGTGGCCGGCCAAGTTTTCTTGGGTTTAGGTTTGGTGGCCGGGATGATTCAGCTGGTAGCGGTGACCACCCACGCCAGATCGCTGTTTGATATTTATTTGATTTTATTTCGTCTTTTAGCCGCGATGTCCGGTTATTTGGGTCTCAAACGACGGTCCAAGCCTTGGGGCACGGTTTATGATGCGGTCACCAAACAGCCAATTGACCCGGCGGTGGTCAGCTTGCTTAATCAGTCTGGTAAAGAGGTGGGGAGCGCCATTACCGATATTGATGGCCGTTATGGCTTCTTCACTTCGCCGGGCACTTACTCGCTTAAGGCTGGCAAAACTCACTATCGTTTTCCATCGCAACAACTGGTCGGCAAGGAATTTGACGGGTTTTATAGTCAACTGTATTTCGGCGAGCCGATTACTGTCGATGAGACCGGAGTGATTAATCGCAATATTCCGCTCGACCCGATTGACTTTGACTGGAACGAATTTATCAAAAATAAATCCCAATTCCTTAAAATTTCTTCCCGGCGGGAATTAATTCAGACTTGGCTGTTTAACACCCTCTATTTGTTCGGTTTAGTGGTCGCTGTCGGTCATGGAATTATTTCGCCATCCGGTTTCGATTTTGTTGTTTTGGCGTTGTATGCCGCGATTTATCTTGGTCAATGGTGGTGGCGGGCTCATTATCCGGCGCGTCAGCTCAAGCGAGCCAGCACCGGCGAGCCGCTGCCGTTCTCGGTGATTCGAATTTTCTTAACTGGTTTGAATCAGGAAATCAGACGGGTGGTGACCGATGAGTTAGGTCATTTTTACTTATTAGTCCGACCGGGCGAATATTACTACACGGTTGAGGAAAAAATCGCCGGCGGCGATTATCAAAAAATTTATCAATCGCCGTCGTTTAACTTAAAGCAGGGTATTTTGAAAGAAGATATTATTGTGCCATAATAGAGGCGCCTCAAGCTGGGGCAACCTTAAATTATGGCTTTTTTCGTCAAAAAACTCGGTATTGACCTGGGGACCGCTAATACGTTGGTTTTTCTGCCTGGCCGAGGGATTGTCCTCAATGAGCCGTCGGTGGTGGCGGTGTCGGAGCACGATAACCGGGTGGTGGCGGTGGGGGTGGAAGCCAAGGAGATGGTTGGCAAAACGCCCGACAATATCGTTGCTTATCGGCCAATGAAAGACGGCGTTATTGCCGACTATCGGGTGACTGAAGCGATGCTTCGCTATTTTATCACCAAAGTGATTGGCAAATTTAATTTTATCAAGCCGGATGTAATGATCTCGGTACCAGCCGGTGTAACTTCAACCGAACGCCGGGCGGTAATCGAGGCGGCAATGAAGGCCGGCGCCAAAAACGCTTATGTTATCAAGGAGCCGATTTTGGCCGCCATTGGCGCCGGCATCCCGATTTACGAAGCCAAGGGTCACATGGTGGTTGATATCGGTGGTGGTACCACTGATGTGGCGGTAATTTCCTTGGGCGGCATCGTTGCTTCCACTTCGGTTAAATATGCCGGTAATAAAATTGACCAGGCGATTGCCGATTATATTAAAAAAACTTTCAATTTGGCGATTGGCGACAAAATGGCTGAAGATGTGAAAATTGCCATTGGCTCGGCCGTGCCGGTGGAGGAGGAGCTGGCTCATACTATCCGCGGGCGCGATTTCCTTACTGGTTTGCCTCGCTCGGCGGAAATTAGGACTAATGAAATTGTGCGGGCGATTGATGCGGAATTGCGCGAAATTGTTAAGGCGATTAAAACCGTTTTTCAAAACACGCCACCCGAACTGGCGGCTGACATTATCGATCAGGGAATTACTATGACCGGCGGTTCCTCTCAATTGCGAAATTTGCCGGAACTGATCTTCCGTCGGACGGGAGTCAAAGCCCGCCTGGCCGCTGAGCCGCTTTATTGCGTGGTCAATGGCACCGGGGTGGCGCTCGACCATCTCGAAACTTACAAAAAAAGCATTATTACCAAATAGCTGTCGTTGGCAGATAATTAAATGACTGAAGCTTTGGCAAAAGAGATGTTGGATCCGGCGGGGGGCTTTATTCATCACGCTTTTTGGTTGCCGGGCGAGTGGCGCGAGTTGTTGCCGGTGGTTAAAAAAACAATTTTAGCCAAGTCGGTGGTGACCGAAGCAGACATCGCCGCCGCCGCTAGTGAATCGTTTTTAGTTGATCATAGTCGACAACTTAAGGGATTGACTGGTGGCGCGCTCGTTGGCCAAACGCGCTGTTTCTTGGTGGCTTTTGATCGGATTAACGAGGATGCCCAGCAAGCGTTGCTTAAGCTTTTGGAAGAGCCGCCGACCGGTGCAATCTTTATTTTAATGGCGCCGGAAGCAACAATTTTTTTACCAACAATTATCTCCCGCTTGGTGGTGATTAAGCTTGGCCTGCCCAAAGGCGGAGCGCCAGTTCCGCCTTCGAGCGAATTATCCGAGCGCGCGGGTTTATTGACGGCATTAGCCAATCGGGAACAGGTTTTGGCTAAGGAGGTGGCAACCTTGTCACCCGGCGAGGCGCGCCTCGCGCGCCAGGCGCTTGCCAATACCCGGCGCTGGCTCGCGCGCGCGCCACATGCCGCCGTTCGGTCGCTTAAGGATTATCTCGATTTAACCGCTTCCAAAGTGTGATATAATCGACAATAATGGCTTACAATTTCCGGCAATTTAAGAGTCGAGGTGAACAGGTAGTGGAGTGGCTGGCGCGTGAGTATTCCAATATCCGCACCGGCCGAGCGGCGCCGATTGTTCTCGACCAAGTCCAAGTAGAGGTCTATGGCGCTCGGCAACCAATTAAACATATAGCCAATATTAATGTGGAGGATTCGCGGACCCTCCGCGTTTCGCCGTGGGACAAATCGCAGATTAAAGCTCTTGAGACCGCCATTCTCTCGGCTAATCTCGGTCTCCAGGCGATAGTTGATGGCGAGGGTTTGCGAGTCGTTTTTCCCGAGTTAACGGGCGAACGACGAGAACAATTTATTAAGATTATTAAAGTTAAGTTGGAGGAGGCCAAGGTTTCACTGCGGAAAGAGCGGGAAAAAACTTGGAACGACATCGTCGCTAAGGAAGAAAACAGCGATATTACCGAAGACGAAAAATTTCGCGCCAAAGAAGATTTGCAAAAAGAAGTGGACGCAATTAACAAAAAATTGGAAGAGCTGGCAGCCAAAAAGGAAGTAGAGTTGCGCGCTTAATTTAAAATATCATGACTATCGTTTTGTTCATCATTGTTTTAGCCTTTTTGATTTTAGTCCATGAGTTGGGCCATTTTTGGGCGGCCAAGCGCGCTGGGGTCAGAGTGGAGGAGTTTGGTATTGGCTTCCCGCCCCGCCTGTGGGGTCTTAAGCGGGGCGAAACATTTTATTCCATCAACCTGGTTCCATTTGGTGGGTTTGTGAAGATGTTGGGCGAGAATACGCTTGAGGGTGGTTTGGCCGACGAGGGGAGTTTAGCCACCAAAAGCCGCTTAGCGCAAGCTGGCGTGTTGGTGGCCGGTGTGACGGCCAACTTTCTTATTGCTTGGTTTTTGCTCTCGGCCGCTTTAATGATTGGTTTGCCGGCTGCGGTGGGGACGGCCCCGGCCGGCCTTGAGGTCACTAATCCGATTTTAATGATTACCAGTGTTCAGCCGGGTTCACCGGCCGAGACGGCTGGACTTAAGCCGGGCGACGAAATACTCTCCGCTGTTACCCCGGACGAATTTGTGGGCGGCATCTCTTCGGCCGGAGAGGATAAAGTGATGGTTACGGTTAAGTCAGCTGGCGAGGAAATAGCGAGGGAAGTGATGATTCAGCCGGAAGTTGGCTTAATTGCCGAGGGCGTGCCGGGGATTGGGGTGGGCGTAGATTTGGTTGGGGTGGCTAAAGCCGGGCCACTGACCGCTCTCTGGCAAGGACTCTTATTTACTCTCCGCCTGGTTGGTTTGATTGTGGCCGGTTTTTTTACTCTGATTAAAGAAGCGATACTTGGCGAGACTAATGTGGTTAAGTCCTTGGTTGGACCGATTGGCTTGGCTGGTTTGGTGGGCGATGCCCAGACTATTGGTCTCGGTTATCTGTTGGCCTTCGTCGCTTTCATTTCCGTCAACTTAGCGGTTTTAAATCTGATTCCGTTCCCGGCCTTAGACGGCGGGCGATTATTGATTTTGGTAATTGAGGGAGTAATGGGCAAAACTTTGCCAGCCAAACTAGTTGGCTATCTTAACTTGATTGGTTTTGTTCTCTTAATCAGCTTGATGCTGGCCGTGACCTACGGCGACCTCCTCCGCCTGTTTTAATTTAGTTTTTAAATTTTAACCACCCAAAAATCAAATAGCACTTTCCTACGACCGTATCAAAGTACTATTATAGAAAATGATTAGAATAGTTTGGTATTAAAATAGTTTGAAATGAAGACGGAGTTTGGCGTCGGGTGAAAGATTGTTGATTTCACCATAAATCACATACGGCCGGGCATCTAACACTTCAACCATAAAATCTATCTCATCACGACAGGGGTAAGGGAAAACAAAAAGCGAGTGGTGCAGTTCATAAAATCCTAGTTCCTTCAATTTATCCCTGAAAGCGTCCCGAATTTTCCGTTTTTTCTCCGGCACATCAAAGGCGACCAGTCGCCACTTGCCGTCCCAAGTTTTGGGCGGTTTGATTTTCATCGCGTCCAAGTCCATCGCCAGAGACCGCTTCTTGCCTTTTTCGCTCAAAACCAGAGTGATTATCCCGTTTTTATCTTCGTGATAATCAACCAAGCGGTCATTATGAAATTCGTGCAGGATTTGATAAAGGTAAAGGCGGTTGATATTTTTGAGCTCTTTTGGGATTTGTTTAAGAATCCAACGCTGTTTGTTATAGCTTCTTGTTAAACCCATTGCCGTACCGGCCAGTAACAAAGCCAAAACCTTTTGCTTGGCCGGGCTTCGCCACTTTCTTTTCGTTGTTTGTTTATTCGGATTATTTTTAAACATAACCTCATTACATTATAGCATTAACTCACGGTCGTGGGATAATGCTATTAAATAAAAGGGTGAAAGAAAAACCACCAAGGCGCGAGTGCGCGCCTTGGTGGTTGGTTCGTTCGAGGTGGGTTAACCCATTGTGTCGGCCGTTCCGCCGGCTGAACTTTTCTCTTCTTGGTCCGAGGACTTTTTGATTGAGTTGGTCAGAACAATCGGAACCAGATAACCTTTTCCTTTCTGATCGATTCGTGAAATGACCCAGTCACCGACTCTAACCCGTGGGAATTCGCCGCTGACATACCAAGTACCATCTTTCTCTGTCGATTCGATGATTACTGATGTGTAAGCGTAAGTCTTACTGTCCTCATCACCGAAGGCGGTCTCACCGAAGGCGGTAAGGACTTGAAACAGTCGCCCGGGGTAATCTTTGGCCAATTCATCCAATCTTTTCGCTTGACCACGTCCTCGCTCCTCTCCTAATTCCATCGCGTTTATGCGCACCATCAAGATTGGTAGTAAACAAACAAACAGCGACAGGGAGCCGACAGAGATACTAGTAAGTACAGCTTCTCTGTTAAAAAAGAGATAAGCTGTATAAGCGCCAAAACCAAATGTTACTGTCAAGGTAATGATTATCCACATCCACAGTTGACTTTTCTTACTCATATAACCTCCTCTGGGCTAAGACCCGATTTTCCTCGGTTTTCAATCCCGCTAATTCCGAACATATTTCTAGCGTAAAATAGGGGATTTGTCAAACTGGTGGTTTTTAGACGGTTTTGACCCGGGACGGGTTTTGCCGTAAGATGAGGGAGATGAAGCAAAGCGCCTTATTTACCAAGACTCGTCGCGAGGATCCGAAGGATGAGGTCTCGAAAAATGCCAAGCTCTTAGTTAGGGCCGGTTACATCCACAAAGAGATGGCCGGCGTTTATTCCTACTTGCCACTCGGTTTGCGGGTGGTGGAGAAGATTAATCAGATAATTCGCGAAGAGATGAACGCTCTCGGCGGGCAAGAACTAGCGATGTCTAAGCTCCAAGAGGCGGAATTGTGGCAACAAACTGGCCGCTGGAGCGATGATGAGGTGGACAATTGGTTCAAGACCAAGCTTAAAACGGGCAGCGAGCTCGGCCTCGGTTTTACTCACGAAGAGCCGATTACCTGGATGATGAAGGATAATCTCCAGTCTTATCGCGATTTGCCGGTCGCGGTGTATCAAATTGGCACTAAATTTAGGAATGAGACTCGGGCCAAGAGCGGTATCCTCCGTGGGCGCGAGTTCTTGATGAAGGATCTTTATTCTTTCCATGTTGACGCGGCGGATCTCGACAAATTTTACGACCGAGCGGCTGAGGCATACCATCGCATTTTCGAACGGGTGGGGATTGGTGAACAAACTTTCAAAACTTTCGCCTCAGGCGGTGTTTTCAGCAAGTTTAGCCACGAGTTTCAAACTTTATGCGAGGCCGGTGAGGATATTATTTTTTACAATCAAGCAAAGGGGATTGCAGTTAATAAAGAGGTTTATACCGACGAAATTTTGGCCGAGCTGGGGCTTACTCGCGGCGAGCTGACCGAAGGCAAAGCGATTGAGGTGGGTAATATTTTCAAACTGGGCACGCGCTTTTCCGAAGCGTTGGAATTGTTTTACTTGGATGAGGATGGCAAGAAGCACCCGGTGGTGATGGGCAGTTACGGTCTTGGGCCGGAACGCTTAATGGGGACGATTGTGGAAACCTTGGCGCGGGAAACGGGCTTGATTTGGCCGGCGGCGATTGCGCCGTTTAAATACCATTTGGTCAGATTATCTGATGAGGATGAGGCGGTCCGCCAAGCGGCCGACTCACTCTATCAAGAATTAATTCGTCGCGGGGCCGAGGTCTTATATGATGATCGGCCACTCTCAACCGGAGAGAAGCTCTCCGATGCCGAGCTCATTGGTTTACCGATTCGGCTGATTGTTAGCAAAAAGACGGTCGCGGCTGACCGAGTGGAGCTAACACAACAGGCGACTGGCGAGACCAAGCTGGTCACTCACGACGAATTATATGAAGCGCTTTGATGTCAAAAAATTGAAGACTTGGTCCTGGCCCGGCTGGCAGGGATTCAAACAGATGATCGGCAGCGATGTCGGGATTGATTTGGGCACTTCAACCACTTTGATTTATATCAAGGACCACGGCATTGTTATTACCGAACCAACGATTGTGGCGGTCAATCAGAAGACGGGGCGAGTGGTGGCGATTGGCACCGATGCCAATAATATGATTGGCCGAACACCGGCTCACATTGAGGCCGTTCGGCCACTAGTGGGCGGGGTCATTTCCAACTTTGAGGTGACTGAGGAGATGCTGTCATATTTCTTACGCAAAGCGATTGCTCAATCATCGAAGAAGCACTTTCGGCCGCGGGTGGTGATAGGCGTGCCGTCATCAATTACCAATGTTGAGCGTCGGGCGGTCCGCGATGCCGCTCGCAATGCCGGCGCCAAAGAGGTCCATATTATTGAGGAGCCGATGGCGGCGGCGCTGGGCATTCGCTTACCGGTTTACGATCCGGTCGGCAGTATGATTATTGATATCGGCGGCGGTACCACCGATATTGCCGTCATTTCGCTTGGCGGTATTGTGAAGGCAAAAAATTTGAATATTGCCGGTGAAAAATTAAATCAAGACATTATCGCCTATGTCCGCGATGAATTTAAAATTTTGCTGGGCGAGAAGACAGCCGAGGATGTGAAGATTGCCATTGGCTCCGTCTTCAAAGGACCTCAAGTGCTTGAAGCCACCATCCGCGGTCGTGACCTAGTGACCGGTTTGCCGCGCGAGGTGGTGATTACCGATGCTGATATCCGCGAGGCAGTAATGCCCTCGATTAATATTTTGGTGGATGCCATTAAAGAAGTGCTGGAGACCACGCCGCCCGAGGTAGTGTCCGATATTATGCATCGGGGAATCGTGTTGGTAGGCGGTGGCACCGAGATTGCCGGCCTGGTGCCACTCTTGGAGAAAGAGCTCGAGATTCCCGTTCATTTGGTGGATGATCCGGTCACGGCCGTGGTCCGCGGCACTGGGGTGGTCCTCGAGCATATTTCCGAATATCGTGATATTCTGATTGACAATGAGGAAGAGCTTCCGCCCCGATAAATCTCTAAGTGAACGGAATCCTGGCTGGCAAGTGCCGCGCTGGCGGGCTTGGTTATTGGTTTTGGTGGTAGTGCTGGTTCTTGCCGTTCCCTCACTCATCCGTCAAGGTTTGGAATCGCCGGTCACGCTCTTGGCGCGACCGGCATTGTTTATCGATTATTGGCTTCACGCCAAACAGGATACCTTTTGGGATTATCTCTCTCGCCAAGAAGCATTAGTGGCCGAGAATGCCAGTTTCCGGACGGAAGTTAATAATTTGAAGTCTAAACTTCTGGCGGCCGAACAGGTAACGGCCGAGTACCGCGAATTGCGCCAAGTGCTCGGGCGTTTGGCTAGCGATCAGACCGGGGTAATTGCTAAAGTTGTTTCTTCACCCAGTCGCTCGCCTTATGATGTGGTTTTTCTCGATGTTGGGGAAGATAACGCCGCCCTCAGGGTGATGCCGGGTCAATTGATTAGCGTTAATAATATTTTACTCGGGACGGTGGAAGCAGTTTTCCCGCGGTTATCTCGAGGGCGCTTATTCTCTTCACCGCGACAAAAATTAGAAGTTAATTTGGGTCCGGAAGCGATTCCGGTAACGATTGTTGGCACTGGTGGCGGCAACTTTGTGGCCTCCTTGCCGCGGATAGTAACGATTACGCCGGGCGACTTGGCCTCGGTGCCGGCTTTGGGTAGCCGAGTGGTGGCTCAAGTGGGGGTGGTCGATAATAATCCCGAGGAGCCGTTCCAAACCGTTTATCTCAAAACTCCGGTCAATATTTTTACTTTGGACTGGGTCATTATCCATGATTTTTAATCGTCTAATTTTAAGTTTAGGATTATTGGTTTTGGTTTTCTTTACCCCTTGGTGGTTGTGGTTTTTAGTGTTGGCTGGCTTGGCGCTTGCGTTCAATAATTTTTACGAAGGGGTGGCGGTGGCCTTGGTTTACGATTTGATTTTCGGCGCCAGTCACGCTTTCTTAGGTTTACCGTTTGTCTTCACTATTGCCGCTTGTTTAATTATTTTAATCATCTCGCTGGTGCATTATCGCTTATGGCATTAATCCGTTGGTTTAAAAAAATGTCTCGGCCGCGCTTGCGTGAGCTTGACCCCGACGAGATCTTTTTGGACTCGCGCAATTTGCCGTCTTTCAATACCCAGCAATTTGAGGGCCAATTGGAGAAACCAATCAATAAAACGGTCTTTTATTTGTTTACCATCGGTGTGGCAGTGGTGGCCGGGGTGTTGTTGGGTAAAGTCGCTTTGCTCCAGGTGGTTAATGGCCAGGCCTTGGCCGCGCGGAGCGAGTCCAACAGCCTCCGTCATCAAATTATCTTCCCCGAGCGGGGAATTCTTTATGATCGCCACGGGGAAGAGTTGGCTTGGAATGATCCCGACCGTCTTTATATCACCACACCCGGTTTCGGCCACATTCTCGGCTTTATTGGTTATCCAACGGCCGAGGAACTAACCACAACCGATTTTGATCACAAGGAGTTAATTGGCCGCGAGGGGGCGGAAAAGTTATTTAACAATCAATTGGCCGGTGCCAAAGGCATTAAAATTGAAGAGATTAATGTCGGCGGTGGGGTGGTCTCGGACCATTTTCTGACCATGCCGGAGAGCGGCCAGAGCCTGGTCCTCTCGGTTGATGCCGACATCCAAGCCGAACTTTACCAGCAAATCAAGAACTTGTCCGAAGAGCGTGGCTTTGCCGCCGGCGCTGGCATTATTATGGATGTGACAACGGGGGAGATTATTGCTTTAACCAGTTACCCCGACTTCGACCCCAATGTGATGGCGACCGGGACCAATCGCGAGGCGATTAACGAGTATTTGACTGATCCGCGGAGCCCGTTCTTAAATCGCGCCGTTTCCGGCCTCTACACGCCCGGCTCGATTATCAAGCCGTTTATGGCCGCGGCTGCTTTGGCCGAGCGGGTTATCTCTCCCGACAAGACAATTGTTTCAACTGGTCAGTTGGTAGTGCCTAATCCTTATAATCCCGAGGAGCCGTCTATCTTTAAAGATTGGAAGGCGCACGGCGCGGTGGACATGCGCCGGGCGTTGGCTGTTTCTTCCAATGTTTATTTTTATCAAATCGGCGGCGGTTTTGGCGGTCAGGCTGGACTGGGAATTAATAAAATTAATGAGTATGTCCGGCTATTCGGCTTTGGCGCGCCGACCGGAATCAATTTAACCAAAGAGAATAAGGGTGTAATCCCCAGTCCGGAATGGAAAGAGGAAAATTTCCCCGGTCAGCCATGGCGCTTAGGCGACACCTATCACACCGTCATCGGGCAATACGGCTTTTTGGTTAGTCCAATTCAGGTAGTGAGAGCGGTGGCCGGGATCTCGACTGGCGCTTTGGTTAAGCCGACTCTACTTAAGGCCGATGGTACGGCGACGACCGTGGCGGAGCCATTGCCTCTTGCCAATAGTGATTTGGCGGTTGTTCGCGAGGGCATGCGGCTCGCCGTGACTGAAGGAACGGCTCAAGGCTTGTCTTTGCCGGCGGTGCGGGTGGCCGCCAAGACCGGGACGGCCGAACTGGGCACCCTGAAGGAGGATGTAAACTCGTGGGTAATCGGTTTTTGGCCGTATGAGGCGCCGCGTTACGCTTTTGTGGTGGTGATGGAGAAGGGTTCGCGTTCCAATTTGATTGGTGGCGTGGCGGTGATGCGCCGGGTGCTTGATTGGTTGGCGATTTACAAACCGGAATATTTTAGTATATAATGTCCTGACTATGGGAAATGAAGAATACTTGTCACAGGAAAAATTCGACCAATTAACGGTGGAATTGGAACAACTGAAGAAGGTGGCCCGCAAGGAGGTAGCCGAACATTTGGATTATGCCAAGAGTTTGGGTGATTTGTCGGAAAATGCCGAATATCATGAGGCGCGCGACAAGCAAGCCGAGATTGAGGATCGAATCGCCACCGTGGAGTCGATTCTCAAACGAGCAGTCATTATCAGCGCCACCGGGCATGGCAAGGTGATTAGTGTGGGCTCGACCGTTACCGTGGAGAAAGAGGGTGGTCAAGCGGAGTCCTTTGTGATTGTTGGCTCGGAAGAGGCCAACACCCAAGAAAAGAAAATCTCTCACCATTCGCCGCTCGGCGCCAGCTTGTTGGGTCAAGCGAAGGGCGCCTCGGTTGTGGTCAACACTCCCAGAGGCGACATCACTTATAAAATTATCGGATTTAAATAAATTTATGGCCTCGCTGGAAGCCCTTCGCCAAGAACGATTAAAAAAACTGGAGATCTTGCAAGCGGCCGGGAAAGAAATTTATCCGGCCGATGCCGAGTTGACTCACTCTTTAAGTCAAGTCAAAAGTCGGTTCATTACTCTTGAAAAGACAGGTAAATCACTTACTGTGGGCGGCCGAGTGCTGGCGGTGCGCGGTCAGGGGGCGCTGGTGTTTGTCGATCTTGACGACGGCACTGGCCGGCTCCAAGCGCTTTTGAAGAAAGGGGAACTAGACCATCAAGACTTGGAACTTTTTGCTAAAACGGTGGATGTGGGCGACTTCGTGTCGGTTACC
>Ga0154301_121_pt1 | contig 21100 bp, 24 predicted proteins | sample RifGroA1_FD_105595 | JGI IMG/M metagenome (GOLD analysis project Ga0154301, IMG submission 105595) | Candidatus Vogelbacteria bacterium GWA1_51_14
CCAGGAAGACCTTCTTCCCCCCGCGCAACTTCTTGGAAGTGAGTTGGATAATTACCGAGAGCGAGGTGGCGAGGAGCGGGAAGGCGATAATCGGCAACACCAGCACCGATTGAGTGAGGAAGGCAATTACCGTTAGACTGGTGGTCAAACCAAGGATGCCTGTCTCTGACATATAAAAGCGCGCTGGCGGGATATTGAACCAGAGGAAGGCCAGCGTGCCGCCGGCCAACACGCCCGAGAGCGCGGCCAGGTCAACTTGGTTTTGGAAGAAGGCAATGGCCGCGTAGGCGGAAAAAATTATCGCCATAATCCCGCCGGCCAAGCCGTCTAAACCGTCGACCACCCCGCTTGAGAAGAGGCCCAACATTACCGCGATGAAAACCGGGATAATTAGCCAGCCGACAAAGAGCTCGCCAACGAACGGCACCATTAGGTAATCAACATCCAGTTTGGAGTAGAACCACCAGCCGCCCAAAGCGCCGAGCAGAACCACTACCGCCGCTCGGTAGATAAAAGGCAAACCGCCGCCCAATGACTCGCGCGAGCGCTTAATTTGGAGATAATCGTCAACCAAACCGACCAGTGAACCGATGAGTAAAGTGAAGAGCGGCAACCAAGTTTGGTTGCGGGAGAAGAAGTTGAGTTTGCCGAGAGTCTCGCTCTCTGGCCACCAAATTGACGCCAACGAGAAGATGAGCGTCGTTAAGAGAGCGCTGGTCCAAATAACCACTCCACCCATCCGCGGCGTGCCCACCTCCTTATCTTTATGAAGCGAGTTGAAGATTGGTGTTTCTCCCCCGCCGGGCGCGATTTTGCCGGCGCGCTTCTTCCACATTTGGTTGGCGTATAAGTAACGAGTCAGGCTTGGCGTGAGAGCAATGCCGATGAAGAAGGCAAGAGCGGTGGGCGCAAACACTTTGATAATTGAAAGCATCATGATTACTCAGTATTTTAACGGTTATTAAATAATTGGGAAGTGGCGCCGAGCAATTTGGAAACATCACGGAAGCGACCCTCTTCGCTCGAGCCTAGCACCACCACAATCACCGGCTCGCGCAGACCCAAGTCAACCGCCACGGCCAAATTGCCGCCGGCGGCGATGGTGTAACCCGTCTTGGAGGCAAACAAACCCGGCAAGTAGCCGGCCAAACGGTTAGTGTTGCTGGCGACATGGTTAAGACTGCTGTCGGAAACAATCGACCAACTGGGCTCTTTGGTCGCGGTGAGAATCTCGGGATGGTTGGCGAGAGTGTAGCCTATTAGCTTAGCCACATCGAAGGCCGAGCCGTAAGAACTGGGTAAGCCGTTGGCGTAATCAAGACCGGTCGGATTGGTAAAATTGGTTTGCTCAAGCCCCAGCGTGGCGGCCAACTCGTTCATCCGGACGGTAAAGTCGGTTTGACTGGCGGCTGCCAAAGCGGCGGCGCCGTCATTGGACGAGGTGATGAGTGTAAATTTGATCAGGTCGGCCAGTTGCCAGTGCTCATCGCGGCGGAGACCGCTATCGCCCTCCACCGCCAAATCTTCTTGGCTAATCACTACCTCTTGCCAAGGCGAGGCGCTCTCATAAGCGGCTAAGGCGGTCATAATTTTGGTTACCGAGGCCAGGGGCATTGGCTGGTAAGCGTTGTGGCTGTAGAGGATTCGATTCTCATCCGGATCGTAAACCACGGCCGACTTGGCCTCAAGGACGATTTGGGAATAAGGATTTTTAACCAGTTGCTCAATCGGTTGCTCGGCCACTTGGCGGGAGATATTTTGCCCGACCCAAAACACGGCCGCGAGCGCGGCGATGAGGAAGGCTCCCTTGTGGATAAAATTAAGCTTCATTGTTGGCGTTGATGGCTTGGTACTCGGGCAAGTCCTCGAGCCGGCCGACTCCCAAATGGGCCAAGAGGTCAATTGTTGGTTCGTAAACATAAGTCCGGCTATCGCCGGTCTTAAGCTCGCGCTTAACCAAACCGCGGATGAGGAGTTGCCGGAGGATGAAGCTTGAGTTGACACCGCGAATCCAATCAATCTCGGGTCGTGAGATTGGTCCGCGATAAGCGATTATCGCCACTGTTTCCAAACCGGCTTTGCCGAGCTCGGCGGTTAAGCGGCTCTTCGCAATCTCTTTAAGGAATTCACCGGCTGAAGAGGCCGTGCCCAGCGCCAGTTCATTGCCGCTTCTGAGGAGAGTGAGCCCGCGGCCGGCCAAATTTTTTTCTAACTCGCGGGCGGCCGCTTCAACCTCCGACTCGCTTAAATTAAGCCAGGCGGCGATTTTGGTAATCGTCACCGGTTCGGCTTCAGCAAACAACAGCGCCTCAAGCTTAGCGTCAGGGCTCATATAGGCCAAATTATAAAGTAAATTGGCGCTTTCTCAAAGACATTGACTAACTTAACAATGTATGATATATTCTGTTGCAAAGCTCATTGAGTTAAAGAACCAAGCGGAAAAACAGAAAAAACGAAAACAAGAAAGGGAGTAAGAGATGAAGAGGAAACAATGTTTGGTGGCTGTTGGCTTGGTGGCGGCACTCGTTTTACTATCGGGTTGTCCGCCCAAGGCTACAATAGAGGAGGAGATTCCTAATGAGGGAATCGTCACCCTCCCCTTCTCTCTTACTCTTGAATACGAGGGGGTGGAGAAGGTGGTCAACGGCATCACCGTGATGCCGGAAGAGTTCACTCATCGCGGACACCAAACAGTGTTCGCCGTGCCGGGGTTTGGCGATAATTATAACGCCCTCCGGTACCTGGCCGCTTGCCTAGCCCAAGAGGGCTATGTGGTGGTCATCTTCGACCCCGACGACACAGTCAATCTCTTCCCGGCCGATCAGCCTAACAGGTTGATTGAGTTCGATAAGAGTGGCTCGTTCCGGCGCGAGTTAAATGCGCTTGATCAGGGCTTGGCCACAGTCGGTTACGACCCGGTGCTCAATTTAGCCTGGCGGAATCTCATTTGGGTCTATCTCCAAACCCTCCGGGGCAAAGTGGATGACCCATCGGCGCTCAGTGAGTGCCAAGCGCTGTTTGATTACCGCTTGGCAGTAGCGGAGATGTTAATCGGCTTGGGGTTGGACGAGAGTCCGCTCCTGCCTGGTAGTGAAGCGATTGACCCGGAGCAAATCTTTGCCATGGGCCACTCACTTGGCGGGGCAACAGTACTTGAGTTAATTGGCGCCGCCGGCCGGACAGTTTTGCCAATCGGGACCATTAAGGGCGCGCTCCTTTTGGCGCCGGTTTCGGGCATCTTCTCTCAGGCGGATTTGGCGCAAATCAACGCGCCGACGCGGTGGATTATCGCCACCGAGGACCAGTCATGTGTGAATGTCGGCTATGACTCACGCTATGGTTGGGTCCCTGCCGATGCGAAGGAAACGATTGTGTTTGAGGGAGCGACTCACGCCGTTTTCTCTTACACCTTCCATCGGGACGTGCTCAATCACGAGCCGGACGATGAGTGCATCGGCTGGCAAAATGAGGTGGTGCGCATCGCCACCCAGTTCTTCAAGAACTAAATATGTGCGACACTCGGTGTCGCACACGGGTTTAAAGCAAGGACCGACTTTTGGGTTCAGATTCCCAAGGTCGGTCCTTTTTAGTTTATCTTCGCGTGTTCCACTTCCATATCGGCAAAGTGGTCCGATTGTTTAATCTCAACCACTCCCCGCTTAACCAGTTCCAACAAGCCGAGGAAGGAGATAATCAAGCTCGCCTTTTCCCCTTGATGCTCGCCGGAGAGCTCGCTCCATTTAAAGGAAATGGCGGTTTGAATCCGCTTGGCCAAGCCGTCAATCACTTCTTCCAAACTGATGATTTTTCGGACTATCTTCTCCGGGATAGTCTCAACGGTTGGCAAGTTGGCGAGCAAGTTTTTGATTGCGGTCAGTAAATTATTTTGAGTCAACTCGTCAGTCGGCGCAAAGACGGGTGTAAACGGCCGCTCTTTGAAAGGGAAGAAGATTGGTGATTGGTTCCATTGCTCGCCGAGCGCGCGAGCGCGCTCGCGCATCTCGGCGTAAATTTTAAGACGTTGTTCCAAGTCCTCAATATTTGCTGTCTCTTCTTCTGTTAATTTGAGATTAGGCAACAGCGAGATCGATTTGATGAGCATTAAAGTGGAGGCGACTAGTACAAATTGGGCGGTGGTGGCCGCCGGCATGCCCGGATGCGAGTTTAAATATTCAATATAATCATCCGTAATTTCAGCCAGCGAGATAGCCGAGATGTGGAGCTTCTTCCGCTCAATCAAATCAAGCAGGACCTCAAACGGCCCTTCCCACTTCCCCGCTTTAACTTGGAAATTATTTTGCATCCTTAACTTCGATTTTCAGTTCTTTGAGTTGTTTGGCTTCAATCTCGGCTGGGGCGTCCATCATTGGGTCGCGGCCTTCGCCCGTTTTGGCAAATGGGATGACTTCGCGGATGTTTGGCTCGCCTTGTAAGAGTGCAATTAGGCGATCCAAGCCCCAAGCAATACCGCCGTGAGGCGGCGCGCCGAAGGCGAGCGCCCGGAGCATGTGGCCAAAATTAGCTTCAGTTCTCTCTTGGCTAAAGCCCATAATCTCAAATACTTTACTCAAAAGCTCCGGTCGGTGATTGCGGATACTGCCGCCGCCAATCTCAAAGCCGTTTAAGGCCACATCGTATTGAGTGGTGATAATCTCGCCAATCTTCTCTTTATTCTCCAGCCACTCTTCATGTTCGGGTAAAGCGCGGGAGAACGGATTGTGAGTGAAGGTCCAGCCACCTTCGTCTGTTTTCTCGAAAAACGGGAAATCAGTCACCCAACAAAAAGCGAGCAAATCGGGGTCGTCTTTATCCTCGCGCAAGTCGGGCCGGTCGGTGCCATATTTATCTATCGCTTCGCGGTAAGTTAAACGCGGGAAAGGCTTCTCTTGGATTTTTTTATCTGGATACAATTCCTCAACAATTTTAATCAACAGCTTCTCATTCAACTGCATAATATCCTCGCGCTCCACAAATGAAGCCTCCAGGTCTAGTTGAGTAAATTCTGGCTGGCGGTCGCCACGAGTATCCTCATCGCGGAAGCAGCGAGCGATTTGGAAATATTTCTCCACCCCGGCCACCATCAAGAGTTGCTTATATTGCTGAGGTGATTGGGGCAGAGCGTAAAATTTGCCCGGGTAAAGGCGCGAAGGGACAACATAGTCCCGAGCGCCTTCGGGCGTGGATTTGGTCAAGATTGGCGTCTCGATTTCAATAAAATCTTGATTGGCTAGTTCGTCGCGAATCAGTTTGATGATATTGTGGCGAGCGCGCAAATTGTTGGCCATCCGCTCGGTGCGCAAGTCGAGATAACGATATTTGAGCCGCGCTTCCTCGTTAACTTTGCCGGTGTCCTCGTTAACCTCAAATGGCGGCGTGGCGGCTTGATTTAAAACTGTCACTTGCTTGATTTCCAACTCAATCTCGCCGTTTAAAACGCCGGCTTTCACATTCTTCTCCGGGCGCTGGTTGACTTGGCTGGTGATGGCCAACACCCACTCGGGGCGGACTTCTTTCGCCACTTCAAGCGCCTCGGCTTGGCCGGGCAAAATTACGCCCTGGACCTTGCCCGAAGCGTCACGCAAGTCGAGGAAAATCATCTTGCCCTGATCGCGCCGCACGTCCACCCAACCCTTAACCAAGACCTCCTCCCCCACTCTCCCGCCCAGATCTTTAATCATTATTCGTTCCATAATGTTTTTGAAAAATTATAAATCCAAGCCTACGGCTTGGCGGACTTTCGCCATTTTGAGTTTGGCTTGCTCGCGGGCTTCGCCCGCGCCGTTTCCTAAAATAGTAATCACTTCGTCGGGCTTAGCGGCAATGGCGGCTCGGCGCTCGCGTAGGGGCGTGATGAAGGCGATGGCATCTTCAATCAGCGCCTCTTTCAACGCCTGATACTTCCCCTCTTTCTCGGCATATAATTTATCCAATTCAGCGACCGGTTTAAAGAGTTTGTGGATTTGGTAAACATTCTCCGGCCGGCCACCGGCCGAATCGGTCACAATGCTCATCACCAACTTTTTAATCTCCGCATCCTCGGCGAAGAGCGGGATAGTGTTGCCATAGCTCTTGCTCATCTTTTGGCCATCTAGGCCCGGCACCGTTTCCACTGCTTCCAAAATCATTGCTTTGGGCAGTTTGAAGGTCTCGCCAAACAAGCGATTGAACTTCTCTGCTGTATCGCGGGCATATTCCACATGTTGCTGTTGATCTTTACCAACCGGCACCACATCGGTGTCGTAGAGGAGGATATCCGCCGCCATCAGCATGGGGTAGGTAAAAGTGCCAGCATCCAGCTCTTTGTTCTTGGCCTCGGCGTCTTTGTAAGCGTGAGCGCGCATTAAGTACGGCATCGTCGTGATGCAGTCGAAAATCCAAGCGAGCTCACTGTGTTCCGGCACATCGGATTGTTTAAATAAAGTGACTTTGTTAGGGTCTAAACCAATCGCCAAGTAATCAATCGCCAAATCTAGGGTGTCTCGTTTGAGCTGTTTGGCATCTTTAACCGTGGTGAGGGCGTGGAGGTCGGCCAGCATGATGTAAGTGTGGTAGTCGTTCTGGAGCTCGACAAATTGCCGCATGGCGCCAAAATAATTGCCGATATGTGGCCGGCCGGTGGGCTTAACGCCCGATAACATTATCTTTTGGTTTTCTTTAGTCATTTTAATCGCCTAGGGCGATAGGCCAATTCTAGCAGAAAATATCGCCCTAGGCGATAAGGGGGAATTTAGTCGCCTCTGGAGACAAAGAAAGCCCCATCGCGTCAGACGCGATGGGGCTGGGGTCATCTTTCTCATTATCCGCTTATCCGCCGTCATTTTCGTTGTCGAGTATTCGGCGGACGTCTTCCCAGGCCTCGTCGTACCAGTCCTTTTCGGCTACCTTTTCCTTTTGAGCTATCGTCAGGACTATCTTTAGTCTGACGACTTGCTCCAGTTGTTCTGGTGCTCCAAGCATCCTATTATCCTCCTTTAGTTACTTGAGAATTTTGTTGATGGCGTGACCAAGTCGGTCTTCGTCTTGTTGGCGTTTCTCCCACTGGGCCTCTTCCTTTTCTTCTTGACGTAGTCGTTTTGCGAGTCTTAGGTTAACAACCCACAAAAGTCCAATTGCCAAGACTGCAATAAAAATTACAACAAATATGAAGATAATCCCCAATATTTCCAATAAATTAGGCATCCCTATTTCCTCCTTTCTACTTTACAGCCTAGCAAAATGGTGGTTTAAACGCAAACAAATAGCCGGAGAGCGCTTGCGCTCTCCGGCTGGTAAAGTTCTGTTAGGCTAGCTGGTAACTGACCAGCTTCTGATACTCCTCGCAGCACCCCAACAACTCATTATGAGTACCAACTCCCGCGATCCGCCCCTTTTTGAGGACGAAGATGCGGTCAGCATGCTTCACTGTCGATAACCGGTGAGCGATGATGATGGTAGTGCGCCCGCGAGAGGCTTCGTCCACCGCATCCCTGATATGTTGCTCATTGACAGCATCCAGGTTGGAAGTGGCTTCATCTAAGATCAGAATGTTTGGATTCTTGATCAGGGCGCGAGCTACGCCAACCCTTTGCCTTTCCCCTCCCGAGAGCTTAACACCATTCTCGCCGATTTTGGTATGAGGACCTTCGGTTAGTCGATCACGGAAGGCATTGATCCGCGATGTTTCCAACACTTCTTCAAAATCCTCTTCGGTAATCAGCTCTCGTTGCCAGGCTGGCATACTGTACATAATGTTGAATTTGAGAGTAGTGTCCCTCAACTTCACATCTTGCTCAACATGACCGATTAGTGAGCGGTATTGCGAGAGGTCCAGGGTCCGCAGGTCGTGGCCGTCAATGGTTATCGCCCCCTCATTCGGATCATAGGCCCGCTGGAGGAGGGAAATAATTGTTGACTTACCGGCTCCCGATTCGCCCACAAAGGCGATTCGTTCACCTGGTTCAATGACGAAGCTGACTTTCCGTAGAGCTTCGATTATCTTTGGCTTGTCGTCCTCCTTAACCTTTTCATCCAGTTCCTTAAGGAGTTGTTTGTTACTAGGGTAGCGGAAGGATACATTATGGAATTCGATCCGCCCGTCAATCATTGTTAGACGGACTGGGTCCTCTACTTCCTTGATGGCCGGCTCCACATCCATAACAACAAAATACTTGCGGATAGCCGCCATCGATTCGGTCAGTTGTTTGTGGTAGTAAGCCAACTGGTTGATCCCGCTCATGGAGCGGTTCATCCACATAAACATGGTTACTACCGCACCAGCACCGTATTTGCCTTGAATGACAAACCAGACTGCGAGTGACATGATTATCGCTTCGCTAACAGGGACAATCAGACCGATATAATTCCGGGCACCGATTAGTCCTTGCCACATTCGCTCGCCATAGGAGGCAAAGAGGCTAGCCCGATGATCAAGTCGCTTTAGCTCAGCCGTTTCTTGACCGGCAATTTGGGCCATCGGCAGATTGCGAAGGATCTCCGTGTGCAAAGTGTTTTTGTAGTCACGGAAATCTTGATGAGCATCCAATTTGTGGTCATACTTTTTGGTTATCCAGAAAAGCAGACCAAAATAGATGCCGATGGTTGCCATAATCAGCGATCCCAGCAGCCAGTCAAACCAGAGGAGAGCAGCCGCCGCGATGATGACTTGCGACACGATGGGTATCACATTGTACAACAGGAGCGGTAAGAGGCCGGTTAAAGCCGCTTCGCCTTGATTGACAATGCTTTGAATCTTGCCCGAGTTTTGGTCCCGGTTTTGCCCGGGTGAAAACTTGAACAAATTCTCCAAGGTTATCAAGCTCAACATTTTCGGCAATTTATAATCGATATGCCGAAACTCGTAGTTGATTCGCCAGCGGATAATCAAAGTGTTGATTACTTTGATGACGCCGGAGAGTACCACCAGACCAATCAGTTGCCTGATTGGCGTGTTGGCCGATAACCCATCAATCAGCCAGCCCAGCAGATACGCCGGGACCAAACTGACAAATTGGTTGGCGATCAAAATAGCGAACGCCACCGTGGCCGGGAAACGAAATGGCCGATACATTTCGGCCAAGCGTCTCAATAATCTCCTATCCAACTCAACCTTTTTCCGCTTCGGCATCGCTTCTTCCTCCTTTTCTTGCTGTTTCGGTTTTTTTATCTTTAATTAATTGCGAGTTTTTATTTCAAGCCTCAATCTAGCCTTATTTTATCATAATTAATATAAAAGTCAAGCTATGATATATTGTAAAATATAAACAACATCTATATGTCCAGATTCATTAAAATTAAGGTTACCGCCGGGGCGAGGAGGGAGAGCGTGGAGGAAGTCAGTGAGAACAGTTATGCGGTAAATGTGAAGGTGAAGGCGGAGAAGAATCAAGCCAATATTCGCGCCTTGGAGCTGTTAAATAATTATCTCAATCTCCCGCCCCGCTCCATCCGCCTAATCTCCGGTCACCACCACCCCCACAAACTAGCCGAAGTAATGGAGTAATTTCTTGATAGTGCTTTCCTACGACCGTGCGTAAACGCTATTAATTTCAAATTAAGAATAAAAAGCGCCCCGAAGGGCGCTAATGCCAAAAGTGGACAAGTCCATTTTTTGGATTTTGGGGATTAAAGAAGATGGTCGGGGTGAACCTACCCTTCTCTTCTTGGGATAAGGGTTTGGTCAGTATTTGACCACCTTCTTCGGCGATCCTCGCCCCGGGGATAACAATGTAGTGGGTTCCCTTCTCGTCCTTACAATGAGCGAAGACTATCGCTTGGCCCTCAAATTCCACTAAGAGTGCAGGACCAAAAGTTATTTCCCCTCGCTCAGAATGCCTAATCACCCCATTTTTGGGGTACATTTGGGTTTTCATTCGCCATCCCCTTTTCTGTTGGCGTTGTTGATTCCCACCTGGCATTACTTCTGCCATTATTTATACTATAATCAAAACTATTCGTCTATAGCCCCTCCTCTTCCAGCTCTTGGATTAATTTTTGGGCTTTTTTGGAAAGTTTTTTTGGCAAATCAAATTTGATTTTAATCAAAAGGTCGCCGCGTCCCCGGCCGGCGGGTACGCCTTTGCCGCGGACGCGTAAGCGCTCGCCGGGAGCTACTCCGGCCGGCACTTTGAGCGTGACCTCGCCATCCAAAGTTTTAAGCTTTTTTTCCGCGCCGAGCAAAGCTTCAGAGAGCTTAATCGGCACGTCCATCGAGAGGTCGCTCCCCTCGCGACGGAAGGTTTGGCTCGGCTCCACATGGACTTTAATATACAAGTCGCCGCTTGGACCTCCCGGGATGGCTTCGCCTCGGCCGGAGAGGCGGATCATCTCGCCAGGCTCAATCCCCGGCGGCACCGCCACTTTAATTTCCTCACTCTTCTTCTTCACCCCTGCGCCGGCGCAATCGGAGCAGACTTCTTCCGGCACTTCGCCTTTACCATAACAAGTGTCGCATTCTCGGACACTAGTGATCTGACCGATAAATGAGCGGCGATTCTCGCGGATTTTGCCTTGACCGTTGCAGACCTCGCACTTTTTGAGTTTACTCCCCTTTTCGGCGCCCGAGCCGGCACAAGTATCACACTTGCCCACTTTGGAAATGAGGAAGGCCTTCTCAGTGCCAAAGATACTCTCCTCAAACGAAATCATAATGTCTACCGAGATGTCACGGCCGCGCTTGGTCCGTTGGCCACCGCCAAAAATATCGCCGAAAATGTCGCCAAAATCAAACTGGGCGCCACCCTGCCGAGCAAAATCAGAAAAATCAAAACCACCGAAGCCCCCGCCTTGGCCGGAAAAGCCTCCAGTTGAGCCAAATTGATCGTACTTAGCCCGTTTTTGTTCGTCTCCCAGCACTTGATAAGCCTCGTTAGCTTCTTTAAACTTGGCTTCGTCACCACCTGATTTGTCGGGGTGATACTTATGCGCCAACTTGCGGAAGGCGCGCTTAATCTCCTCCTTGGAGGCGTTCTTCTCAACTCCCAAAATTTGGTAATAATCTTTCATCTAATTTGTTTCGGCGTCGCGGATATTGTCGTCGTCTTTTTTCTCTTCCGGTTTGGTTTGTTCTTGCGCGGCTTTGCTCATAATCTCGCCAATTTTAGAGAGCGAGCTTGAGAGCGCTTCGGTCGCGGTTTTGATCGTAGCCACATCAGCGCCGGCTTTGATTTTCTTTAACTCTTCTATCTTGCTTTCAATATCAGCTTTAGTCTCGGCCGGGATTTTATCAGCATGGTCTTTGAGCGACTTCTCGGCCGTGTAAATCAACTGTTCGCCCAAGTTTTTGGCCTCAATCAACTCTTTCTTCTTCTTATCTTCTTCAGCATGCACTTCGGCATCTTGCTTCATCTTCTCAATATCTTCTTTCGATAAACTCGATTGCGCTTCAATCCGGATTGATTGCTCTTTGCCAGTCGCTTTGTCTTTAGCTTTAACCGAGAGGATACCGTTGGCATCGAGGTCGAAGCTGACTTCCACTTGAGGCAGACCGCGCGGCGCCGGCGCGATGCCGTCTAAAATAAAGCGTCCGAGCGTTTTGTTATCGGCCGCCAACTCGCGCTCGCCTTGGACGATATGGATTTCCACTTGAGTTTGATTGTCAGCCGCGGTGGAGAAGATCTGGCTTTTGGTGGTCGGGATGGTGGTGTTGCGGTCAATCAGTTTGGTCGCTACTCCGCCCATGGTCTCAATGCCGAGCGAGAGCGGCGTCACATCAAGGAGGAGGACATCCTTCACATCACCCTGGAAGATGCCCGCTTGGACGGCGGCGCCGAGCGCCACCACTTCGTCGGGGTTGATGGAGCGGTTTGGCTCTTTGCTAAATAAATTTTTGACCGCTTGGCCAATGGCCGGCATTCGTGTTTGGCCGCCAACCAAAATTACCTCGTCAATATCGCCAATTTTATAACCCGAGGCCTCAATGGCGCGTTTGGTAATCTCAATCGAGCGGTCAATATATTCACTCGCCAATTCTTCCAGTTTGGCTCGCGAGAGCTTAAGCAATAAGTGTTTCGGGCCGGCGGCGTCAGAGGTGATAAAGGGAATGTTAATTTCCGCCTCGGTAGTGGTCGAGAGCTCGTGTTTCGCCTTCTCGGCCGACTCTTTGAGGCGTTGGAGCGCCAATTCGTCTTTAGTGATATCAATTCCCGACTCTTTTTTGAATTCTTCGCCAATCCACTTGATGATTTTTTGGTCAATATCTTCACCGCCCATATGCGAGTCGCCGTCGGTCGATTTAACCTCGACTGATTGTTCTTGGCCATCACCGCCAATTTCCAAAATAGAGATATCAAACGTGCCACCGCCAAAGTCGTAAACGGCGATTTGCTGATTCTTCTTCTGGTCAAAGCCATAAGCGAGGGCGGCAGCGGTGGGCTCGTTGATAATCCGCCTGACTTTAAAGCCGGCAATCTCGCCGGCATCGCGCGTGGCTTTGCGTTGCGAGTCGTCGAAGTAGGCCGGCACAGTAATCACCGCTTCTTCAATCTTTTCGCCCAGTTTGGCCTCAGCATCTTTTTTAAGTTTACCCAAAATCATCGCCGAGATTTCCTCCGGTCGGTAGTCTTGGCCGTTCATCGTCACCTTCACCCCTTTGTCGCCGGCGACAATCTTGTAGGGCGCGGAATCTTTGTCCTTCTGGACATGGGGGTCGTTAAATTGATGGCCCATCAGGCGCTTAATGCCGTAGATGGTATTGGCCGGATTAGTAATCGCTTGGCGTTTGGCCAAGAGTCCAACCAGCCGTTCGCCGGCCTTGGAGATGGCCACAATTGAGGGCGTGGTGCGGTTGCCCTCATCGTTCTCAATAATTTTGGGACTGCCGCCTTCAATCACCGCCATGGCGGAATTGGTGGTGCCCAAATCAATGCCTAAAATTTTTGCCATAATTTATTTGAAAGTTAGTTGGATAAAGTGGCGACCGTTACTTGCGCCGGGCGGATAATCTCATCCTCAAGCGCGTAGCCTTTTTTCAATACCTTCACAATCTGATGATCTTGGGAGGGGTTGGTGGTCGGGGCGGTGCCAAGCGGTTCGTGTTGCTTGGGGTCGAAGGTCTCGCCGAGAGGGTCGATTACCGTCAAACCGTGGCGGTTAAGGATTGCGAGCAAGTCTTTGTGGATATGCTCGAAGCCCTGACGCCAAGCCGGTGGCACGGCCGCAAGCGCCGTCTCATCGCTTCGCGCCAACTCGAAGGTGTCGGCCAAGTTAATTAAATCAAGGAGTAGGGTTTGTTTGGCTTGTTTCCCTAATCGGAGTTTATCGCCGGCCGCGCTTTTCTGGAGATTGGCGTAATCGGCGCGGGCTCGTTGCCAACCGTCCAAATATTCTTTGGCTTCGGTTTGAGCGGCCAAGAGTTGTTGGCGGAGAGATTTTATTTTATCGGTCGGGGCAGTCTCTTCCTCCGATTCAAACTCAAGATCTTCAACATGTGGTTTATGTTTACTCATGCTTAGATTCTCACTCCTCTAAGAGCTAGCGCTTAGACCACTGGGGCGCCTTGCGGGCCTTCTTCAAGCCGAACTTGCGGCGTTCCTTCTCGCGGGAATCGCGGGTTAAGAACGATAGGCGCTTGAGAGCGGGTTTAAACTCGGCATCGGCTTTAACCAAGGCCCTGGCAATACCCAATGACATTGCTTCGGCTTGGGCGGCAATCCCACCACCGGCCGTTTTAACCGAAACGCTATAGTGACCCGCTCCTTCCAATTGATCAAGTGGCCGGGTGGCAATTTTGGTCAGGGATTCAAGTTTGAAGTAATCCTTAAGACTCTGGCTGTTAACCAGATAGCTGTTTTTAGTCGCCGAGGTTAAGCGCACCCGGGCGGTGGCGCGTTTGCGTCGGCCCACGGCCTCAAGATATTTGCTTTTGGCGGCTGTCGTTTTGGTTGGAGTAGTCATAATTTTAAAATTTAAGAAAGAGGTTAGGCTTCAACGGTTAATTGTTTCAACAATTCCGCGCGGAGCCGATTGCTCGGGAGCATGCCGCGGACGGCCGCTTTCACAATCTCACCCGGACCTTGGCGCTCGAGTCGTTTGCCCAAAGTCTCGGTGCGCTCGCTGCCGGGGTAACCGGAATGGCGCCAGTAAACCTTCTCGTTGGCTTTATCGTAATCAAGCTTGAGTTTGCCGGCGTTAATAATTTTAACTTTGATACCAGGATTGAGGTAAGGCTTGAAGCTGGGCGAATTTTTTCCGCGCAAAGCCACGGCCGCTTCCGAGGCGACCCGGCCGAGTGCTCGGCCGGCGGCGTCAATCAAGTATTCTTTTTCGTTAGTGGAGGTAGTCATAAAAAGGTTAAACAAATTCGATTAACGCTTTACTGGCGGCGTCGCCTTGGCGGTTGGGTAATTTAATAATCCGGGTATAACCACCCTGGCGATCACGGTAACGCGGCGCAATCTCGCGGACCAATTTGGCAACCGCTTTGGGGTTAATCAAAGCCGCGCTGATTAAACGGTGACTGGCCACAGTGCCCGGTCGGGCCTTGGTGACCAGGCGCTCAATCCGCGGGCGCAATTCCTTGGCTTTGGCCAAGGTAGTCTCAATTCGGCCGTGGTTGATGAGCGACACCATTTGAGTGCGGAAAAGCGCCTGGCGGGGGCCGGTTTTGCGTCCTAACTTTTTGGTTTTAACCTGGTGTCGCATAATTGATTTAATCCTTCAACACAATGCCGAAATTGGATAAAGCGCGCTTAATCTCTTGCACGCCCTTCTCGCCCAAACCGGAGATCTCCAAGAGGTCCGACTCCTTCTTGCGGGCCAAACCGCCGACAGTGCGAATACTGGCGGCTACCAACGACTTCATCGTTCGGGGCGAGAGTTCCAAATCGTCAATTCGCGTTTTGAGCGCGTCTGTCTTTTGTTCGTCAGGCGCTTCCTCTCCGCCATTGTCGAGATTATCACCCTCATTTTCGCCCGTCAAACGCTCGGGCACATCATCCTCGCGGAAGCCGACCACTGCTTTGAGCTGATTAATCATGATGGCAATCGATTGCTCGAGCGCCTCGCGCGGAGCGACAATCCCGTCGGTCTCCAAGGTAATCCGGAGCCGATTATAATCAGTGCGATTGCCCACGCGCATTTGCTCCACTTCGTAATTAACTCGGCGGATTGGGGTAAAAATGGCGTCAATCGGGATGATGCCGATGTCCACTTTGTCTTTCTGTAAAATTTCTTTAGCCACATAACCGAGGCCCTTCTCGATTGTAATCTCAATGTCGAGATTGGCGCTTTTCTCCGTTAGAGTGGCAATAATTTGGTCTTTGTTGATAACTTCTACCTCACCGGAAGTCTTAATTTGACCGGCGGTTATCACCCCCTCGCCCGAGGCTTTAAGAGTGGCAGTTTGGTCGCCATCGCCAACCACTTTGAAGCGGACTCGTTTCAGGTTGAGCAAAATAGTAATGACATCCTCTTTAATTCCCTTGATGGTTGAGAATTCGTGCGGGACACCCTCAATCTTGACTGAGGTGACAGCAAAACCCGGCAGGGACGAGAGAATAATCCGCCGGAGCGAGTTGCCGAGGGTATGACCGTAACCGGGGTAGAGACCTTCAATCTCGTAGACTCCGGTGAATTCGTCCTCGCTGACAATAATCGGCTTGGACGGCAAAATGATATTGAAATCAGGCATAATGTTTAAATATTTTTTAAAACAAGCTGGTAATAATAAATTTTAGACTCGACTATAAAATTCTAAAATAGAACTGAATTGCAAAATCGGCTCACCTTCCTTCACCAACGGTTCGCCCTTAACCTCGCCATCGCCGGTGACCGGGTCCACTACCATCCACGCCGGGGCGGTATACTCCTTCATCTTTTCCGGTAGCTCGCGGAAGATGCCGTTATCGCGGCTACTGGTGCGGATGGCAATCTTATCACCAATCTTCACATGATATGACGGAATGGTCAGTTTGCGACCGTTGACGGTAATGTGGCCGTGAGCCACCGCTTGGCGAGCAAAGGCCCGCGAGCGGACCAGGCCCATACGGAACACAACATTGTCTAAGCGACTCTCGAGCAGTTGGAAGAGCTTCTCGGCCGGATTGCCGCGACCGCCGCGGGCCTTGGCCACATAACCCACAAATTGCCGCTCCGACACACCGTAGGTGTATTTGGCCTTCTGCTTCTCTAATAGTTGACGGCCGAAGTCGGACATCGTTTTCCGGCGCTTGCTCTTGCCGCCCTGATTGCTCTGGCTCCGAGCATCCATACCGGAAACGACAAACTTGGTGGTTTGGGTTTTGGGGAAAATGCGTTCCCCGAGGCGTCTGGCAATTTTGTATTTTGGTCCGATTCTCATGGTAATGGTATTTTAAAAGCTAATTGCGGCGCGGTTTCTTGGCTTTGGGGCCGTTAAACGGGATTGGCGTTTGGTCTTGGATTGAGGAAATGGCGATACCTTTGCTGGCGAAGGCGCGCACCGCCGACTCGCGACCAGCGCCCACCCCGCGGATAATCACTGCCGCTTCCTTCAACCCCATCTCGAGCCCTCGGTCGGCCATTAATTCGCCCACCTTGCTGGCGGCGAAGGGGGTCCCCTTCTTGGAGCCTTTAAAGCCAATGCTGCCGGAGCTGGCTTGGGAAATGGCCTTGCCTTCCGGGTCAGTCAACATCACAATCGTGTTGTTGTAAGTGGCCCGAACATGAAGCACACCAATCTCCAACTTGCGTCGAGTCGCCTTCTTGGTCGTCTTCTTGCCGCTACCGGCGAGGTCGTGGCCGGCCTTCTTGATGATTCGTTTTTTACCCATAAATTATTTATAGTGAATTCGTTGAACTATTTCTTTTCCACTTTCTTTTTACCCGACCCCATTGTCTTTCTGATATTGCCGCGCCGGGTGCGAGAATTGGTCTTGGAGCGCTGGCCGCGCGAGGGTAGGCCCCGGGCGTGCCGACTGCCGCGGTAACTCTTAATGTCTTTCAAGCGCTTGATATTGCCGGAAATTTCGCGCTTAAGGTCGCCCTCAATCCGCTTGGCTTCGACTAATTGGCGGATCTTCTGCTCATCCGCTTCCGACAAATCCTTGGTTTTGGTGCCCGGGTCAACCTTAACTTCAGTCAGAATTTGTTTGGCTTGGGCTCGACCAATGCCGAAAACCGCCGTTAAGGCGATTTCCATTCTTTTGTCATTGGGTAAAGTGATACCGGCAATACGCATATAATCAATTGGTTAAGCTTGCTTCTGCTTGTGCCTGGGTTTGGCCTTGCAAACAATATACAAATGGCCCCGTCGACGGACGAATTCACACTTGGCGCAGCGTTTTTTAATAGTTGACCTGACTTTCATAGTTTAATTTCGCCTGGTAATTCGCCCTTTGCCGCCATACGGATCAAGAGTGACGGTCACTTTGTCGCCGATTAAAACGCGGATCCGATGGAGTCGCATCTTGCCGGCCAGGTAACAAATAATCTCCGGCCCGGTCTCCAACTTGACTCGGAACATGGTATTGGGCAAAGCCTCAGTCACCACGCCGGCCACAACTGAACTATCCCCAAGTTGGGATGGGTTATTATCGTTTTTTTGGTCCGGATCAGACATTAGTTTGTACCCGGACTATGGTAGCAAAATCGCCGCAAGTCGTCAAGTTTTAGTCAGTAGTAATGACCTCGACCTTGATTTTATCTCGATTGGCAGGAATTTTGGTAGACCATGGCGGGAAGAAAGACAGGTTGGCCTCTTTAATACCGGGGAATTGGGCGAAGACCGTCGGGTAAGAATCTTTAGTGGCTTGGCTAAGCTTGGTAATCATCTCCTCTTGATTAAATTGCCATACCAGATGAGCGTTGCCTTCGAGAGTAAAGGAGATTTGGCTCACTTCCGGCCCGGTGATATCCTCCCGGTTAAGGAGGGTAAATTTGATTTGATCCAAATTTTTGATTAAGAGTGGCCGGCCGTTGAAGTTGGGAATTTGTTCTTCGGCCACCTTAAAGCTTAACTCTTCGCGGTTGAACAGAATGCCGTTGAAGGTGCCCCGCAGCGCGACCTCAGCTTGGCCGGCCGGGATGCCGGCGCTAGCGGTCTCGTTCAACACTTCCTCGTAAGTAATGAAATAAGCGTCGTCGAAGAGAATAAAGTTGGCTGGCGATTGGGTTTTGGCCGAGGCGATTAAGCGAGTTTTGAGGATTTCCTCCAACTCGCGGATGGCTTCGGCTCGGTCGGCCTCGGAGACCTTCTTTACCTCGCCCTCGAAGCCGCCCGCCATACTGGCGGTGGATCGGGCATAAAACTTATCAAAGCGCGGGTCGCCCTTGAAGCCTGGGATGGTAAACTCAGCTGGGCCGATGTTGTAGGCGCTGCCGGCTTGGTCGGCATAAACTCGGACTTCAATTGAACCGGGGACTTGTTGGCCGTTTGCCATTTTGGCGCCAGGCACGGTAATCGGATCCTGAATGCGGAAAATCTTGCCATCGGGCGCCTCAAAGCGGGTGTTGACGATTAACTTCTGCGCTTGTTCGTTGTAATTATTGTAGATGGTAACGAGGCCGCTCGCCTTCCGGCTCACTTTTTCCGTCCCGCTTGCGGGGACGGCCTTCTTCTCGGTGTCGTTAATGTCGGAGACCAAACTGAAAGCCAGCTCGCCCTCGGGCGCCTCGCGGTACGCATCGAAGGTGTGATTAAGGAGCAGTCGGCCTTGGACTGGGATAACCTTGACCGTTACTTTGGAGAAGTAACTAGTGACGGCGATGGCGCCAAAAATGACGATGACCAACAAAATCAAGGTAACCAGGAATTTGGAACCAAAGCGCCGGCGGGGGTGCCAGTCGATGTTTTTGGGCCGAGGCGCCGGCGAGTCGTTGGGCGGCAAATGATTGGTATTGGTCCGCGAGCCAATGTCTCGCGGCAAAACCTCCTTAAGACTGCGTCGGCTTCTGATGATATCGGGCATGGTCTTATTATAAAGGGCCTTTTAATCCTCTGCAACTCCGGATAAATAAAGACTAAGTGGCATTACTCCGGGATCGAAGCGGGTCGCGGTTAGGGCCGGCGCCGACTGGCAGACCTTTTGCCAGTCGGCGGGCTTGAGAATAGCCGGCCGGAACCCGGCCGACTTGAGGGCTTGGGCGAAAAATTTCTCTCCGGTCGGTTCCGTCAGGAGGTAAATCTTTTTAGGTAGAGTGACCTCGCGTTTGAATCGGGTTAAGGCGCGGTTTAAATTGTCGAGCCACTCGTTTTGGCGGTCGGCCCAAGCTTTGGTTAGGGCGCTGGTTTGGGATAAACCCGAGAACTTGGCTTCCGGCAGAACTCGGACTAAGCCACGGCCCGACATTGGGAAATTGGCTTGAGTGAGGAAAACGCCTTCACTCACCAAGCCGAGATCGGCGCGCTCGCCGGTGACATCGGCCACCAGGAAGGAGCTATGCTCGCCGGCCAATTTGCGCGCCGCTTGGGCTAAAGAGAAAATGAAGGAATGGAACTGGACTTGCCGGAAGTGGCCGGCGCCGATTAGGACCTCGCGCAAGCGGCTGATGATTGCCTCTGAGCCGACGCTTGAGTATTGGATCAGCTCCAGCTCTTTGATTGGCTGGTTAGGCAAATGCTTGAGTCGGTAGCCGTCGGCCTTGAGCGAGAGAATGTCGTATTCCAAAATAATCGGCTGGTCGTCGGGGATGTCGTAATAAGGCTGGGGCAACTCGGTGGCCGCCGCCTTAACCTCGTCGTGTTTAATGGAAGCCAGAATTCGCTCGTCGAGCGTAAATGGCTTGTCCTCGGCAAAGGCGGTGATGGAAGTTCGGGCCTCATACCACGGCGAGGCCAAAATGCAATTAACTGTTTCAATCCGGTTGGGCCAAGCGGTATGAAGCGCCTCGGCCGTTTCTTTAATTGCCTCAAGAGTTTTGGCGAGGAGACGCTTTTGGTCCGGGTGAGAGGTAAAATTAATGGTAATGGCGTGTTGCCAAACGATTACCGGACACTCGGTCTCATTGTTGGGCAACTTAATAACCGCCGCCGTAACCGTGCCGGTGCCAATATCGACCAGCGCAGTGAAAGTATTTTTTGGTTTTTTCTTAAACAACCAAGACATTTGATTTTAGTATATCACTAAAAGCTAACAGCTACTCTAATACTGCTTTGATGCGGCGGATGCCGGCGGCGACGGACTCCTCTTTAACAATTTTAAACTTGGCCGCTTGGGCTGAGTTGGTCGAAGCCAGCTCGCCGGTGCGGGTAACATGCGGGCCGCCGCAAAATTCTTTGGACCAAGCGGTGGTTAAATCATTACCAATGTAATAAACGCTGACCTCGTCGCCATATTTCTCATTAAACATATGCCGCGCGCCGGTCGCTTCCGCCTCGGCTTTGGGCAAAATCACTTGCTTAACCGGCAAATCAGCTTGAATTTTCTCGTTCACAATCGCCTCCACTTCCCGCTTTTCCTCATCGGTCATTTTGGGCGGGTGAGAGAAGTCAAAACGCAAGCGCTCGGCGGTGATATTGCTCCCCTTTTGCTCCACGTTCTCGCCCAGTACCTCGTGGAGAGCTTGGTTGAGGAGGTGGGTAGCGGTGTGATACTTGATGACCTGCGGATCAGCGTGATCGGCCAAACCGCCAGCGAACTTCTGCTCGGCGCCTTTGCGGGATTTAATTTTATGCGCTTCCATTCTGTTATCGAATAGTTGTTTGTTTACAAATAACCCCTTTTCTTTTGCTATCTCTTCAATCAATTCGTATGGGAATCCATAAGTTGTAAATAAATCAAATGCTATTGATGCCGGTAATTCTTGATTGACTAATGTGTTATTTACATAAGTTCTAGTCTGCCAGTTAAACTGCTTCAGACCCTTCTCTAATGTCTTTTGGAATTTCCCTTCCTCTTCTTTAATTTCATTTTTAATCTTATCTAAATTATCTTTAATCTCAGGGTGAGATTTAGAATAAATCTCACTTATTATATCAACCAAGTTAACCAAACTACCTTTAGGTAGACTTAAGATATTAGCGCAACGCACGGCGCGGCGGAGCAAGCGCCGGAGGATGTAACCGCGGTCGGTGTTGCTCGGCAGCACACCATCAGCGATAAGGAAAACGCTAGCCCGCAAGTGGTCGGCGATAATCCGTTTAGCTTTAAAATCAGCTTGATTTTTGGTCGCCAATTTTTCAATTTCAACAATCACTGGCGCAAAGAGG
>Ga0154301_104_pt1 | contig 20125 bp, 17 predicted proteins | sample RifGroA1_FD_105595 | JGI IMG/M metagenome (GOLD analysis project Ga0154301, IMG submission 105595) | Candidatus Vogelbacteria bacterium GWA1_51_14
TTTTGATTCTCGTTGGCGGTTACTACTTAATTATTGATGAGTATCGCGGCCAACGATCGACACTTAAGGTGGTTACTACTACCAGTGAGGTTAATCGGGTAAACTACATCGGCCAAGCTCTTAGTGATGAAATCAGTTTTGAACAGTATCGCTTGTTGTTCAATTCTTTAACCAAGGGTCTGTTTGAAAATATTAATAATCTAGAGCCTGCTGAACGGGAGAATTTTACCCAAGCAATAGCCGGGCAGTTGGAAATCTACGACCCATATTTTGCCGATTATTTGGAAAGAGTGCCAAATGATTACCGAATCAGGATGAATTATGCTTATCTTTTACTTTTGAAAACGGCCTTTGGTGACAATCGGGCAGAAGAGGCCAAGTCGCTAATTGCTGGGTCTTATAAACTCTCGCCGGACAATCCGCTCACTTACGCCTTGGCTTCGTTGGCTGAGCTCTATAGTGGCAATCTCCCCGCCGCGCGCGAGAAATTAGCCGAGGGCAAGGCTCTTAACCCGGAGATTGATTTTACCAAGGGGGTGGAAGCTTATCTTGATGAACAAGCGGCTAATTTCCCCAACATTAGTATTTTAAGACTGGAAAACCTTTAATTTATGGCGGTGGGGGAGGCAAAATCGGATTTGTTGTGGGTCATCGGGATGGTGGCGCTTTTGGCTATCGCTTGGTTTGTCACCGGCGGGCCGGGGCGACCGGCAGCCGAAGGCGGGCCCTTTATCCGACCGCCGGAGGGCACCACGCTTGGCGATACTTATGGTGATTTGGATGATGGCAAGAGTGTGGGCTGGCGGAGTAACTCGGCCGATGACCCCGACCAATTTACCGCCACTGCCACTAAGTCGCCTTATTATGGCCAAGTGCGCCTCGGTAAAGGCACCGCCCAAAGCGCCGATAAGCCAAACGACGAGTATGTCACGATTGAGAATCGGAGCAAGAACACGGTTACCATTAGTGGTTGGAGTTTGAAAAATGGCGACGACGAGCGCACTCATCTCACTTGGTCCGGCAAGTACATTAATGTTGATGCTCGCTGGGTGGTCATCCCCACCGGCCAAGTGGTCCTTAACCCCGCTTTGCCAACCAATCTCGCGCCGATTACTTTGGCGCCGAGCGAGCAGGCAATTATTAATACCGGCCGAGTTATCCGCAGTCGGCCGATTGCCATTGACTCAAGTTTCAAAACCAACATTTGCACCGGCTATTTGGCCGATTTGTCGGGTTATGAGTTTGAGCCTTCGCTCCCGCGCGAGTGTCCGGCGCCGCGCGATGAGCCGGGGATAGAGAGCTTGCCCGAGGATTGCTATGATTATGTCCGTGGGTTGTCGCGTTGCCACGCGCCCGAGTTTGATGAAAATGCCGATGGTGAAGATACTGTCGATGGCCGGGTGATGAAGTTGCGGAGCGTGTGCGAGGATTATATCCAAGAGCACTTTAGCTACGAGGGCTGTTTGCGCTATCATCGCGGCGATGCCGGCTTTTTCGGTGACGAGTGGCGCGTTTTCCTCAATACCGGCGAGATGTGGCGGGAGAGCCGCGAGTCGATTACTTTATACGATAACGCCGGTCGGTTGGTGGACCGGATTACTTACTAATGTCGGCGGTGAAAAAAGTGGTGGTGGCCGGCGCCGGCTTCGGCGGGCTTAAGGCTTATCGCCGGCTGGCGAAGCAGTTTAAAAATAATTCTGCCGTCGAGCTGACACTAATCAACGATGTTAATTACTTCCTCTTCACGCCACTCCTCCATGAGGTGGCAACCGGCAGTCTCTTCCCCGAGAACATTATCGTGCCTCTGCCGCCCTTAGCCACCGGCCCGGGGCGGCGGTTTTTTGTCGGGCGAGTGGAGTCGGTATTGTTAAATAACCAGGAAGTGCTTACCAGTCATGGCGCGGTCAAGTACGATTATTTGGTCTTGGCGCTCGGCTCGGAGAACAATTTTTACGATACGCCCGGCGCGGCCGAGCACACCTTACCCCTTAAGGATTTGGACGATGCCGCTCGGATTAAAAATCAGATTATCAGCCGGTTTGAAGAAGCTCAACATTACTCGGCCGACCGTGCCAAATTCAAAGAATTATTGACCTTTGTGATTGTGGGCGGCGGCCCAACCGGAGTGGAGATGGCGGGGGAGTTGGCCGACTTTTGCCGAGGCACTTTTGCCAAACTATATCCCGCTTTGGCGGAGGCGGCGCGGATTGTGGTGGTGCAAAAAGATAACCATATTTTGCCGCAATTTTCCGACCAATTGCGCCGCCGGAGCTTATCAATTTTGGGCCGGAAGGGGGTGGAAGTGTTGGTTAATACCGGTGTGGAGGCTATTAAATCGGGCCAAGTCAATCTCTCTGATGGGCAAAAGATTGCCGCCGGGACGGTGATTTGGGCGGCCGGAGTTAAACCGCGTGAAGTTAAGTTTGATCGGCCGATTAAAACGGAACGCGGGCGGTTGGTGGTTAATGAGCATCTTCAGCTTGAGAGTGACGAGGCAATATTTGCCATTGGCGATGTGGCGGCTTACTTTGACCCAGCCAGTCAGGCACCCCTGCCGGCCTTGGCTCAAGTGGCCGACCGCGAGGCCAAAACGGCGGCCCACAATGTTGCCAGTTTAATCACCGGACAGGCGCTTAAGCCGTTTAAATATCGCTCGCAAGGCTCGCTCCTCTCACTGGGCTCGTGGCGCGGGGCCGGCGAGGTGCTCGGCTTCCACTTTGCCGGCCGGCTGGCCTGGCTCTTGTGGCGAGCGGTCTATTGGGCTAAGATGCCGACAGCCGGCAAGAAGTTGCAGATTCTGGTGGATTGGTTCCTCATCGCCTTCTCGCCGCGCGATGTTTCGCTCCTCCCGTTTACCAAAGATGACATTCATCAGTAAAAGTAAAATTATTTGGTTGGTCGCGCTCTTCTTTTTCCCTTTGGTTGGCTTGGCTTGCCCGGATAAAATCGCCATTTTGCCTGGATCGTGGGAAGAGGGTGGCGGCAAATTTTCGCTCACTGCTCAAGCTCAAGACTCAAGTGGTGAGCTGTGCAAAGTCGGAGAGACTTTGCGTTTGGGTTTTAGCGGGCCGGGCCGGTTTAGTAATGAGGGGGATACTAGCGAACCGCAGGCTTACATCAGCAAAAATTCGTCTAATCGCAATTTTTATTACCACGGTTCAACCGGCGATGTCATAACCGTCCGAGCCGGTTTTGGCACAAATACTGATTGGACAGAAAGTTGGCAAACTAGTTTTACAATTGGCGGCAGTAGTGGCAATCAATCAACTACCGATGCCGATCAAATTTCTGACGGTTCAGATTATTCTGTGTTTTCCACTCAAGCTGAAGTTAGCTCTTATGCTAAAAGCAGTAAATGGCAAATTGGGATTGGTAAAGATAGATCGGTTTTGGCCGGCTCGCGCGTCGCTTTTAAAATTGACGACAATGCCAACAATCAAAAAGCGATTTATGAGTGGTCGTTTGGCGACGGCGCGCGAGTTAGAGGGAAGGTGGCCAGTCATACTTATCGTCACCCCGGCACTTACCTGGTAGTGGTGACGGCCGATAATCGCGCCGGCCAAGAGGCAGTGGCGCGGATTAAGGTCAAAGTCTCGGCGCCTAAGGTGGCGGTCGCCTTTCTTGATTCAACCGGCAGTGTCAAATTAGCTAATAAAAATGGCGAGGAAATAAATCTGGGCAGCTTCAGCTTAATTGCCGATGAACAAAAGCCGTTCGTCTTCCCGGCCGACACGATTATTGGCGTTGGTCAGGAAATTGTCGTTGACGAGTCGGTTAGCGGTTTGGCTCATAGTGATTATTTGGTTTTATTTGACCCGACCGGGCGAGTGGTGGCCGAGTCGGGTCTGGCGGCTGATAAACGGGAGGAAGCAACGGCTAAGCTGGAGCAACTCCAATCTCATTTGCAAGCGGCGCAAATCCAATTGGCGGCGGTTACGGCCGGCCGGCGGGCGGTGTCGGCCTCGGCGCCACCACTTCCTCCAACCGCCGAGCCCGAACTTTCACCCGCGCTCAATCGCACAGTCACTTTAACCAAGCCGGATAGTTCTCCCTTGAAACGGCTGCTTAATTTGTTTAAACTAGCGGAGTAACTTATGAAATCTTTCGACCAAACTTTCTGGCGGATGACGATTACTTTTATCGCCATTATTGTTTTGACCTTGGGGGCGATTTACGCCGTTAAGCAATACGGCCAAGGCACTCTGGTTGACAAGGTTTACTTATCCGGGTAGGATGAGTTAGTAGCCGTAGACAGCGGGCCGTTCGCCAGTTGGCGAACAGAAGTCCCGCCGAATGGTCGAGAAGCGGCGTTTTGCCGTTTTTATTTTTATCTAATATGGCAATTACCAAAGAAAAGAAAGTTGAAATTCTGGCCAAACTCAAAGATGAGGTGGCTAAAGCTAAGACGATTGTTTTCGTCCACTTTAAGGGTTTGCCGGTAGCCGAGGCCAATAATTTGCGCCAAACTCTGCGTGAGTCGGCGACCAAGTTTTTGGTGGCCAAGAAGACGCTGATTCGGAAGGCTTTGACTGAAGCCGGTTTAGCGGGCGAACTGCCGGCGCTTGAGGGGGAAGTGGCACTAGCTTATGGAGACGAGCCGCTCTCACCACCTAAGGGTGTTTATGAGTATGAAAAGAAGACTCAAGGGCAAGTTAAGATTTTGGGCGGGGTCTATGAGGGCGAGTTCCGCGATGCGGCAATGATGGTCACTTTGGCCCAAATTCCGTCGCGCGAGGTCTTACTCGGTCAGTTGGTGGGGATGTTGCAATCGCCCATTCGCGGTTTGGCAGTCGCCTTAAGCGAGATTGCAAAACAAAAATCTTGAATTATTATAAGCTAAAACCTATAAGCTATAAGCTATTCTAATTATGTCTGAAGAAACTAAACAAGAGGAAGTAAAAGAAGTAAAAGAGGAAGAATCTAAAAAAGAAGTGGCCACTCCGGCCAAGTTTAAAGACTTGGTGGAGAAGATTGAAGCCATGAGCGTGATTGAGCTCAACGAGCTGGTCAAGTTCTTGGAGGAGAAGTTCGGCGTCTCGGCTTCGGCCATGATGGTGGCCGGTGGCGGGGCCGCGGCCGGGGCCGGTGAGGAGGAGAAGGACTCCTTCAATGTGGAGTTAACCTCGGCTGGCGGGCAGAAGGTTCAAGTAATCAAGGCAATTAAGGAGGCTTTGGGCTTGGGTCTAAAGGATGCCAAAGATTTGACCGATGCCGCTCCCTCGATCCTCAAAGAGGGGATGAAGAAGGAGGAAGCGGAGAAGTTGAAAGTGGCCATCGAGGCGGCTGGCGGTACTGTCACCCTCAAATAATATAAATAGTATATAATAGGGCCGAGATGGATATTTTGGCCAAATTATTCGGGTCGCTGGCGCGGGTTAAACTCCTGCGGTTGTTTCTGTTCAATCCGGAGACCGTTTTCTCTCTCAAAGAGATAACTCGGCGCAGCCGGCTTACCCCCGCTTCGGCCCGTAAGGAGATAAGAGTGTTTGAACAAATTGGCTTGGCGCGGACAGTTAAGGAGCCCAGTAGTCCGCGGATTAAGCATTGGCGGTTTAATCCCAAATTTTCTTTAGGGCGGCAGCTGCGCTATCTCCTCGATGCCGACTTTAAAGACCAACGCCAAGAGATTAGCCAGCGTTTCCGCGATTGTGGCCGGATTAAGCTCTTGATTATTGCCGGCGCCCTGATTGGCGACGAGCATGGCCGGGCCGACTTGGTGTTGGTGGGCGATAATCTTAGGCGGCCCCTGGTGGAGCAGGCGATTAAAGGTTTGGAGGCCGATTTGGGCCGGGAGCTGGTCTATGCTCTCCTTGAGACGCGCGACTTCAACTATCGGCTCTCGGCCAGCGACAAGTTTATTCGCGATCTCTTGGAATATCCCCACGAACGGCTGGTTAACAAGCTCGATATTTAAGCCCTTGGTTTATCCACAAGGGCTAAACGCCCTGGGGCGAGGAATGGTATAATTTAATTAAGCTTATTAATAAATGGTCGAATTAAGTGCTTTAACCTAAAATTTTCGACGCTATATGTTACTACAAACTTGGAGCGAAGTTTTGACCGCCTCTTTCCAGAATCTCTGGGTAGGCGTGGTTGGCTTTGTGCCTAATTTGGTTGTGTCCATCATCATCTTTATTGTGGGATGGGTGGTTGGCGTAGTTTTGGGCAAATGGGTGGCGCAAGTGATCCATGCCCTCAAGGTAGACAAGGCGCTGAACAGCTTGGGAATTGACGAGTTGGTCTCAAAGGCCGGCTTCCGTCTTGACTCGGGCGCGTTCATTGGGGCGCTGGTTCGCTGGTTCGTTATTATCGTCTTCTTGGTAGCGGCGCTTGATGTCCTCCAGTTGACCCAGGTTAATATCTTCTTACAGCAGGTGGTCCTTGGCTACTTGCCGAATGTAATCGTGGCCGCCTTCATCTTGTTGATTGCGGCGGTGATTGCCGAACCGCTTAAGAAGGTGGTTTCCGGTTCAGCTCGAGCGGCAGAAGTGGCTTCTTCAGCGCTGTTGGGCGGCGTGGCTTACTGGGCGATTTGGGTGTTTGCTTTCTTGGCGGCCCTCAATCAGCTCGGCATTGCCGGCGCCTTCTTCCAGACCCTCTTTACCGGCATCATTGCGATGATTGCCTTGGCCGGCGGTTTGGCCTTCGGCCTCGGCGGTAAAGAAGCGGCGGCGCGTTACTTAGACAAGCTCCGGAGCGATATCTCCCGCTAGTTTCCCGTTTTCCGAATTTCCAAAAAAACCGTCCTGAGCTTGTCGAAGGGCGGTTTTTGCTTGGCTTGTTTTTGCCTTATAAAATAAGGTTTAGACATTAGATTGACATAGTAATTGTTTTTTGATATTTTAGCATTTAGTCAAATAAGCTCTTTTATGAGCAGAAGGAGGTATTATGTATAATGTAGCATTTGTATATACCGAAGAGGCAGGTGCTTATCAGGGTGTGGTAACCTGGACCTCTTTTGGTTCCAAGGAGGAATTTGATGAATGGTATGATGATGAAATCAAAAAGGAAAAACGGGTAGTTGAGGAGGGTGTTTCCGATAAACGCTGTATCGAGTTATCATTACAGACTCCTTTTTCTAGCCGACTGGCGGTCATGATTGAAGAGTCTATCATTCCTGATACTCAAGAAATTGACCCTCAGCTATTGGCAATGAATCTTGCTCTTCAATTGGTGGTTCCTAAACCACCACAGTAGTGGTAAAAATTACTATGGGCCCCGGATTGGCGCGTGCGCCAATCCGGGTCTTTTTTACCTTATAAAATAAGGCTATTTTAGCAACGAGGCTAAGCCGCTTTACAGGGTTGACTTCTTTTTTCGGGCGAGTATAATAGGCCTATCAGTATGAGTATCAAAAATAACATTAACCACCGGCGGGAACCATAGGCTCTCTAGTTTAGACTGGACTATGAACCGCCCCGAGGCGGTTATTTTAATCTCAGACTGACCAAACTGTTCGTTGACAATTTGATAATCAGGTAAAGCATTAAGTAAGCAATCAAAAAATAGCGGTTTTTAGATTTCCACACCGGAGATCTAAGAGCATGTGGTGGATGCCTAGACTCTAAATGGCGATGAAGGACGTAGCATAGCTGCGATAAGCTTCGGGGAGGTGTTGAGCAACCTTCGATCCGGAGATTTCCGAATGGGGAAACCCCTTACAGTAATCCTGTAAGACCCTGCCCTTGAGGCAGAGGAGCGCACCTAGGGAAGTGAAACATCTCAGTACCTAGAGGAACAGAAACAAATCAGAAGCTTTTTAATCTTGGCGAGATAGTTATCGCTAGGATTAAGAAGCTTTGTGTATTCCCTTAGTAGCGGCGAGCGAAAAGGGAGAAGCCCAAACCTATGCATTTATGCATGGGGGTTGTAAGGTAATGGCGTAGTTATTCTAGAAGAGTTACAAATGTTTAAATTAATCGAAGCCGCTGGGAAGCGGCGCCACAGACGGTAATAGCCCGGTAGATGAAAATTTAAGCACTCTTTTGCCATTATTCTTGAGTACCTCGGGACATGACTAGCTTGAGGGAATCCGGCAGTACTAACTGCCAAGGCTAAATACATTTAGAGATCGATAGTGAACTAGTACCGTGAGGGAAAGGTGAAAAGCAGCCCGATAAGGGCGTTGAAATAGATCCTGAAACCACATGCTTACAAGGAGTCGGAGCCCGCAAGGGTGACGGCGTGCCTATTGAAGAATGAGCCAACGAGTTTATCTTTATCCTTTGTTTAATCTGTTAACACAGAGAAGGCATAGCGAAAGCGAGTCTTAATAGGGCGTAATTGAGGTTAGAGATAAGACCCGAAGCCGGGTGAGCTTGCCATGAGCAGGGTGAAGTTGCGAGAAATCGCAATGGAGGCCCGAACCGTTTAGTCGTGCAACACTATCGGATGACTTGTGGTAAGGAGTGAAAAGCTAATCGAACTCGGTAATAGCTGGTTCTCTCCGAAATAGCTTTAGGGTTAGCGTCTTGGTTACCTGCTGGGGGTAGAGCACTGGAAGAGTTGAATAGGGGGAAACTTCGTCAACTCTATCAAACTCCGAATACCAGCAGTCATTACAAGGCAGTTAGACGGTGGGGGCTAAGCTCCACTCGTCGAAAGGGAAACAGCCCAGATCGCAATCTAAGGTCCCTAAATTAACGTTAAGTGCACTTAAGGAGGTGAGATTTCTCTGACAATGAGGATGTTGGCTTAGAAGCAGCCATCATTTAAAGAAAGCGTAATAGCTCACTCATTCAGAGATCTCGCGCCGCAGATTCTCGGGGCTAAACGTTATACCGAAGGTGCGGGCTTTATCAGTCCTCGGACTGATGGAGCGGTAGGAGAGTGTTCTGTTCGGCTGTGAAGGTTGGTCGCGAGGCCGGCTGGAGCGGACAGAAGTAAGAATGTTGGCACAAGTAACCGCAATCCCGGTGAGATCCCGGGACGCCAAAAGACTAAGGTTTCCTTGGCAATGGTAATCAGCCAAGGGTTAGTCGGGCCTAAGGGGATGACGACAGTCGGACCCGATGGACAGATGGTTAATATTCCATCACTTCCGGTTGGTGCGATGGGGCGACGGAGGGTTATAGACAGAGCGCATTAATGGTTTTGCGTTCGGGCAGTGAGGAGGCTGGTCAGGTAAATCCGGCTGGCAATACTCCAAGCTGAGCGAAAATGCCAAGGGCAACCGCGGCAAATTTTGTTGAACACGCTTCCAAGAAAAACCTCTAAGCATAACCAACTGGGAACCGTACCGTAAACCGACACAGGTAGTCAGGTCGAGTAGACCACGGCGAACGAGTGATTGCTCCTCAAGGAACTCGGCAAAAAAGCGGCCGTAACTTCGGAATAAGGCCTGCCCGCGTTTTTGACGCGGGCCGCAGCGAAAGTATCCCTGGCGACTGTTTACCAAAAACACAGCTCCCTGCGAACTCGCAAGAGGATGTATAGGGGGTGACACCTGACCAATGCCAGAAGGTCAAACAAGGTTGGTCTAATATCTTCGGATGTTAGGCTGTACTTTGCAAGCCCTGGTGAATGTCGGCGATAACTATAATCGTCCTAAGGTAGCGAAATTCCTTGTCGGGTAAATTCCGACGCGCACGAATGGTGTAACGATCAGGGAACTGTCTCGAGGAGTAGCTCGGTGAAAATGCAATGGGGGTGAAGATGCCCTCTACCTGCAGTTAGACGAAAAGACCCCAGAAGCTTTACTATAGCTTGATATTGGGTGTGTGTTTAGGCTGCGTAGCATAGGTGGGAGACTTTGAAGCGGAGGTTTTGGCTTCCGTGGAGTCATCAGTGAAATACCACTCTGTCATGATGCACATTCTAACCAGAACGGCAAAAACGTTTTGAGACAGTATCTGGTGGGTAGTTTTAGTGGGGCGCTATCCTCCTAAAAAGTAACGGAGGAGTTTATTAAGGTCAGCTAGGCGCGAATGGAAACCGTGCCGATAGTGTAATGGCATAAGCTGGCTTGACTGCAAGACGTACATGTCGAGCAGGTACGAAAGTAGAACATAGTGAACCGACAGTCCGCATTAGACGCGGCTGGAGATTAACGGATAAAAGCTACTCTGGGGATAACAGGCTGGTTCCGCCCAAGCGTCCATAGCGACGGCGGAGTTCGGCACCTCGATGTCGGCTCATCTTATCCTGGGGCTGGAGCAGGTCCCAAGGGTTCGGCTGTTCGCCGATTAAAAAGATACGCGAGCTGGGTTCAAACCGTAGACGATACGAATCTACGAATTAATACGAATTAATACGAATATTACGAATAATTTATTTGTATCATTCGTCCTTTATTTAATTTGTATTATTCGCATCGTGTACAGTTTGAACCCCTTCGATTGAGTTATTTAAAAATTTTTCGTCTATGCAATTGAAAGATAGAATCAACCATATTACGGCGGCGCTCAACAGTAATGCTGAGCTGCTTAGTTAACTAATATCGGTAAAATCCAGTATGCGAATGCCTTAACAAATAGGCACATGCAAATGGGACAATACCGAGGGAAGAGTGATTAAATTAATACTCACCCGTAGAGACTAAATGTTAACTTTCTCGCAAGAGAAAAAGTTATAGTCCATTCCTTGTAGTAATGCAAGACAAGAAGCGTAAGACAGGTTGGTCTCCTATCTACTGCAGGCGTTGATAATTGAGAGGAGTTGTTTCTAGTACGAGAGGACCGAAATGAACTGACCTCTGGTCTGTCGGCTGTGCCACCAGGTGCAATGCCGAGTAGCTATGTCGGGAACGGATAACCGCTGAAAGCATCTAAGCGGGAAGCCGACCTCAAGATTAATTATCGTTATGAGACCCGTAGGAGATGACTACGTTGATAGGCACTAGGTGGAAGTATGGCAACATATTGAGCCGTGGTGTACTAATTCGTCCACTCCGGTGGGGAAATTTGAAAGTCGCTAATTTTTGATTGCTGACTTAATGCTTTAAATCTGAAAAATCTCGAAGATAGTGTCTTGGTGGTTTAACGCGGTGGTCACACCCGGTTCCATTCCGAACCCGGAAGTTAAGCGCCGTAGTGGCGATGGTACTCCATTGGGGGAGAGTAGCTAGCCGCCAGGACAGTGTCTTGGAGGTTTTTTTGGTTTATACTATGGCTAAGATGTCTACTTGGAGCCGAGGCCGGCAATTTACTTATATGAGTTTAGTGGTGGCGGTAGTGGTTGTGGCTGTCGGCTTTTTGCTGTGGGCTTATTGGCCGGTGTCGAGCTGTTTTGACGGCCGGCAAAACGCCGGCGAAGCAGGTGTGGATTGCGGTGGGGGCTGCGCTCGGGTGTGCCAAAATCAGGCCGTACCGCTCAAGATCCTTTGGTCGCGAATTTTCGAGGTGACCGCCGGCGTGTACACGGCGGTGGCAATGGTAGAGAACGCCAATCTCGAGGCCGGAGTGGCAGTGTTGCCGTACTCCTTCCGTTTGGTGGACGAAGGCAATTTATTGGTCACTTTCCGCCAGGGCGAAACTTATGCCAACCCGGGCGAGAAGTTCATCATTGTTGAGGGTGGGATCAATACCGGTGAGGGTCGGCCGGCGCGCGCCTTTATTAAATTTGGACCGCATGCTTGGCAGCGTCCGTCGGCTGAAGTGCCCCTCCTTGAGGTGCCGAGTAAGGTTTTTACCAACGACAAGCCGGCTCAACTGGTGGTCAGTGTGGCCAATCGCTCGATTCTCGACTTGCCCAAGGTGGAGGTGGCAGCCATTTTGTCTGACCCGGCGGGCAATGTGTTGGGCAGCGGGGCCACTTTTGTTGAGAATCTCGGCCGCGAGGCCGAGCGCCAGGCCTATTTTGCCTGGCCGGAGCCTTTCGGCGAGAAGCCGGCGCTGATTGATATTTATCCGCGAGTTAATGTTTTCTTTTTGGATTAGGATTTGCTAACAGCCCTGCCTGCCGGCAGGCAGGTATAAGCTAACTACTATAAGCTATCTGCTATGGTTAGGCGCATTTTAACTCACATTGATTGGGTGGTACTGGTGGCGCTTTTGCCGATTTTAGCCGCCGGTTTGTTAACGATGAATTCGTTTTCCACCGATGACTATTTTGCCAGCCGGCAGCTAATTTGGATTGCCGTGGCGCTCGCCGTGTTGATTGGCGCCAGCTTCATCGACTGGCGCTTCTTGCGCAAGAGTAATTTGGTTGCAATCCTGTTTTTGGCCGGCAACGGCTTATTGATTCTGGTTCTGCTTATTGGCCAGATTTCTCGCGGTGTTCAGAGTTGGCTCTCGGTCGGCGGGCTGGCCTTCCAACCAGCCGATTTTATGAAGTTGATTTTGATTTTAGTCTTGGCCAAATATTTTTCCCGTCGACATATTGAGATTGCCCACATCAGGCATATTATTGTTTCCGGGCTATACGCTTTTATCCCGTTTGTTCTGATTTTGGTCCAGCCTGACTTTGGTTCGGCAATCATTATCTTTGCCATTTGGCTGGGTCTGATTGTTGTTTCCGGCGTGTCTAAGAAGCATCTTTTGGGTGTAGCGCTCGCCGGCCTGTTGGCTTTTCTCTTGGCTTGGACCTTTCTCTTTGCCGATTATCAGAAGGATCGGATTGTTACCTTCCTCCATCCGCTGGCCGATATTCAGGGCGCTGGCTATAACGCCTTCCAGTCGACTATTGCCGTGGGTTCGGGCGGCCTGGTGGGCAAAGGGCTTGGCTATGGTACTCAATCACGGCTCGAGTTTTTGCCCGAGTATGAGACTGATTTCATTTTTGCCGCTTTTGCCGAAGAGTGGGGCTTTATCGGCGTGATTATTTTGTTTGGCTTGTATGGGGTGATTGTGTGGCGGTTGGCCCGGACTGCCATGTATGCCGCCACCAACTTTGAGGCTTTGTTTACGCTCGGGGTGGCGGTTATGCTCGGCGCCCACTTTGTGATCCATGTGGGGATGAATGTCGGCCTTTTACCGGTCACTGGTTTACCACTGCCGTTTATGAGTTACGGCGGCTCGCACCTGCTCGCCGAATGTTTGGCCCTGGGGATGGTGATGGGGATGCGCCGCTACGCTCTCGCTTACCACCGCGACGACATTCATAACGAATTCATCGGCCCACAGTAAAATTATTGATACAAAGCGAGAGTTTGGGCGAGCATTTGGGCGCGGGAAAAGTTTTGCTGGACGGAAGTTTTAAGGTGCCGGCCAAGGGTGGATTCGCGGTAGCGCTCGGGGAGGAGAGTTTTGAGCGCGCCGGCTAGCGCCACCGGGTCAGCCGGCGGGACGAGCAAGCCCGTCTCGCCATTTTTAATAATCTCCGGGATACCGCCCACGCGGGTAGCTACTACCGGCAGGCCGGCCAGGCCGGCTTCAAGCACAGTGTAAGGCAAAGCCTCGGTGCGCGAGGGGAGGGTGAAGATATCAAACGCTTTCAGATAACGCGCGCCTTCCGGCACTTGGCCCAAAAGATGAATGCGATTAATCAGATGATGCCGAGCAATGTGCATCGCCAAGCGCTCGCGCTCTTCGCCTTCGCCGATAATCAATAAATTAAGATTAGGGTAATCCGGCGCCAGGCGGGCAAAAGCTTCAATCAAAACATCTAAGCCTTTATTGCGATGGAGTTCGGCAATGGTGCCAAGCCACACAGTGTTAGCTTGTTCGGCCAATAATTTTTTTCGTGCCTCGAGTCGCGGGTAAAAATTCGGTTCGGCCAGGCCATTATAAATTAATTTTAATTTATTATTCATCAGCGGCCATTTTTTGGCTTGATTCCGGGTAACTTGGGAAACAGCGATGGTTTGATGACATAAAATAATCGTTAGCCAGTGGAAGAAAGCGATGATTTTTTTCTGCCACCTCGGCCGTTCTTCGTTAAAGGCCCAGCCGTGAACGGTAAAGATAATTTGGGGAACAAATGCCAAGCGGCCGGCCAAGGCCGCCAAACCGGCGGCTTTAGAGCTATTGAGATGAATAATGTCCGGTCGTTCCGTTTTCAGAATTTTTAACAAAGCAAAAAAAGTTTTAAAATCGGACCAGATTTTTACATCTCGGTTTAGATGGGGGATGGTCATGGTCCGGATGCCGGCTTGTTCTAACTTGGCACCCAATTCGCCCGGTTCGCCGAGGGCCACCAGGACCTCAAATTGCTCCGCTGGGAGGCTGGTGGCCAAGTCGAAGACATAACGCTGGGCCCCGCCCCAAAAGCCTTTGGTGATAAGGTAAATAATTTTCCGTCTTGATTCCATGAGGAGACTATAGCACGAACTTTGATTCTGTGGTATTATCCCGAGCGATGAAGCGCATCAATCGCCGAACCACTCTAACCTTGTTTTTGGGCGATATTTTATTCTTCGTCATCGCTCTGTGGCTGACGCTGTTTATTCGTTATGCCGAGTGGCCCAGCCAAGCGCTGTTTCTCCAGCATTTGGGGCCGTTTGCGATTATTTTCGCTGTTTGGTTGGTGGTCTTTTTTATCTTCGATTTGTATCGCCGGCCGACCACTCTGTTTCGCCGGCAATTGCCAAGCGTAATTTTGCGGGCCCAGATTACCAACACCCTCATCGCCATCATCTTCTTTTATTATTTGCCGGTTTTTGGCATCGCCCCGCGGACCAACTTGTTTATTTATCTAATCGTTTCTTTCGGTCTAATCGTCGCCTGGCGGACACTGGCTCGGCGCTTTTCGCTTCGCCGGCGGGTGACCAATTTGATTTTCATCTGTCGCGGAGCGGAAGTTGATGAGCTCAAGGAAGAATTTAAAAGCAATGACCGTTATGACATCAAGGTGGTAGCGGCCAGTGAGGCCGAATCGCTGGTTAACGACAACTTGATGGTAATCTTTAATCCTTATGATCGGGAGGGACCGGTTAACCGGCAGTCGCTTTACCGGCTGATTTTCGCGGGCGTCACTTTTATCAATGTTCATGATTTGTACGAAGAGATTTTCGAGCGGATCCCGGTCTCGATTTTGGATGAACAGTGGTTTATCGAGAATATTTCCTCGCGCGGCGCGGTAACTTACGACCTCTTTAAACGGGCAATGGATATTGCTGTTAGCCTGGTACTTGGGTTGATTTCGCTTGTTTTCTATCCGTTTATTATCTTGGCGATAAAAATTGAAGATGGTAATGAGATTTTTACTCACCAAAACCGCGCCGGCCGCAACAACCAAATAATTCAGGTTGTTAAATTCCGCACTATGCTGTTTACGGATAATGGCGACTGGCAGAATCAGGATAAGGTTAATCGCGTCACAAAAGTGGGGAATTTTCTCCGGCGCACTCGCTTGGATGAATTACCGCAATTATGGAATGTCTTGCGCGGCGATGTTTCCCTAATCGGTCCGCGACCGGAATTTCCTAAAGCAGTTGAACATTATGCCGACAAAATTCCTTACTACAATATTCGCCATTTGATTAAACCGGGTCTCTCGGGTTGGGCACAAATTTACGGTGAGCACCCACACCATGGTCTGGAGATTGAAACGACACAAAACAAATTATCTCACGATCTTTACTATGTTAAACATCGGGGAATTATTTTGGACATTATTATTGGCCTTAAAACTATCCGCACTTTGCTGTCGCGGAGTGGTATCTAATGGCGATATTTAATGGTCGAGCTTTTGCCGCTGATTGGCAAAACAGATTGCAGAAAAAACTAGACGGTCAACCAGTGGCGCTGGCAGTTGTGTTGGTAGGGGAGGATTCGGCTAGTCAGGCATTTGTGAAAATCAAACAAAAATTCGGTGAAGCGATTGGGGTTGAAGTGTCGGTTCGAGAGTATGACGAAAATATTACCACCGAGGAATTAATTGAAATTATTGAAAAATTAAATGACGATTCGCATTTTGCCGGCATTATCGTTCAGTTGCCACTGCCGGCGCATATTGATACCGACCAGGTGATAGCAGCTATTACTCCGACTAAAGATGTGGATGCTCTTGGCCCGGACAGCTCCTTTACCCCGCCGACAGTTAGGGTGATTGAAGAAATTTTTAAATCAATCAATCTTGATCCGGCCGGTCGCCAGGCGCTAGTGATTGGCGAGGGGCGGTTGGTGGGCCGGCCAGCGGCGGTTTATTTGGCCCAGGCTGGCGCCGAGGTGGTTATCGCGGATCAAGACACTGCTGATTTGAAGGCCAAGGGCTTGGCCGCTGAAATTGTGGTGGCTGGCGCCGGCCGGGCCGGTTTGGTTACTCCCGATATGGTTAAGCCGGGCGCGGTTTTAATCGACTTTGGCACCAGTCAAAATGAGGCCGGCCGATTGGCCGGTGACTTTGATCCGTCTTGTGCTAATCGGGCGAGCTTTTTCACCCCCACGCCTGGTGGCACGGGGCCGGTGACAGTGGCTATGCTCTTTGCCAATCTGCTGAGACATCAACGGGGATAACCAGCCCGCTTCTGGCCACCAAGTTTGCTAAAATGGTGTTAATATGGATGGCATGAGGAAGTTGATTCCGGAATTGGCAGCGGCCGGGTCGTTTATCTTGATTGTTTTTTTGGCGACCCAAGTATTGGCTGCTCCCGACACTACTCCACCTGTTACTTCAGCTTTGCCCGGTGGTGGCACTTATATTGGCGAGCAATATGTTTATTTGGAGGCAAGCGAACCCGGCAGCACTTATTATTGTTTGGGCGCTGATTGTGTTCCCGGCGTTTTATATACCAATTCAATCAATATTCAAACTTCAACCACTTTGCGTTTTTATTCGATTGATTCGGCCGGTAATCAAGAAGCGGTAGTTCAAGAGGTTTATAATATTTCCGCCGACACTACGCCACCGGTTACCACTGCCACCCCACCCAGTGGTGACTATCAAGGCCGGCAAACGATCTCATTTCTGCGCAATGAATCTGGCATTACTTATTATTGCCAAGGCGCCGGTTGTACTCCCAGCCGAGTTTACACTACGCCGATTGAATTGGCGCTCTCAACCCGTCTCCGTTTCCACTCCATCGATGCCGCTGGCAATGCTGAGGAAGTTAAAGATGAGCTTTATCAAATTACTCCCTTAACCGGCGATGCCACTATCGACGGTGATAATCTGATTTTGGGTAATACTATTCTTGGATCGGAGATTGGTTATGGCAATCGCCACGCTTTGGTGGCGACTCGATTTGTGATGCCCAATCACGACGGCCTGGCCAAACACTTGGCGGTTTATGTCGACAATCCCGAGTCGGGCAGCAATTACGGTTTAGCGGTTTATTCGGGCAACAATACCGAGCCGGACAAGCTCCTGTTCAATTCACCAATCGAGATTGTTGATGCTGCTGGTTGGTATGAAGTGTCACTCGATCTTGATTTATCCGCCAACCAGACCTATTGGTTGGCTTACAATACCGATGCCAGTCATCCGGCTTACAATGTGGAACGGATTACGTCTGGTGAGCCAGGGCAGACGGTGTGGCGATTTATCTGGTTTGGGACCGGTTTTTGGCCGTCTGACTTCGGTTATCGCCAGGGGTCATCGGACAATGTGGCCAGCGTCTATTTAAGTTATGAACCGATATTTACCAATGGTGGGACTGGCACAACCACTAATCAAGATGACGATGATGACGAAGACGATGATGGTGAGGGCGACGGAGGTGGCAGTGGCGGAGGCGGCGATAGTGAGATTGAAATTGGCCTCAATAATGCCCAAGGCGGAGGTGGTGAAGCATCTTTTGGATTAGCCACCACGACCGAGGGAGAGAGTGATTATTTGAGATTGTTATTATTGAAAGTGGTTGGTTTGCAACGCCAATTGATCGATATTTTGAAGGTCAAAATCAGCCAAGGACAGGAAGTTTCGGCTGCGATGTTCAGTCAAATGGCCGGTCTGGGAGCCTTGTTTTTGGGCGGATTTTCGCTATAATACGGCGTAATGCTTAAAATCAGATTAACGGCCCTGGTTCTCTTGATTGTTGCCGCCGGCTTGGGCTATTTTGTTTATCATTCGCAAATCGCGCCCGAGGGGCGCTTTAGCTTACCTTTTAAACTCGGTCTCGATCTCTCCGGAGGCAGTCATTTGGTCTACGAGGCCGATACCACCGCCATTGCCCCCGGTGAGGTGGATGAAGCGATGTCGTCGCTGCGCGAAGTGATTGAACGGCGAATTAATGTTTTTGGCGTGTCCGAACCGCTCATTCAAGTAGAGCAGGCCGGCTTTGGCGCCAGCGCCGGTCATCGTTTAATTGTTGAATTGCCCGGGGTTACCGATCTTAATGAAGCGCTTAGTTTAATTGCCGAGACGCCCAATTTGGAATTTAAAACTTTGGTCCCGGGCGCCACGGGTGAAGCTTTAACCGATTTCGTTGATACCGGTTTGACTGGGCGTTATCTCGAGCGGGCGAGCGTTCAATTTACTCAGACCAGTTTGGGTCCATCAATCTCGCTCAACTTCAACTCCGAAGGCTCGCGTTTGTTCGCCGAGTTGACCGAGAGCAATATCGGCCAGCCGGTGGCCATCTTTTTAGACGGTATTTTGCTTTCGGCGCCAATTGTTCAGGAGAAAATCGGCAACGGCCAAGCCGAGATTACCGGCCAGTTTAGCGTGGACGAGGCCAAGACCCTGGTTCGCAATCTTAATCTTGGCGCTTTGCCGGTGCCGATTCATCTTATCTCGAGCCAAACCATCGGGGCCACCCTTGGCGCCGATGCGCTCGCCAAGGGCGTTTATGCCGGTTTGTTGGGGTTGGCAGTTGTCGCCCTCTTGATGATTTTATGGTATCGCTTGCCCGGCTTGGTGGCAGTGGTCTCGCTGGTGATTTACATTGTTTTGATGTTGGCGCTGTTTAAGCTGATTCCGGTGACTCTGACTGCTGCCGGTATCGCCGGCTTCATCCTCTCGATTGGCATTGCCATTGATGCCAATGTGCTTATCTTTGAACGGCTGAAAGAAGAGTTGCGAGAGGGTAAAAGTTTACACGAGGCCACAATCGACGGTTTTACTCGGGCCTGGCTCTCAATCCGGGACTCTAATCTCTCGTCTTTGATCTCGGCGGTGATTTTGTTCTGGTTTGGCACCAGTATGATTAAAGGTTTTGCTTTAACTATGGCCTTGGGTATCGTTATTTCGATGTTTACCGCCATTACCGTTACGCGGACTTTCCTTTTGGCCCTTGGGGCAAAGCACAAAACTCGCCTAGTGTCATTTTTATTCGGTTCAGGCTATAAGTTATAAGCTATCAACATTATGTTTGTCATCAAATATCGAAAAATATTTTACCTCATTTCCGGCTTGGCGGTGGCTGCCTCGCTGGGCGCAATTTTGTATTTTGGTCTCAATATCGGGATTGATTTTACCGGGGGCACTTTAGTGGAGGTGTCTTATCCGGCCACTCGGCCGGATTTGGAAGCGGTCCGCCAAGCTGCCAATCAGCTTAACTTAGGTAGTGTGACCGTTCAACCAACCGGCGAGGACGGCTACATCTTGCGTCTCAAAACCGTTTCCGAATCGGAAAAAGACAGCCTGATTAAAGCTGTCACTTTGTCGGCCGGTAATATCCCAGTGGAAGAGCGGACCAACTCGATTGGCCCGGCCTTGGGGAGCGAGTTGGCCCAAAGGGGTTTGATGGCCATTGGCCTGGTGGCGCTCTTGATTATTCTTTACATCGCTTTCGTTTTCCGTCATGTTTCCAAACCGGTGTCGTCGTGGAAGTATGGCCTAATTGCCATCGTTGCCTTGCTCCACGACATTATCATCCCGACGGGCATCTTCGCTTATTTGGGAGCGGTTCGGGGAGCGGAAGTGGACGCGCTCTTTTTAACCGCGCTTCTGACTATCTTGGGTCTATCGGTTAATGACACCATTGTCGTTTTTGATCGAATTCGGGAGAATTTGCAAAACAAAGTGGCGCCGCATTTTGACGATGTGGTTGGTATCTCACTCAAGCAAACCTTCGCTCGCTCCATCAACACCTCGTTGGTTTTGATTTTAATCTTGCTCTCACTCTACTTCTTCGGTGGCGCCACCACCCGCGACTTTGCTCTGGTTCTCGTTATTGGTATGATCGTCGGGACCTACTCGTCCATCTTCCTCGCTTCGCCTCTCCTCGTCACCTGGCAAAAATGGAGCGAGAAGCGGTCTGCCAAATAGCCCCTTGACGGCGTTTTCCGGATGAGTATAATGGATTGGCGCCTGAAGGAGGCGCGTTTTTAGGCCCCTTAGTGAGGGCAGGGCGCGGTCGTTGACA
>Ga0154301_118_pt1 | contig 19432 bp, 17 predicted proteins | sample RifGroA1_FD_105595 | JGI IMG/M metagenome (GOLD analysis project Ga0154301, IMG submission 105595) | Candidatus Vogelbacteria bacterium GWA1_51_14
TGAGGGCAGGGCGCGGTCGTTGACAATTTTGATACCACCAAACGCAAATTAATGAATCCTAGTGTTTTTTCTTTTGTTTCGTTCGAACTTAATATGAGAGTTTGATCTTAGCTCAGGATGAACGCTGGCGGCGTGGATAAGGCATGCAAGTCGAATGATGCATCTCACTGACGCTCGATGCTGATGCGATACTAATCTACGAATACATCCGAATTTTACGAATAAATCCTAATTCGTATCATTCGTTTTCTATTCGTTATATTCGCATCGTCGGCACCGAATGTGAGTGAGGTGCGTCATGGCGAACGAGGTAGTAACATGTAGGTACGCACCCGGAAGTCGGGGATAACCCGCCGAAAGGCGGAGTAATACTCGATGGTCTCGCGAGAGTAAAGATTTATCGCTTCCGGAGCGGCCTGCAGCCTATCAGCTAGTTGGTAAGGTAATGGCTTACCAAGGCAATGACGGGTAGGGGGGGTGAGAGCCTGGCCCCCACCGATGGGACTGAGACACGGCCCATACACCTACGGGTGGCTGCAGTCGAGAATCTTCCACAATGGACGAAAGTCTGATGGAGCGACGCCGCGTGGTGGATGAAGTCCTTCGGGACGTAAACACCTTTTATGAGGGAAGAAGTTTATTGACGGTACCTCAGGAATAAGGGGTTGCTAAACTCGTGCCAGCAGCAGCGGTAATACGAGTGCCCCAAGCGTTATCCGGAATCATTGGGCGTAAAGGGTGCGTAGGCGGTTAGGTTAGTCTCCTGTGAAATCTCCCGGCTTAACCGGGAATGGGCGGGGGAAACGGCCTAACTAAGAGCAGGTGAGAGGTCAGTAGAACTCATGGTGTAGGGGTGAAATCCGTTGATATCATGGGGAATACCAAAAGCGAAGGCAGCTGACTGGCGCCTGGCTGACGCTGAGGCACGAAAGCGTGGGTAGCGAACGGGATTAGATACCCCGGTAGTCCACGCCCTAAACGATGTTCTCTAGTTTTTCGGAGTATCGACCCTCTGAGAGACGTAGCTAACGCGTTAAGAGAACCGCCTGGGAAGTACGGCCGCAAGGCTAAAACTCAAAAGAATAGACGGGGACTTGCACAAGCGGTGGATCATGTGGTTTAATTCGACACTAAACGAAAAACCTCACCAGGGCTTGAAACTCCAACGAAAACTCGAGGAAACTTGAGTTGTCTTCACAAGAGACGGTGGAGCAGGTGATGCATGGCTGTCGTCAGTTCGTGGCTTGAGTTGTTCCCTTAAGTGGGGAAACGAACGCAACCTCTGTCGCGTGTTACAAGTGTCACGCGAGACTGTCCCGCTTGTCGGGAAGGAAGCGGAGATGACGCCAAGTCAGCATGTCCCTTTGACGCCCTGGGCTACACACATGATACAATGGCCGTTACAACGGGTTGCGACGAGGAAACTCTGAGCTAATCCTTTAAAAACGGCCCCAGTTCGGATTGAGGTCTGCAACTCGACCTCATGAAGTTGGAATCGCTAGTAATCGCGGGTCAGCTATACCGCGGTGAATACGTTCTCAAGTCTTGTACTCACCGCCCGTCAAGCCAAGGGAGCCGGGAGTGCCCAAAGTCTCACTTCGGTGGGCCTAAGGTAAGTTCGGTAACAAGGGTTAAGTCGTAACAAGGCACGGGTAGCGGAAGCTGTTCGTGGAATTATTTTAGTCAGCGCTTTGGCCGGCATTGTCCGGCCTTAGCTGACAAGGTTGATCCGGTCTCGCTGTGCGAGACCGGACAGTGATAGTTGTCGCACTAATCGTCGTCAGTTCGAAAGACGATGAAGAACAATCAACTCGAGATGACTGAATCTCGTTAAATTCAGCTTTGAACGGAACAAAAGAAAGGATACTATACTCATTTTTGCGTTTTTAAGGAGAACCCCGGCGGGGGCTTTTCTTTTTGCTGATTTTTGGTATATTACGCTTGTTGCGTGTGTAGCTCAGCTGGTTAGAGCACGTCACTGATAATGACGAGGCCGTAGGTTCGAGTCCTACCACACGCACTTTTATTATGACCTGGCGGGGATATTTTAAAGGTAAGAGAGTGCTAGTGATGGGGCTCGGTCTCTTGGGCCGGGGGATTGGGGTGACCAAATTTTTGGTCGAGAGTCGCGCCAAAGTGACGGTGACGGATTTAAAAACGAAAGAAGAATTAAAAGCGGCTCTCAAGCCTTTGGCTAAATTTAGGAACATTACTTATCGTTTGGGTGGGCATAATTTGAAGGATTTTAACAAGCAGGATTTGATAATTAGGGCAGCCAATGTGCCGATTGACTCGCCTTATCTTAAGGAAGCGAAGAAAAATAAAATCACCATCACGCAAGACGCCACCTTGTTTGCGCAGTTGGCGGGGGAGGGGGCGCAGATAATCGGTATTACCGGTACGCGCGGTAAGAGCACGGTGACCCACTTGCTTTATGAAATTTTAAAGGCAAGCGGGAGGCGGGTGTGGTTGGGAGGAAATGTTAGAGGGACGGCGACTTTGCCTTTACTAAAAAAAGTTAAACCAGGCGACATGGTGGTGATGGAGCTTGACTCGTGGCAACTCCAGAGCTTTGGCGATGCTAAGATTAGTCCCAGCTTGGCTATTTTCACCAGCTTTATGAATGATCATCAGAATTATTATAAAAATAATTTAGAGAGGTACTTCCAAGACAAGGCGAATATTTTCAAACATCAGACTAAAGACGACATTTTAATTGTCGGCCGGAATAACTTTGGACCAGAGAGCTTTAAGTTGGTAGACGAGATTAAAAAATTGAAGCCGAAAAGCAAATTGATTGTGCCTAGCTATAAGCTATCTTTGCCTGGTAAACATCGCGAGTATAATGCGGCGCTAGCCAGCGCCGCGGCCAAAGTCTTGGGTGTAAGCGAGGCGGTAATTAAAAGGACAGTGAATAATTTTAAGGGCCTCCCGGGGCGCTTGGAGCTTATTAAAAGTATAAGGGGAATAAAATATTATAACGACACCACCGCCACCACCCCCGACGCGGTAATGGCGGCGGTGCACGCGCTTAAGGAGTATAAAGGTAAAATTATTTTAATTGGTGGCGGGGCAGATAAAGAATTAGATTTTAAACGCTATAGCCAGATTGTGCCCAAATATCTGAAAGAGCTGGTTTTGTTTAAGGGCTCGGCGACAGATAAAATTTTGGTTGTCTTGCCGGCAAAATTTAAAAAACAGGCCATCGTGGTGGGCGGGATGAGAGATGCCTTCAAGTGCGCCATCTCTTTGGCCGAGCGCGGTGATATTGTTCTTCTCTCACCCGGCGCGGCTTCCTTCGGGTTATTTCGCAATGAATTTGATAGAGGCGATCAATTTAATAAGTTAGTTAAAGCAATCAAAAAATAAAAAGCCCCCGAAGGGGCGCTAAGCGGCCAAGTGGATGTTCGCGATCACAAAATTAACGAACTCTTCCTCTTGGCCGTCAGGGATGCTGTCGAGAACTTCCTCGAGTCGACTGGCGGTAATATTTGGCGGTATTGCTGCCAGGCCGAGGTTAAAGGCGTTTTTAACTTCGTCATAAGTAGTCATTTGAACCCCCTTTCGTTGTGGTTAAGACTTTTCTAACAGATAGTGTATAGTAAGAATCATGATTGAGCAAACCATCGTCCTGGCCAAAAAGCTCGTCGGCACACCTTACAAATACGGCGCTAAAATGGATGAAGCGCCGACGGTTTTCGATTGCTCTGGCTTTATTAAATATGTCTTTGGTCAAAATGGGGTGGAGTTGCCGCGGAGCACAATTGAGCAAGCGAGCGAGGGTAAGGAAGTAAAAATAGAGGATATTAAACCGGGCGACCTCATTTTTATGCATGGCGATTATGGCCACTATAATCCGTATTGGCCGCAAGGTATTGGCCATGTTGGTTTGTATATCGGTGATAATCAAGTAGTTCATGCCGCGTCCAGGCGTCTGAGTGAGAAGCCGATTATTGAGGAGGGGAGTGTGGTCCAGATGCCACTCGACGAATTTTTGACCGGTTGGCAGCCATTAGTAGTGATTAAGAGACTGCCGAATGATTAACAATCATTACTCCCAACACCTCGACCTCTCGCACGATGAGCATAAGCTCAAAGGTTGCGGTATTGCCAGTTTGGGGATGCTGTTGGGCGACAAGGTCTCTAATCTTGATGAGTTGTATAAATTGGGTCTGGAACAAGGCGCTTATCTCCCTGGTATTGGTTGGCGCCATGCCGGGTTGGCCGAGCTGGCTCGGCACTTCGGCTTTGCCAATTCTTATAATTTAGACTTGGCTAAAGAAGATATAGAAACAGCGTTGGGGAAATTAAGAGAAGAGTTAGAACCGGGTCCGGTGTTAGTTTCGGTGTGGGGTAAATATGAAGTTGGTTACCCAGATGGGCATATTGTGGTCCTTTTATCTCTCACCGAGGACCAAGCTGAAGTTTTGGACCCGGCGGCCCAAAATCATAACGACATCCACCAATTCCTCCCCGCCGACAAATTTATCACTGGTTGGAAAAAGCGCTTAATTGTCGTCCGCTAGCCTATGACTATCAATCACGCCAAGAAAATTCATTTTATCGGCATTGGTGGGATTGGGGTGTCGGCGGTGGCGCGGATGTTTCTCTTGGAGGGCAAGCAAGTGAGCGGCTCGGACCGGAGCGAGAGCGAGGTGACGCGCGAGCTCGCCAAGTTAGGGGCGGAAATTTTCGTCGGTCACTCGGCAGAGAATGTGGCTAATGACATAGACTTGATTATCTACACAATTGCGATTCCGCCAGATAATCCGGAATTGGTGCGGGCGGGGGAGTTGGAGATTAAAGCGATTACTTATCCGCAAGCGCTGGGTTTAATCTCGGCTGATAAGCAAACGGTGGCCGTGGCCGGCACTCATGGCAAAACGACGACCACGGCCATGCTTGCCCAAATTGCCATTACCGCCCAGCTTGAGCCGACAGTGATTGTGGGTAGCTTCCTCTTAGACCACGCCTCTAACTTTATCGCCGGTCGGGGAGATTTGTTTATTGTGGAGGCGTGCGAGTATCAACGCTCTTTTTTAAATTTAAATCCACAGATTGTAGTGATTACCAATGTTGAGGCCGATCATCTCGACTATTATCGCGACCTGGCTGATATTCAAAACGCGTTTGGCGAGCTCGTGGGCAAAGTGCCGGCTGACGGTTATTTAATCTGCAATCCAAATGATCCTAATCTCGCGCCGGTTATCAAGCACGCGGGGTGTCAGATTATTGATTATACTAAGATTGATACTAGCCAATTAAAGTTGCCGGCGCCCGGCGCGCATAATGTTTTAAACGCCCAAGCGGCGCTCGCGGGCGCTCAAATACTGGGGGTCAGCCCCTCGACTTCGCTCAGGGCCTTGAACGAGTTCAAGGGCACCTGGCGACGCTTCCAGTTTAAGGGCCAACTGGCTGATGATATTTTGATTTATGACGATTACGCTCATCACCCTACCGAGATTAGGGCGACTTTGGCCGCCGCGAGGGAAAAGTTTCCCGAGCGGCGGATTGTGGCCGTTTTCCAACCCCATCTTTATTCCCGCACCCGGCAGCTTTTGGCTAGCTTTGCCGAAAGTTTTATCGATGCCGACCAGGTGCTTCTCGCGCCCATTTATGCCGCTCGGGAGGAGCCAGATGGCGTGACCAGTTCCGAGCAGTTGGCCGAGGCGATTGGGAGTAAGGCGGCCAATTATCCAGATTTGCCGGCGATTGCCACCGCGCTTAAAAATACGGTTCAACCAAACGATTTAATCATCACCATCGGCGCCGGTAACATTTGCGAGGTGGCCGAGGCTTTGCTATCATAAAGGTCATGATGAAATACCGAATGAAGAGCGTTTGGCGTTCTCGGGCCACCGCCATTTTGGCCACCTTGATTTTGCTGATTACTTTATTTGCCGGTTTCCCAAGTTGGTTCGAGCGGATTGCTTATGCCCTGTTGGCGCTGGCGATTATTTTGTTGGGTTTGGCCGGCAATCGGCCCGAGGATCACTATGTTGAACCATCAGCTACCGATCAGCCGCGAGTTTAATTTTTTAAAATGATGGATAAATTTAAAACCAACCAAGCAATTGTTTGGCCGGCCGCGGCGCTCGCCGTGGCCGGCGTTTTGCTTGTTTTGGTTCTCAATTGGCCCGGTGGGCAGGTGGAGTATCTGGCCGCGGTCGTAACCGGCACAAGCACCACTTCGTCAGCCGAGCCGACACCGCCCTTGGTTACTCATCTCAAAACGCCTCAGCCGGTCAAGGCGGTGTATATGACCGCTTGCGCTGCTGCTACGCCCAGCTTCCGCGAGCATTTACTCGGCTTGATTGACGATACCGAGTTCAACTCAATTGTCATTGATCTTAAAGATTATTCCGGCACTATCGCCTTTCCCGTGACTGATTCCACTTTAGACGGCGTGGCCGGTCCTGGTTGCCAGATTAAAGACTTACCCGAATTTATCCGCTTGCTCCACAGCCGGGAGATTTATGTTATCGGCCGGGTTACCGTTTTCCAAGATCCGTTTTACGCCAAGCGTCATCCGGAGTTGGCGGTTAAGCGGGCAAGCGACGGTGGCCTCTGGCAAGATAAAAACGCTATTAATTACATTGATGTTGGCGCTCGACCCTTTTGGGATTACATCGTCGCCATTTCCGAAGAGGCTTACGCGATTGGCGTGGACGAGCTCAACTTCGATTATGTTCGTTTTCCGTCCGATGGCAATATCCGCGATATCGCTTTCCCTTATTCCGGCAATCGCCTCAAGGCTGATGTGTTGGAAGAGTTCTTCGCTTATCTTAATCGCGAGCTTAAGCCGACCAAGGCCGTTTTATCGGTCGACCTTTTTGGCATGACCACTACCGCCGAGCCCGGCAATGACTTGGGGATTGGTCAAGACTTTACCCGGGCTTTGCCTTATTTTGATTATTTGGCGCCGATGGTTTATCCGTCGCATTACCCGCCAAATTTCTATGGTTATGCCAACCCCAACGCTGTGCCTTATGAAATTATCAAAATTGCCGTGGATGGCGCAGTGGCTAAAACATTGGCCGCGAGTTCAAGCCCAAGCAAAATCCGACCGTGGCTCCAAGACTTCGATTATGGCGGCAATTATGGGGCAACTGAAGTGCGGGCGCAAATCCAAGCCACCTACGATGCTGGCGTAAAGAGTTGGATGATTTGGGATCCCGCCAATAAATACACTCGCGCCGCTTACCAACCGGCGTTATAATGTAGAGAATGGAGTATACTCCGCACATTAACTACTTTGCCCAAACGGATTTCCGCGGCCAGAAGACGACCTTCGGTATCAAATCGGAGGATCGGGCTCGTCACATGTATGTGATTGGTAAAACCGGGATGGGTAAATCGACTTTGCTTGAGAACTTGGCCATTCAAGATATTAAAAATGGCGAGGGTTTGTGTTTTATCGATCCCCACGGCGGTACCGCCGAGAAGCTGCTTGATTTTATACCCGAGGAACGGATTAAGGATGTGCTCTATTTTGCCCCGTTCGACCTCGATTACCCGGTAGCTTTTAACGTGATGGAGGATATCGGCGTCGATAAAAGGCACTTGGTCTTGAGTGGACTGATGAGTGCCTTCAAAAAACTTTTTGGCGAAGAAAGTTTTTCTGACCGAATGCAGTACATTTTACAAAATACCATCCTGGCTTTGTTGGAGTATCCGGATGCGACCATGCTTGGTATTAACAAGATGCTCTCCGAGAAGGATTATCGGAACAAAGTTATCGCCAATATTCAAGATCCCTCCGTTAAGTCGTACTGGACTAAGGAGTACGCGGGTTATACCGAGCGCTTTGCGGCGGAGGCCATTCCCGCCATCCAAAATAAAATTGGTCAATTTACCTCTAACCCGCTGGTGCGCAATATTATTGGTCAGACCAAATCAACCTTCAACTTTCGGGAGGTGATGGACCAGAAGAAGATTTTAATCATTAACTTATCGAAAGGCCGGCTTGGCGAGTCTAATGCCAACTTGCTGGGTAGTATGATTATCACCAAGCTTTATCTCTCGGCCATGAGTCGGGCCGAGGTTGATGCCGGGGTGTTAAAAAATCTACCCAGCTTCTACCTGTATGTGGACGAGTTCCAGAGCTTTGCCAATGAGAGCTTTGCCGATATTCTCTCCGAGGCGCGCAAGTACAAGCTCTCGCTGACGATTGCCCATCAATACATTGAGCAAATGCCCGAGGAGGTGCGGGCAGCCGTCTTTGGCAACGTGGGCACCACTATTTCCTTCCGGGTGGGGCCGTTTGATGCCGAGGTGCTGGAGAAGATTTTCTTCCCGCCGTTTACCAAGGAAGACATTGTTAATCTCGGTTTCGCTCAGGTTTATCTCACTTTGATGATTGATGGCGTGGGTTCGCCGCCCTTCTCGGCGGTGACCATGCCGCCAATCGTGCCGCTTGGCCCCTCCTTCCGCGAGCAGGTGATTGATTATTCGCGCCGAACTTATTCCATGCCACGGGCGGAGGTGGAAGAGATGGTTAGGATTCTTCATAATTTTGAGGCTAATCAATCATCAGCAGCTAATCATGAATCACATCCGCCGCGGCCGGGTCGAAACAGTCGTTCCGCCCCAAAGTTTGACCCTCGGCCAGATTCAAAACCGCGCCCCAAACAAGAGCCAAGACCGGAGACTCGGCCGCCGCGCGACGAGTCAACCAAAAAGATTTCTCTCTCATCACTCGCGCCAAAGAAAGCTAGCAGCGAGTCTCATAAAATGGATTTGAAGGCAGCGCTTGAAGCGGTGATTAAAGACACTCGAGAAAAATCTAAGATTGAAGTTAAATCTGAATTGCCCAAACCGGAAACATTGCCCAAAAACGAAGTGCCCGAGGACGTGCTAAAAAAGATTCTTGAGGTATAATCGGGCCATGAGAAAGCGCGTCCTTATCTACAGCACGGCTTACCTGCCACTTATTGGCGGGGCGGAATTGGCGGTTAAGGAGCTGACCGAGCGCTTAGGCGATTATGATTTTGATTTGGTGACCGCCAAAATTAAATCCGGTCTGCCGAGCAAAGAGCAGATTGGCCGGGTAACAGTTTACCGCTTGGGCTTAGGTTGGGGGATTGATAAGCTTTGGCTCGCTATGGCCGGTGGGAGATTTGGTTGCCGGCTCCATCGGCACAATAACTATCATTTAATCTGGTCAATCATGGCCAGTTACGGTGGTTTAGCCGCTCTCCAACTCAAGAAGAGTTTACCTAAAGTTCCGCTATTGTTGACCCTACAAGAGGGCGATGATTTAAAAACAGTGGAGAGGAAGATGAAGTTGGCCGGACGGCGCTTCCGGCAATTATTTGCTAAAGCAGATTATGTTCAAACTATTTCTCATTATCTTGCTCAATGGGCAAAGCGAATGGGAGCCACCGCTAAAATAGAGGTGGTGCCCAATGGCGTGGATTTAAAAACTTTTGGTTGCCAGCAAGAAAAGTTAAATTTGCCGGTTGAGCCGGCCATTTTTACCGCTAGCCGGCTGGTTTATAAAAACGGTCTTGATGATTTGATTAAGTCGCTAAAGTGGTTGCCGGAAAGTGTTAATCTCCGCATTGCCGGCACTGGGCCGGAAGAATTTAAACTTAAAAATTTGGCAGGCGAATTGGCGCTTGATGCGCGAGTCAAGTTCTTGGGCGATTTATCGCCCAAGCAAGTGGCGGAAGAGTTATCGCGCGCGAGTGTGTTCGCGCGGCCCAGTCGCTCGGAGGGCTTAGGCAACTCCTTTTTGGAGGCGATGGTCGCCGGGGTGCCGGTGGTGGCGACGCTAGTGGGTGGGATCCCCGACTTCCTCTCACCCGGCGAGAGCGGCTTTGCCGCCGAGCCGGACAATCCCGAGAGCATTGCCGGTCAAATCAAATTTATTTTAGATCCGGCTAATCAGGAAAAAGTTTGGCAAGTGGTTAATCACGCCCGCGAGCTGGTTAAACAACAATACGACTGGGACAAAATCGCCCAACAAATGGCTACAATTTTCAATCAACTAATCATAAAATAGTCAATTTACCACATAATACGCTATAGCGTATTATGTGGTTGGATAGTTTTTAGTTTTGGTTTCTTGGTTATCTTAAACCGAAATGTAATTTTATTTCTGCTTCGTTGGTGATATTGGTCATCAAACCTCGTCGGACATAAGGCCTGACATCAAAAAATTCAATCACAAAATCAATTTGTTGGTCGCAGGGATAAGGATGAATGAAGACTGATTTTTGCCATTCCTTGAAACTCAATTCATATAATTTGCGTCGTAAGGCATCGCGAGCGGCCTTCTTGTTGTCAGGGATATCGTAGATAATTACACGCCATTTTTTATCCCAATGATTGGGTTGGGGGATAGATAAGTTGTCGGGGTCAAACCGGCTGGCTGTTTGCTTGCCTTTTTCGGTTAACACTACCGAGATTGTGCCGTCATTGTTTTCTTGCCAATCAATCAATTTATCTTGATTAAATTCTCTCATAACTCGCCATAAATAAGCACGGTCAACGTGTCGCCACTCTCTCGGTAAGGTCTTGATGATCTGAAGTTGTTTCCGATATGAACGAGTCAGTCCCAAAGCCGTGCCAGCCGCCAGAAGTAAGATAATTTTTTGTCTTGTCGGACTTTTAATTATCGGTATTTTTCCCTGTTTTTTCGACTTTTCCTCCATTTATCTAGCTTACTACATAATACGCTATAGCGTAAATGTTGTGAGATTTAGAGGGGTGGAAATATACCTTAGATTAGGGCTAGTTTGACAGTGTATATGTTTAACAAAAATAGTAGATACCATGCTATAATAAGTTAACTTCTTTTTATGTCTCATTTCAGATGGAAAAGCAGTTTCGTCCTCTTTCTTTTTATAAGTTCAGTAGTTTTTTATGATTATCTTGTGAATGGGTTAGGCCCATCTGGACCCACTCTACCATCTTTGCCTGGGGGGTTGTTTTTTTGGTGCGATTTTTTCTTTGATCTTTTTAATCAGTATTAATTTTGTAGAATATAAGACTGGGGTGTCTAATCGCCCTTATTTGAAGATAATCTTGTTTTCAGTCCTATTTTGGCTGGCCACTACTTTGTTGGTTGGATTTTTCTGGGGTTCTATAATAAATTTTCTTGGAGGCTCTATTTTAGGCGAGCAGTCTTTTGTAATCTTGATTCTTATGCTTTACACTCCAATCATTACTAGTATAGTTTTTATACTTTTTTCCTTGATTCCTTCATTGGTTTTTATTAAAATCAAAGATAACAAAAAAATCCAAAAAGTCCTCTTATACGGAACAATAGCATTAATTTTAGTCATTATCATACTAATCCCAATTGCTACTTACCAATATAATCTGACTGATTGGACGGTTCATTAAACCATTTTGTCGTAAAACTACTTTTAAAATCGCCTTGCAAATTAAGGGAATTTTTGCTTTTCTAATAGAGTGAAAGCTCGAAAAATACTCATTGTCACCGGGATTTATCCGCCGGCTATCGGCGGCCCGGCCCAGTATGCCAAGCATTTGGCCGAGGCCTTGACCGAGGGCGGTGATGAAGTGAAGGTTAAAACTTACGGTTGGGAAAAGCGCTTGCCGGCTACTTGGCGTCATCTCTTCTTTTTCTTCAAAATATTACCGGCCGTGGCGCAGGTCGAGGCCGTGATTGCTTTGGACACTTTCTCTGTCGCAGTGCCGGCTTATTATGCAACGAGGCTTTTCCGGCGGCAGTTGATTATCCGGGTGGGCGGTGACTTCCTGTGGGAAGGTTATGTGGAGCGGACCGAGGAACGGGTGCTCCTCAAGAATTTTTATCTAGACACGCCGAATAATTGGACGGCCAAAGAAAAGCAGATTTTCAAATTAACCAAGCAAGCACTTCACGCCGCTTCGACTGTCGTATTTACCACCAACTGGCAACGGCAAATTTGGGCCGAGCCATACAAATTGAATCTTGATAAGATTGTGATTATTGAGAATTATTATGGCCCCAAAGAAAGCTCGCTTGAGCCGGGGGCTAAAGTTTTCGTCGGCGGGACACGCCAGTTGGTGTGGAAGAATTTAGACAACTTGGCGCGCAACTTTTTTACCACCAAATTGCGCGATGGTTCGCTCCAGCTTGATTTGGAAAACGCGCCGTACGAAGAGTTCATTGAGAAGATTCGCCGGGCTTACGCCGTCATCTTGGTGTCACTCGGTGATGTTAGCCCCAATATGATTTTAGACGCCATTCGGCTCGGCAAGCCGTTTATCCTCACTCGCGAGACCGGCCTTTATGATCGCTTGCGGGGCGTGGGTATTTTCGTCGACCCGGAGAGCGACAAAGAGATTATCGAAGCGATTATGACTTTGGCCGATCCGAATGAATATGACCGTTGGCGAGCCAAAGTTAATCAATTTACTTTCACCCACACTTGGCAACAAATTGCCGAGGAGTTTAGGAAGTTGTTATAGATTTTAAATTTGTCAACTAGACAAATCAACGTTATTTGGTAGTCTATCCACTGGTATTCTACTGTACATTGTTGTTTCCTGAATTAACCAACCTCGAAAAGAGAGGAAGGAGGACCGAATGAGTAAGGGTAAGGTATTAGTAACTGGCGGGGCCGGTTTTATTGGCCGGTCGTTGGTTCAACAATTGGCTGACGATGGTTATGAGGTAATGGCGCTGGATAGCTTCCGTTTCTCAAACCAGAGCCAGTTGTTTCAGCACGATCTCGTTGAATGGATTCGGGGCGACACTCGGAATGTTGATCTAGTCGAATATTTGATGAAATCAGCAGATCGTGTCATCCATCTGGCGGCACCATCCTCGTTTATTATGCACGAGGAAAATGATCTCCAGGCTTGCGAGTTCACCCTAATCGGTTTCAAGACGATTGTCGATGCTATGCGTCATCATGGCAAGAAAAAAATCGTCTGGGCTTCAACTAGCGCTGTTTACGAGACGTGGGAAGGGTTCCCCCGGATACCTTTCCATGAGGATTTGGAGATTGATCCGCCTGATTCCAAGGCTGGTTGCAAGTGGTGGTGTGAACAAGAAGCTAAGCGTTGCGTTGATCGTTTTGGCTTCACTTCCATTGCTTTCCGGCCCTTCTCGGTTTATGGCAAGGGCGAGCACACCAAAGGCGGTTATGCCAATGTCACTTCGCTCTTTGTGTGGGCGATGATGGCCGGCTACGACCCGATTATTTGGGGCGATGGCAGTCAGACGCGCGACTTCATTTATGTGGATGATGCCGCGCGGGCTTTCAAACTGGCCATGGAAGATGAAAATCTTTCCGGCCACACTGTTCTCAACCTCGGCTTCGGGGAGGAACACTCGTTTCTTGATGTCGCTCGGATTGTTGGCGAGGAATTGGGAGTTGAGCCGAACCCACAGTTTGTTGATATTCCGATCCAAATCTATGCTCACCGTCTCCTGTCCGACAATACCAAACTGGAACGAGAGCTTGGTTTCAAACCTGAAGTTGACCTCCGTTCCGGGATCAGGCGGATTATCGAGGCCACCAACGCTTTGCCGGACCAGGTTAAGGAAGAGTTGGATCTCAAAGTCCAGCAGCACTACTTTGAAAGTCTGCGGCCGGCGGTCGAAGGAGCGGTCCGCGACTGGTAAAACAGTCTGTGGATCAAATATTGGGTCCGGATTCTTACGAGAATCCGGACCCTCTTTTATTATTGGAATTAACAGGTATGATAGAAAAGATGAAAATATTGATGTTTTCCACTATTTTCCCGCCCCAAATTGGCGGCCCGGCAACCCAGTGTTTTAATCTTTGTTTGGCGCTAGTGAGCAAGGGGCACCAGCCGGTGGTGGTTACTTATGGTGACAAGTTTACCAAGACGGCCCAAAACGGCTTCCCGGTTTATACTTACCGTTCAAAATATGTTTGGGGGCCGATCGATCGTGTGATTCGCTGGGCGCTTTTTCCGTTCTATATTTCTTATCTTCTGAAAAAAGAAAAAATCCAGATACTTCACTGCCACAGCGTCAATCTCTTATCGTTTATTGCTGTCTTTATTGCTTGGCTCCATGGTGTCCCAAGGGTAATCAAATTTGCCGGGGATTGGGTGTGGGAGACTATTTCCACCAAAGGGGTAGTGGCTGAAGATTACCGAGAGATTTATACTCAATCGCTTTATAGTCGGTTGCTGACGCAGATTGAGAAAGTCGGTCTCTCTTTTTTTAATATCATCTGGGTAGTATCGGAATTCCGGCGCGAAAATATTAAGTATTTGCTGGGTGACGACAGAAAAGTCAGAGTCATTAATAATTGTTTATTGTTAAAAGACGGCGGTTCGCACACTAAGACACCGGCTGATGGGGTGGTGATTGTTTCCGCTAATCGTTTTATTCCCCACAAGCGTCTGCCTTGGCTGGTCGAGGTTTATGCCAAAATTGTCGGTGCTAATAATAAGTTAGTGTTAATCGGTGGCGGCGATGAAGCGGAAATTGGCAAAGTTAAAGAAGCGATCAAAAAGTATCAACTGGAAGATAAGGTAATCTTGAAAGGTATTTTGTCTTTTCCCGATCTTTATAATGAGTTCAAGCAAGCCACTTTTTATGTTTCGTCTTCGTTAGAAGAGGGATTCCCTAATGTATTTATTGAGGCGCTCAATTTTGGTTTGCCAATCATCTCAACCGATGTTGGTGGTTGTCGGGAATTGGTTAAAAATGGTGAGACCGGGTTTTTGGTGCCGGTCGATGATCTTGAACAGATGTCGGAAAAGATGAAATTGTTAACCACTGATGTAGAATTAAGAAACAAGTTATCTCGTCAGGCTTTCGAATCTTCGAAAAAGTTTAATCTGGAATTTATGGTGGATGAGTTTATTAATTTGTATGAAGGCTTGCTTAAAGTATAGTTTATGAAGATTCTTGCTATTGGCACCGACCGACAACTATTTACCCCTGGGAGCCAGGTGGGGAAGCGAGCCGTGGCTTACAGCCGGTTTTTTGAGCAGTACCACCAGGTTGTCTTCGCGCTTAAAAAACACAATCTCGGGGAGACTAAGCTTAGTGATAATACTTGGGCTTATTCCACTGGCTCTACTTCGCGTTTTTTATATATTGTTGAGGCAGTCAGACTTGGCAGTAAGTTATTGAAGCAAAACCCAAGCGAGTGGGTAATCTCGGCCCAAGACCCTTTTGAGACTGGCCTGGTGGCCTGCTGGCTTGCTTGGCGTTACAAAATCCCGTTCCAAATTCAAATTCACACTGATTTCTTAAACCCGTATTTTGCTCGGCAATCTTTGTTGAATCGGATTAGGGTTTGGTTGGCTAGGCGGATTTTGCCGCGAGCCGATGGTATTCGGGTAGTCAGCGAGCGGATTAAACAATCGATTATTCAAGCCGGAATCAAGACGAAGAGTGAGCCGGTGGTTTTGCCAATCGTTGTTAATCAATCTGACCAGGCAAATGATACAGAGAGTCTCGGGACTAATTATTCGCAATTTTCTAAAATTATTTTGGTGGTGTCGCGCTTAGAGCCGGAAAAAAATGTTGGTTTGGCGATTAAAGCATTTGACTTGGTGATAAAAGATTATCCTCAAGCCGGAATGGTTATTGCCGGCGTCGGGTCGGCAGAAGGCAAGTTGAAAGATTTGACTGGTCAGTTAGGACTCAAGGACAAAGTGATTTTTGTCGGTCAGCAAAGTGGTCTTGAGGAATTTTATCGGCTGGCCGATGTCCTTCTTAACCCCTCCAATTACGAGGGCTACGGCTTGGTCTTGGCTGAGGCGCGGTTGGCCGGCTTGCCGGTAGTAAGCACTGACGTTGGGATTGCTCAAGAATTAGTTGGTTCGGAATTTGTTTGTCCGGTAGATAATCAAGATTGTCTGGCTGAAAAAACCAGTCTCGTTTTGTCGGGACAGATTAACCAACAATCGGTTCCGGCCGGACTAATAGAGAATGATTTTGACCGTTATGTTGAGAAATACGTTAATCTGTTAAAACAATGCCTAAGCCGCTAAGACTGTTAATCGTTACCCAAAAGATGGACGAGCGCGATTCGGTGCTGGGCTTTTTCGTCGGTTGGGTGAGAGAATTAGCCAAACACTTTCCGCAGATTATTATCGTTTGTTTAGAGAAAGGGGATTATGATTTACCGAGCAATGTAAAGGTTCTATCGTTAGGCAAGGAGGATAAAAAATCTCGTTTTCAATATCTGTGGCGATTTTATAAATACATTTGGGAAGAGAGAAAGAATTATGACGCTGTTTTCGTTCATATGAATCAAGAGTATGTTCTCTTGGCCGGCAAATGGTGGCGTTTGTGGGGCAAGCCGGTTGGCTTGTGGCGCAATCATCACGCTGGCAGTTGGCTGACTAATTTGGCAGTTTGGCTCGCTAACATCTCTTTTTGCACCTCGCGCTACTCTTACACAGCTAGATTTAAAAAGAACCAGTTGATGCCGATTGGGGTGGATCTTGATTTGTTTAAACCAGATTTGACAGTAACCAAACAGCCCAATTCGATTTTGTTTTTAGGCCGTTTGTCACCGGTGAAAAAGCAGGCAATGTTTATTGAGGCGCTGATTAAATTGCATCAAGCCGGGGAAGATTTTTCCGCCACGATTGTGGGCGATTACTTGCCACGTGACAAGGATTACTATGATGAGTTGGTTAATTTGGTGGCAAAAAATAATCTGGGAAACAAGATTAAAATCTTGCCCGGTGTGTCACACACCGAAACGGTTAAGCTCTATCAAGCTCATGACTGGGCAATTAATCTAAGCTCAAGCGGCATGTACGATAAGATTATTTTCGAAGCGATGGCTTGTGGTACGCCAATTTTGGCCACCAATCAAAACTTGGTTGATTTAATTGACGAGCGGTTAGTTATTGACAACCCAACCGCCGAGAGTTTGGCCGAGCGGTTGCGGTTACTCCTTAATGCTAATCAAGTTACCCGGGCTGATTTTATTAAACAATCAAAACAATTAGCTGCGACCAACAGTTTGGCCAAGCTGGTAGTGGCAATCAAACATGCTTACGAGAATTTACACCATAATTAATCATCACCGATTTTGGTGGCTCGTTATTGCTGGTGCGGCTGTCTTGCGTTTGGCCGGTTTAACCTTCGGCTTGCCACTTACTTTGGTGGCTGATGAGCCCTCGGCCATTTTTGGCGCACTGAAGATGCTTGAGCTTAAGACGGTTGTCCCGGCTCTCCACTCGGCTGAGTTTGCCTCGGTGCTGTATTATCCGCCTTATCTTTCGTATCTTTTTTTGTTGCCGTTTGCGGTGGTTGGCGGCTTGGGGTTTTTGTTGTCCGGCCAGAGCTTGGAAGTTTTCACTAATCTTTTGATTGTTGATTCTTCCATTTTTTTCATCCTCGCGCGATTGTTGTCGATAACGGCCTCGGTTGTCTCAATTGTTTTAATTTACCAAGTGGCCCGGCGGCTGTGGCCCGCCGCGCCGGTGTGGGTGGCCACTTTAGCCGCGTTCTTCCTCTCGGTTAGCCCGACTTATCTGGCGCTCGGCAGTGTTGCTCGGCATTGGGTGTTTATCGGTCTTTTGATTGCTGTCATTCTTCGTCTTCTAGTCTCTGATCTGAAGCGTAAATATTTCTGGTCGTTTTTGGCCTCGGGAGTAGGGATGGGCATCTCGGCTATTGCTGGCATCGGGGTAGCGCTAACTCTATGGTGGTTGGTTTTAGACGAAGGGAAAAAGGGATTCATCAGATGGCGAGAGCTAATCATTGGTCTGGCCACTTTTGCTGTTCTCGCTTGGTTGCCAAACTTGCTTTATCCGCAGAGCCACGGCTTTGTGAATGATGTTAGTCTGTTGGTCGGCAAATCATTTTGGGGTGCTTTGTTTAGCGCGCCGCAATTTCTGCTCACCGCCGGCCGAGTCGAGATCTTGCTCGTTGCCTTGGCCGCCGCCGGTCTGTTTTGGTTGATCCACAACCGCCAAAAGTTTGGCTGGTTGGTTGCTGGCTTTACAGTATTTTACTGCTTGCTGTTCTATTTGTTCTTCCATTTTGAAACCAGATTTTTGACGCCGCTTTTGCCGCTTTTCGCCCTTGCAGCCGCTTACGGTGCTTGGCAGTTAACGAATTTTAAAGTCGCACCTTCGGGTATTGAGGTCGGACCTCAAGAATCTGAACCCAGAGGTCCGACCTCGGGGGTGGCGGTGATTGTTTTAATCTGTCTTGCAATGTTAGTCACCGGTCTCCGCTTTGCTTACTTAACTTACCAAGACGACACTCGCGCGTTCGCTTATGATTGGGCACTAGAGAATATCCCAGCCGGGAGCCGGGTTATAGTCGCCGGCGAGCTTTTGCGCTTGCCGGTAGTCGAGGCTCCGGTCGGCAAGTTCGCTCGTCGGACTGATCAGGCTGAAGCCAGTTTGACTAAAGCTGGTGTTGATTACGGACCGGCGTTTGACGCGCTTAATCTCTACACTTTCGACCCGGTTGTTGACCAAGAGGCTGCCCTAGCCCTCATCGGGTCGGCTCCGCTTGATTATGTTATTATTGACGACGACTCGCCTTGGCAGACGGTTTTGAGCGATATTTTGGCCTCTGGCGAGGAGATAGAAGATCTGACTGGTTCGGGTCGCCGCTTCCTCTATACCGCCGGCCATTTCTGGGTCTTCCCGTGGGAGCTGTGGCAGTTTGACCGCTTCGGGCCGGAGATTAAGATTTTTAAATTATAAATGCCTGAAAAAATTTTGATTGTTATCAATAACTTGGCGTTTGGTGGGGCCGAACGCTTGGTGGTGGACCAAATTAACGAGTTAAATCAGCGTGGTGTTTGGGTGGAGTTGCTGACTTTAGTTAAAACGGATAAGGCGAATTTTAACGATCGGTTAAAGTTGCCAGTTAGTCAGTACCACCACTTGGAACTAAATTTTAATCGGTTGGGTAACCTTTGGTCGATGGTTCAATTTCTGTCTCGTCGGAAAGATTTTACTATTATTACTCATTTATTTTTGGCTAACACACTTGTTCGTTTGGCGGCGTTGTTGGTTTGGCCTTGGCCCCAATTGGTTGTTTACGAGCATAATGTGTATTCTCAAGAGAAAGGGTGGCGCCACTTGTTGATGGATAAGTTTTTAGCCCTATTTACATACCGGATTATTGCTGTCTCAGCGGCGGTGCGTGATTTTTGGCAAAAGCGAGTGAATCCCAGCAAGGTCAGATTAGTAAAAAACGGCATTGCCACCGATTGGCTTGATGATTTGCCCCTAGTTGCCGATACACGTCGGGCACTTGGTCTCACTCCCGATGACTTGGTGGTGGTGTCGGTTGGCAATGTAACGCCACAAAAAGGTTACGAATTAATTTTACAAATCGCTCCGGCTCTGCTTAAGCGGTACACCAATCTCCATTTTTTGATTGCCGGCCGAGCAGAAGGGGGCTATGCTGACAAACTGAAGGCGGCCGCAGTGGCCGGCGATTTGGCCGAGCGGGTCCGCTTTCTTGGCGCGCGTTCTGACGCACCAGCGATTATGG
>Ga0154301_115_pt2 | contig 17945 bp, 17 predicted proteins | sample RifGroA1_FD_105595 | JGI IMG/M metagenome (GOLD analysis project Ga0154301, IMG submission 105595) | Candidatus Vogelbacteria bacterium GWA1_51_14
ACTTGTTACTCGAGTCGGTCCGCTTGCTCAAGCGCGAGCCAACCATTTTGCACACTTATCGCCAGCGCTTCCGCTATTTGCTCGTTGATGAGTATCAAGACACCAACGCCATTCAATACGAGCTGGCCACCATGCTCGCCGCGCCGACCAACAATCTCTGTGTAGTCGGCGATGTGGATCAATCAATTTACTCTTGGCGCGGCGCCGACTTTGAGAATTTATTGCGCTTTGAGAAAGATTTCCCCGGCGCCACGGTCGTCCTTTTGGAAGAGAATTATCGCTCCACCCAAACCATCCTCACCGCCGCCAATCAAGTAATTGAGAAGAACAAGAACCGCCATGATAAGAAGCTATTTACCAAAAATCGGGCTGGCGAGCTAATTACTCTCGCCACCAGTCTCTCCGAGATTGCCGAGGCCGACTTTATCGCCACCACCGCCAAAAATTTGATCGCGGACGGCGCCAAACCGGATGAGATTGCCGTTTTATATCGGGCCAACTTCCAATCCCGGGCGCTCGAGGAGGGGATGCTCCGTCACGCTGTGCCCTATCAAGTGCTGGGGACGCGCTTTTTTGAGCGCAAAGAAGTTAAAGATTTAATGGCTTATCTTAAGGCGGCGCTTAACGCGGCAGATTACGCGAGTTTAAGCCGCGCCAGTGGCGCGCCCGCGCGCGGTATCGGCAAAGTAACGCTGGCCAAAATTGCCGCCGGTGAACGGGCAAGTTTAACCGGCGCCACCGCGCGCAAAGTAGATGAGTTGTATCAAGTGTTAGATAAAATCAAGCTTGCCATCGAGACCAAATTAACCAGCGAGGCGATTAAACTCGCGCTCCAATCATCTGGTCTGGAGAGCAAGCTCAAAAAGGGGAGCGAGGACGAGGTGGAGAGATATGAGAACCTCCGTGAGTTGGTAACGCTCGCAACCAAATACGACCACCTACCGGCGCCCGAGGGCATCATCGCTCTTTTGGAGGAGGTGGCGCTCTCAAGCGAACAAGACTCGCTCAATGAGAAGAAGGAGGGAGTTAAATTAATGACCGTCCATGCCGCCAAAGGGTTGGAATTTGATTATGTTTTTATCACTGGTTTAGAGCAAGACCTCTTCCCACATGTCGGCTTTGGTGAGAAAGATCGCGATGAGGAGGAGGAACGACGGCTATTTTATGTCGCGATTACTCGCGCCCGGCACAAAGTCTATCTCACTTACGCCCAAACCCGCGCCCTCTATGGCAGCCGGAGCGTTACTGTGCCGTCCGAGTTCATCTTCGACATCGCCGACGATTTAATCGAAGCCACCGAGCACCACCTTAACGACCTCCCCAATGGTGGCAAAAGTTACCTGCCTGACATCTTTTTTTAAACCACCTTTTCTTTTTGGTTAAAACCGCTATAGTGGCCAAATGGAATTAATTAGAGCTAAAGCTAACCCGGAAGATATTGCCACATTTTGCGCCCTTGAAGAAAAATTCAGTGGGTTGAAAACGTACTCCAATATGTCAGACCCAGCCGAGGCGAAGGAAGAGTTAGAAAAATGTTTGGTCTATTTTATTAAGATAAATAATGAGACAGTCGGCAGTATTTCTTACGAGTGGAAAAACCAAAATCACGCCTACATCGCCGGCTTAACGATTATCCCCGAATTCCAAGGTCGCGGCTTAGCGCGCGAAGCGATGGTAAAAATTTTAGCGGAAATTGGTGAAATACAAAGAATCGACTTAGTCACTCATCCGGAAAATGCCAAAGCGATTAAATTATATCAGTCACTCGGTTTCAAAATTGAAAGCCAGAAAGAAAATTATTACGGTGACGGTGAACCAAGGGTGATCATGGCCAAAAATCATGCTTAAAGCAAAGAAATCATTGGGGCAGAATTGGCTGGTCAACGAGAAGATTGTCGAGGAAATTGTGGCTGCCGCCAAAATTAAGCGGGGTGAGATGGTGCTTGAGGCCGGGCCGGGCGGAGGAGTTTTAACTTCCGCCCTCCTTACGACCGGCGCCAAAGTGATTGCGATTGAGAAGGATGACAGATTGGAAGCAGTGTTGATGGATAAATTTGGCGCAGAAATCGAGTCTGGCCAACTTAAACTTATCCATGGCGATGTCCTTAAATTTGACCCAATTCTCATTAACAAATCGTACAAAATCGTCGCCAATTTGCCTTATTATTTGACTGGCGAGTTTATCCGGAAGTTCCTCACCGCCCAAGCCAAGCCGAGCGCGATGACTCTGATGTTGCAAAAAGAGGTGGCCGAGCGGATTGTAGCGCGAGACGGCAAGGAGTCGGTGCTCTCGATTAGCGTGAAGGCTTACGGCCAGCCACGCTTGGTCAAAACGGTTAAGCGCGGCAACTTCCGCCCGGTGCCCAAGGTGGATTCGGCGATTGTGATTATTGAACACATCAGCGCTAACAATTTTAAACATTGTGATGAGAAAAAGTTTTTCCAAACTCTCAAGGCCGGCTTTGGCAGTAAGCGGAAAAAATTGAAAAATAATCTCAAACTGGAAGGGGAAATGCTCGCTCTCTATGGCGACAAACGGGCCGAGGATTTACAATTGGCAGACTGGCTTAAATTATGCGCGAATCGCTAAAACAAATGTTGATTGCGGTCCTCTTGCTCGCCGGCGTAGGCGTGGCAGTTGTCCTTTACCGCACCATCCAAGACACTCAAAAAGTTTTGGCCCCTGAATTAGAGGTCGGACCTCAAGCATCTGACCCCGAAGGTCCGACCTTCGGGAATCTAGAGGACCACTTGCTGGTCGACTCCGACGGGCAAATTGTCGCCCTGGTCGGCTCGACTACTCTTACAATTGACTTGGCGCGGACGGAAGAAGAGAGCGCGCAAGGATTATCCGGCCGCGAGCGTTTAGCCGAAGACGAAGCGATGCTGTTTATCTTCCCTAAGCCGGGCATGTACGGCTTTTGGATGAAGGAGATGAACTTCGATTTGGATATTATTTGGCTTGATGAGATGGGAGTAGTGGCCGACATTACTCCCAATGTCTCCCGCGACTCTTACCCGCAAGTCTTTTACCCGCGGACCAAAATCAAATATGTGCTGGAAGTGTCGGCCGGCTGGGCCGGCCGACACAACATCGCGCTCGGCGATGAATTAAGCGAGCTTAACTAAGCCTGCTCCTAAAGCGACGAAGTGCCGATGATGTTGATTATTCCGCCGGTAACCGGGGTTGATTTAGTGCAAGGTATTGTGGCAACCACATTTAAACAAACGGTTTTACCGTAAGCGGTACCTAAGACCCAAACGCCTTTGGTAAAAATATTATAAAAAGGGTATAGGGTAGAAACTTTGGGGACAAACAAGAAGGTGCCACCATTGGGCGAACCAACTTTTATTTCTAAACCATTGCAACAAATCGTAACTTTTTGGATCTGGCCACCAATTAAATGTTGTTGGGCCAAAATAAGACCAGGCCAAGTTAACCAGACAACAACTATTGTAACAATGATTATTTTTGCCATAAAATTGATTAGAAAGTTAGATTAAATTCCGGTGATGGCCCGGAAAGGCCGTTTGAATTACTAATGTAAAAACGCATCGGGATACTATCAAATTCGAGATAACTAGCCTTACCGCTCGCTTCGCTCGCGAAGGGTGGGTCAAAAGTGAAGGTGACGGTTGTCCCATTACTTGAACCGGCAGTTACTTGGTCATAGCCGGTGTACACCGTGTTGCCGGAAGAGAGGAAGCCGCGGCCGGTAATGGTTACCTTGGTACCGGCCGAACCGGCGGTAGGCGAGATGGCGGTAATCACTGGTTTGCCAGCTACCACCCCAGAGGTCGGATCTCCGAGGCCAGATTCTTGAGGTCCGACCTCTGAAGTCACCAATACCGCCTCAATTATTTTGCCCAAAGCGGAAATATCGTCCAAACTATTTAATTGCATTCGCGTGGCCGGACCAACAAAACCGGTACCAACCGAGAGGCCAGCCGGCAAAAGCACCGCGGCAGCATACTTCTCCTGGAAGCGCTTTACCGCCATGGCGGTAATTGGCCCAAAGTAGTCGGTCTCGCTCCCTGGCGAGCCGACGCCAAGCGCGGCGAGCCGGGTATCGGCGCTCTGGTTGAGTAAAACTTGAAGCGCGCGCACATCCTCGCCAGTCGAGCCGATTGTCAGATTACGGCCAAAATAAGCCATTGCCGACGAAGCGCCAAAAGTAACAACCAAAGAAATGACCAGGGCTAATTGAAAAATAATCCATTTCATTGATTTGATTATACCAAGATTGACCCTTATCCACACGAGAGAGCGAAAAAATAACGGGTTATAAAGGACAAACTAGGCTATAATTAACCCATACAATGGCTATTAGTCTGCCATCGAAACGGTTCTGGATATTCGCCATCATTTTGATTGTGGTCGTGGTGGCAATGTTGTGGTGGCTGGGTCGCAAAAGTGACGAGCTGGTTGACCAAGGATCAATCATCACCGCCACCGAGCTTACGCCGGAAGAGAAGATTCTCAATGTGCAAACTTTGGTTATCGACCGATTGTCTGTTGCCCGCGGGTTGGAAGAATTCGACCCCGCCAGTATCCCCGATGATGACGCCAAGGTTAGCACTCAAACCTCCGAGAACCGCGAGTCGGTTAGCGCTTATGCCGCCCTTATGACCCAAGCTCTCGCCAGTTATAGCCAAAAGCAAGACAACGAGGCCAAAATTATGGTTGACGCCCTTGATACCCGCAATCAAGCCAAGGCCTTAAGCTTGCTCTCGGCCCGAACAATGTATCAGGGGATGGTCATCAAACTTGAGTCCATCTCGGTACCACCGAGCGCGCTCGCCATCCACAAGCTCATGATTATTAGCTTGAAGCAGATGATTTATCTCTTGGAACCGATGAGCCAAATCCTCGACGAGCCGGTCTTGGCTCTCCAGGCGAGCGAGAAGTATCTTGAGGCCAACACTCAATTCTTCCTCACTCTTAACGCTCTGAATCAATACTTCCGCGACCAAAATTTGCAATTTAGCGACGACAATCAAATTAAAGCCACTTTTTAAACCTATGAACCGCCCCATTAAAAACTTAATCATCCTCTCGCTCACTCTGGCAGTGGTGATAAGCGGCGGTTGGTATTGGTACGGTAGCGCCAAGGAGGCGAGGGCGGCCGTTAATATCCCCCAAACCGCGAACCGCATCCCCGACATCGTTAGCGCGATGGGGGATGTGGCCAACATTAATCTCTCAAGCTTCGACTCGTTGGACCAAATCTCTTCCTTATTTGATGTCATCGGTAGCGATAACGCCACCATGGGGCAAATGAGCGATTGGTTAGACGCCTTCGGCCAAATGGGTGGCGGAGTGCAAGACTTGCTCGATGGCAACTTCCGCAACTTAGGCGATGTGGTCACCGGCTTGGGTCAAATTACCGACCTAGGCGGCGCCACCGATATCTTAGGCTCACTTGGCAACCTGGGCGCCACCGCTGACAATATCTTAGGCGGTGGCCTCAATTTCAACAACGCTTCAGATTTGATTAGCTCCTTAAGCCAGATGACCAATTCGGGGCCTTTCAGTAATGTTTTAGATATATTTAAAGGTCAAGGCGGCAGTTATGAAGACTTGATTCTTTACGCCACCCAAAATGGCACTGATATCGGCACAATTGTAGAGCGAGGAGTGATAACGATGACCGATTTAGAACCCTTGGCCGGCCAGGGCCCCGCTCTACTTGGCGGGAGTGGCTCATCGGGGGTGGGCAAACAAATTGGCCAAACTTCGCAAGAAGCCCAACAGAGCTTAAACCAAGACCGCAAACAAGATGAGAAAGAATGTAAGGCCCAATCGGGCGGCTTTTTCAGAAATACCGGGTTTAATGAAGACTTTAATTTTACCGACCTCGCCCAAGCAGGCAATAACGCGGATTTACTCCGGAATCTTGGTGCCAGTGATTTGGTTGATGCATTTGGCGGTGGCTTGGGAGGCAGTTATGTGCCGGTGCAAGAGCAAGATGGCGACTTACTCGACCTGACCGAAGATACCAACGAGCTGACGAGCGAGATTAAAGACCTCCAAGTCCAAATCTGCATGCACTTAAAGACCATCAAGCGCGTCCAACTCAACTTTGAGGACAAGGAGTTCGTTGGCGATGTGAAGGCAAGGGAGGAGGCGGCCGAGCGTCTACAAGAATCCCAAAAGCAAACTCTCCAACTTGCGAATGAGGGAAGGACTAGGGCCGACGGCACTGATGGCGCAAGTTACGCCACTGATGTGGAAGAACTAGTAAAGGAACGAGTCCAGGCCGCCGCCAAAATAACAACAACTCAAGTTGGTAATTCCGGTAGCGCTTTTGCTCCTGAATTGAAAGCTTATCTCACCGCCGAATCAGAGAGGAGTTCAATTGATGGTCAATTAGCTTCAACCCTATCGCGTGAGCAATATAAAGAATTAACTGATCGGAGCAAGGTGACGGAATTGGATCATGATAGTTTGTGGTCATTTATCCTTAAAGCAGCTGAACCTCAGAATCGCCCTGATGGCGCCATGATGATAGCGCGCGAAGCCTGGATGGTTGCCCAAGCCAAAGCAGAAGACTTTGCTATTGCCGAACTGGTTGCTAACAATGGTTTCGCTTCAAATCGAGAATGCGTCGAAGAGGATGATGATGGTAATTGCATCAGTTGGAAAGTAAAATCACCGGGCAGTGTTATTGGCCGAGCGGTAGAGGAAGCAACTCAACTTGATAATCAATTAACCCTAGCAGCAGATGAAGCATCAGACCTCTCGGGAGTAGAGGAGCCAGGTATCAGCGAAGCGGAAAATTTAGAACAAAATAATGATAGTTCTGGTGGCCCCGGTGGTGGAGGTGGCGGCCCGGTTGGCGGTGGCGGGCAAGCGCCAGGTGGGCAAGGCGACAATGATGACTTTGACTTGGATGGTATTTTAAATATGTTCGACTTCGATATTGATGACGATGGCACTGATAACGACAACGACCGCGACAACTTCACCATCCCCGACTTCGGCTTCCCGATTGACTGGGGCAACTTGGGCGGCAACCGGGCGCCGAGCCTCACCTTCAAATTAACCGGCCCAACCTTAGAGCAAATCTACGAGGGTCGGCCCAATGTGGGCACCATCTCTTGGAAGGCCCAAAATGCCGATAAATGTGTGGCTCGCAATAACTGGCTTTCTTCGAGCCTCATTCCCAATCGAGTGGAATCGGTTAAAACCGCCAATCAAACTTTGGAAACGAGCGGCAGTCTCATCACTTATTTACCCCTCACCTTCGACCTCCGTTTAGAGCGGACGCGCGGCAACCAAACCGTCATCATCCCCTTTGCCACCACTACCAGCGCCGCCCTCACTCAGCAAGTCACCAGTATTACCCTCAACAATAGCGAGGTGGCGGTCGGCGACCGCTTCTCCCTGGTGGCCAAGGTCGGCTTGAGCGATGAGGCCAAGGTAACCATCGAGACCAATGTGGCGAGCGCCGGCGCTGTTAACAGTTTGCTCGGTTCGGCCCTCACCAGTCTCTCCAGCAGTTCAGCCGCCGGGCAAGAATTCGCCAAGTATCGCATCACCTTCACCACCAACGAGAGCGGCACCGCCTTCATCACCATCACCGCCGATCCGATTTATTCCATCCGTTGCACCGGCAATGGTCGAAATACCGACAAAACCGTAACCGTCTCCCGTGGGAGTTAGAGTATGAAAAAAATCCTGACCACAATTCTTCTAATCTTAATTATCTTTGGTGGTCTTGTGCCATCAGTGGCCAATGCTGCTTGGTGGGAATTTCTTAGCCCCTCTACTTGGGCACCTGCTGCCATTTACGCTCTCGGTGGTATAGTTGTCACTTTAACAGCTGGAGTGTTGTGGATTTGTAATGAGATTTTCAATTTTAGCATTTATCTGTCTATCTACGGTTTTAACGATTTTCTTGATGGCACGGGAGTTAATGAAGCCTGGGAAATTATGCGTGATTTTACCAATATTTTCTTCATCTTCATCCTTCTTTATATCGCCGTTGGTACTATGTTTCAATTGTTTAGTGCCAAACAACTCCTCGTCCGGGTAATAATCGTTGCGCTACTTATTAACTTTAGCGCCATTTTGCCTAAAGTAATTATCGACACTTCTAATATTCTAGCGATTGAATTCTACGAGCGAATTGGCGACGGCAAAACTCCCACCGGCGCACCCGATGTGACTAAGGCAATCGTTAGCCGATTAGGTCTTTTTTCTGAACCAGAGGGTAAAGAGGTTGATTTGCTTGAAGAATACAAATCTGCTTCTAAAGACTCAAATTCCAAAAAACCAACTTCTTCCGTTACTGGTGCAATCGTTTCGGTATTTGGCAAGATTGTTTTTCTTTTAGTAACCGCTTTTGTGTTAGCGATTGGCGCTTGGATGTTTGTTTTACGGACAGTGGTCTTACTACTGCTAATTATCTTTTCACCAATTGCTGTTTTGGCCGCCGCCTTGCCAAAAACTTACAGCTTTTTTGACAAATGGTTAAAACGATTAATCAATGAGGCTTTCTTCGCGCCGGCTTATCTTTTTATGCTTTACATCACAATCACTATCGTTAAGGGAACGGATTTCGGTAAATTAGTGAAAGTGGATGACAGTCAAAGCGCCGTTTATGCACCAGTAGTGGTAGCATTTAACTTTTTTGTCATAATTTTCTTAATGAGTGCTTCATTGATTATCGCCAAAATGATGGGGGCCCAAGGCGCCGCGCAAATCGGTAAAGCCAAAAGTTTTGGCCTTGGCCTTGTTGGTGGAGCAACCGGACTGGCGGGTGCTTATAGTGTTGGCAAATTTGCCAAAAAAGCTGCGGATTCGGATTTGGTTAAAAAATGGGCTTCCAATAAACCAATTTTAGGTGGCGGTTTAGCCAGAGATACTTTGAATAAACTTGCTGGGCAAAAATTTGGTAGCAGTGCTAGCTACAACGAACGAACAGAAAAAGTCGCTAAGCGAATTGAAGGCTTCAAAACTCCGGAACTCCAAGCTAATTATCTTGCCAGTTTAAGGCCGGTTGACCGCGAAGAGGCATTCAAAAAACTTTCTGACCGACAAAAATCTATTCTTAACGCTGGTGTAGAGAAATTACCTGATACTGACCGGCGCAAACAAGCAGTCGAGGGATTGATTGGCGACTTATCTTATGAAGAAAGAGAGAAGATGGACAAATCTCGCGCTGATGCTGAGAAGCAAAAAGGTGAAGCAATTGCCCGGATTAATACCGAGCGGGCGATGCAACTTTTGACTGAAGGTAAGAGGAGAAAAATTGAAGGATACGAAAAAGATTTGGCCGGCGAAGAAGATAAATCAAGACCGATTTATGCCAAACACAAAGATAAAGGATATGAGAACCAATATGTTTACGAAGACGCTGATGGAAAAGACTTGCCAGCAATCAAGTCAGGTGAACAACCAATTTCTGAAAGTGATTTGATGGGCAGATTAAAAACGGAGCAAATTTCTAAAATTATTAAGGATGTACCAATTGGCAGCGCTGGAAAACTTAAAAAGATTTTGGATGTTAGAGATAAGGACAACAATATTGTTGAGAGTAAAAATAACGTGGCCAAGACGGTTATTCAAAGTATGAATAAAAGCCAGTTGCTTAAATTATTCGAGAAGGACGCCGATCTTAAAGATGATCAAATAGAGGTAATCAACAAAGCTCTTAATGATCGAGATGCTAGGATCCCGCAGGAAATTAAAGAGAACATCGAACGATTGCAAAAAGCGGTTGCCAGCCACCCGAAAGCCAAATCATTAGGAATTGAGATACCGACCCAAAATAATCCCGGCTCACCAAACCCAAACAGAGTAATTTTGACAGATAGCCGAGGTAATCCGATTACTTAATTATGACTGAAGAACGAAAACAATTTAACGAGCGGTACAATAAATTGCCACCAATAGTGAAGCAGGCAATTGACGCGGTGGAGACGGCTGATTTAATCCAAACTATCAGCGAAGCTCATAAACTCCACATTGACCAAATGGGGGAATTCTCAAATCAGATTGGCTTAGTGATGTTGGGGGTCGTTAAACCCCAAGAGTTTATTCCGAATCTAAGGGAAAAGTTGAAGATAGGTGATGAGGAGGCGCGGAAGATTGCTTTGGAGGTTAACGAGCAAATCTTCAACCCCATCCGCGAGTCGCTCAAGCAAGTCCACGCCATGGGCGAGGTGGCAAAAGAGGGAGAGGATAAAGCCGGCCCTAGTGATGGCGCGCCTAAAGAGTTAACCAAAAAGGAGGCGGATGCTGAAACTAAACCGGTAACCAGCAGTCAATTAGAGACCAAATCAAGCAATTTCGACGACCGCCTGGGGCGATACTTGTCGTCAAGTAAAAATGAGGCTACTTCATCTGCGCCGCGCTCTTACTCTCACGACCCGTATCACGAGGGAATTGAGTAGCTTTCAGCTGTCAGCTTTTACCTGCCTGCCGGCAGGCAGGGGTTTTAGCTTAGAAAGCCGATTTAGATTATAATAAGATATAAGCTATTTATGAATTTTCAAGTCCCGCAGTTTATTGAGATTGAAGACAAGATCTTCGGCCCGCTGTCTTTAAAGCAGTTTTTGTACGTGGTTGGCGGCGCCGGCTTGTCGTTTCTTTTTTACGCTTATCTGCCGCTTTATTTGGCAATTTTCCCCATCGCCATAGTAGCCGGTTTGGCGATTATGCTCGCTTTTTACAAATACAACGAGCGACCGTTTGTGGTCTTAATCGAAGCGGCCATCAGATATTTGCTAACCAACAAGCTCTACATTTGGCGGAAGGAGGATAGAACAGCCGCCAAAGCCGCGGCCAAAGTTGAACCGATTACCATTCCCAACGGCGGCGGTACCGCCCCACGCCTCTCCACCAGCCGGCTCAAGGACCTCTCGTGGAGCTTGGATGTTAAAGATGTCCTCCGCTAATTTTAATTATGGCCACTAAAGCTAAAACCACTCAAGACTTCCTGCCAATCGACGAGATCCGCGACGGTGTGGTGGTGCTTAAGGGCGGCAACCTGCGGATGGTGCTTATTTGCTCCTCGCTCAACTTCTCCCTCAAGTCGCCCGATGAGCAACAAGCGATTTTGCTGCAATATCAGAATTTCCTCAATTCGCTCGATTTCCCAATCCAAATCTTCCTCAACTCGCGCAAGCTCGACATTCGGCCATATATCGATATTTTGGAGAAGCGACAAAAAGAGCAAACCAACGAGCTGATTAAAATCCAAACCAAGGAATACATTCAGTTTATCAGGAGCTTCACCGAGTCGGTTAATGTGATGGCCAAATCGTTTTTTATGGTCATTCCTTATGACCCGATGATTATCGACACCGCCCGAGGCGGCTGGCTGGGCAAGATTTTTCCGGGTGGGAAGAAGAGCGGCACCCAAGCCAAGCGCGACATCTTTGAGGAGAATAAAACGCAATTAGAGCAACGGGTGGCGGTGGTCGAGCAAGGCCTAGCCCGCTTTGGCGTCCGCACGGCGCCCCTGGGGACGGAAGAGTTGGTCGAGCTTTATTTCAAGATTTTCAATCCCGGCGAGACGGCGGTGCCGTCTCTTAATTAAATTTTATGGCCTTATTTAACTTATCTTTAAAGAAGGGAGAGAAGCCAGCCGAGCTAATCACCCCCATCCTGCCTCAAGACATTTACGAGATGGGGATTTTGGAACTTAAAGACATTATCGCTCCCTCGGCCCTGCGAGTGACCACCAAAAATGTTAATCTCGGCGACAAACTTTCGCGGACCTTCTTTGTGATCTCTTACCCGCGCTTCCTCACCGAGAGCTGGTTCTCCCCGGTGATTAATCTCGACAAAGTGTTTGATGTTTCCATCTTCGTCCACCCCATCGACACCGCCATCGCCTTGCGCCAATTGCAAAAAAAGGTGGCCGAGGTGGAGAGTCAAATCAGATTAAAGGAAGAGAAGGGTCTCGTCCGCGACCCAATTTTGGATGTGGCCTATCAAGACATCGAGAATCTCCGCGACCAGCTCCAACAAGCGCGGGAAAAGATTTTCGATGTTGGGGTTTATCTCACCATCTACGGCGACACCGAAGAGGAGTTGGGTAAGGTGGAGAATGAGATTAAATCAATCCTTGACGCCAAGTTGGTTTACATTAAGCCGGCCCTCTTCCAGCAAGAGGCGGGCTTTAAGAGCGTGGTGCCAATCGGCCAAGACCAAATCAAAGTTAATTCCAAACTCAATTCCTCGCCTTTATCCTCACTCTTTCCCTTCGTCTCGTTTGATCTCACCTCAAACAAAGGCATCCTCCACGGTGTTAATCGCCACAACTCTTCCCTCGTCCTCTTTGACCGCTTCTCACTCGAGAACTACAATTCGGTTACCTTCGCCAAGTCGGGCGCCGGTAAGAGTTACGCCACCAAACTCGAGATTCTGCGGAGTCTGATGTTTGATGTTGATATCATCGCCATCGACCCCGAGCGCGAGTATGAGTATTTGGCCGAGGCGGTGGATGGGCGTTACTTCAATATCTCGCTCACCTCCGAGCACCATATTAACCCCTTCGATCTACCCTTCCCGCGCGAGGACGAGGCGCCGGCCGATGTGCTCCGCGGCAACATTATCAACCTGGTCGGTTTGTTCCGCCTAATGCTTGGCGGTCTCACCCCGGAGGAGGACTCGATTATTGATAACGCCATCACCGAGACTTACGCTCTTAAAGATATCACCGCCGACACCGACTTTACCGGCAAGGCGGCGCCGATTCTCTCCGACTTGGCCCTGGTGCTGGCTGGGATGGAGGGCGGGGAATCCTTGGCCCAACGCCTGCTTAAATACACCCAAGGCACTTGGTCGGGCTTTATCAACAAGCCGACCAATGTTGATATCAATAAGAACTTTGTCGTCTTTTCCGTCCGTGACATGGAGGACGAGCTTAAGCCGATTGCGATGTATATTGTCATGCACCATATTTGGAATACTGTCCGCCGGAACTTAAAGAAGCGCCTCTTGATTGTGGATGAGGCCTGGTGGATGATGAAGTCGGAAGATACGGCCTCCTTCCTCTACTCCATGGTTAAGCGCGGGCGGAAATATTACCTTGGTGTGGCCACGATTACCCAAGATGTGGGCGACTTCCTCAAGTCGCGCTATGGCACGCCGATTATCACCAACTCATCGATTCAACTACTGCTCAAACAGTCGCCGGCCACGATTGATTTGGTGCAAAAAACTTTTAATTTAACCGATGAGGAAAAATACTTGCTCTTAGAGTCTGAGGTGGGGGAGGGCATCTTCTTCGCTGGCCTTAAACATGTCGCCATCAAGATTATCGCCTCTTACACCGAGGACCAGATTATCACTTCCGACCCATCGCAACTCCTCGCCATTAAACAAGCGCGACAAGATTTAAAACAATCGCAAAATGGCTAAGGAAGAAGAACAAAAAGACGAGTCAGAGGAGGAGTCTTGGGGCACCAAGGCGAAGAATCTTTTAACCGCCGGTAATGCTCGGATTGGTAATGCGACTCTGGTTTTAATGTTGATAGTGGCAGTGTTTATTGATGGTATTCAGATCTTTATCGAATGGACGGGGGTGGGGTTATTATTTTCGTGGATTCCCACTATTTTGGGCGGGATGATTTTCTATTTTTGGTTTAAATTAAAAGGAACAAATTTTGTCAGTCCTAAAAAAGCGTTAACTTACGCCGGCTCGCTCTTAATTGATATAATACCCGGTAGTGACGCATTGTTGGTCACCTCGTTTAATTGGGCGGTAGCGGTGATTATTTTAGTCGCCATTTCCCGAGTGGAAGATATTGCTGGTGTTAAATTAAATCCTAAAACCGCTCTCAAGCCCGGTAATTTAAAAAATGAATTTGGAGAATTTGCGAAAAAAAAAGCCCAGCAAAAAGTCGGCCAAGAAACGGGAGTTAGTTTGCCTGAAGCCGCTTAAATTAGCATGAAAAAAATAATTTTAATCGCCTTATTATTACTACCAGCCATTGGCCTAGCCACCACCGAGCAGACGACCGGTGGCAACTTTTCGGCCAAGATTGAGCCGGCTAATCCGGAGCCTAATCAGGAAGTGGTGGTGACCCTTAACAGCTATTCGATTGATTTGGACCGCAGTCAGGTTAGTTGGTTTATCAATAATCAGGCTATCAAGCAAGGGGTTGGGCTTAAGACTCACACTGCCGCCGTAGGCGACTTGGGCTCAAGCCAGGTGTGGCGGATTGTCGCTAAGGGCCAAGACGGCCAAACCTTGCAAAAAATTATCACCTTCCGACCGGCCGAGGTGGATCTCATTTGGCAAGCCGATACTTATGTGCCCAGCACTTACCAAGGCAAAGCCTTACCCACCTCGGAAAGCGCGGTTAAAATGGTGGCTATCCCCAACATTATCACCGCTACCGGCCGGCGTTATGACCCCAAAGAACTGGTTTATCGGTGGGAAAAAGATTTCAATTTTATGAAGACTCAATCCGGCTTCGGCCAAGATAGCTTCACCTTCACCAGCGACAAACTCTTTGGCTCTAATAAGATTAAAGTAATCATTAGCACAGTTGACGAATCTATTACCACCGAGAAATCTGTCACCACCCCCATTCGCACGCCTTTCATCGCTCTTTATCAATACAATCCTCTCACTGGGCCAATTTATAACAACTTATTGAGTCGAGAGATTAATGTCGGCGCTGGTCTCTTCTCGATAATTGCCGAACCGTTCTACTTCAACCGAGAGGTGATAATGGGTGATCAACTTAATCTTGAGTGGTTGGTTGATAATAAGCCATTAGTCCTCAAGAGCCCCAACAGCCGGCAAATTACCTTTGAAGGTGGGCAAACCAAAAACCAGGTTAATTTTGGAATTAAAGCGGTTAACAGCCAAAACACTCTCCAAAATGCCTCTTATGACGGTATAATAAGGGTAACCAACAATGAAAGCTTATTCTAAATTGATGGGAGTGGTTGTGGTGATGACCATTTTAGTAAGCGCGATTAGTTTGCCGTTTTTTGCTCTCGCTCAAGATTACACTCTGTTAGAGAAGTCAGTTCTACCAGCCGAACAAGCCTCTGACGGCAAGGTTGATTTTGCTACTTATATCGAAAGTGGTTTTAAGACCTTTTTGGCAGTGGTGGTAATTATCGCCATTGTGATGCTAACGGCGAGCGGCCTCCAATACATCACCGCCGGCTCGGGTGGGGGCAAGGGCGAGGCCAAAAATCGCGCTATGGCCGCCCTTTTGGGGCTCTTAATCGCTCTCTCGGCTTATCTCATCCTCCGAACCATTAACCCTGATTTGGTTGACTTAACCCTGGATATTGCCAACCGCGGCGGCGATGCCGGCCGCCCCGGCGCAGCAGCCAACCCACCTCAACAACCAACTGATCCCAACGCCGGAGGAAATAACCCCCAGCCTGGTAGTGGTGAATTATTAAATGAACAAGATGCCAGAAAACAATTAGATGATGCTGGTATTAAAGTTAATAATCCCAATCCTTGTCCTGAGGGTGAAAGTTTTCAAGACTACACAGAAAGAACAGGTGGTCATTGTACTACCCTTGAAGGAATCCCGGATACAGCCATTGATGGTGTTATTGATTTTAAAAATAAATCTGGTTGCAATAATAGTGTAATGGTTACTGGTGGAACAGAAAAAGGCCATTCTACTCATGGTCAAGGTAAAGCAGTTCTTGATATTGATGATACTGCTTGTGTTAATAGTTATATTGTAGATCAAGGAAATTTCTTAAGAAGAAACAATAAAGGTTGGAATTATTATGAATTAAATGGAGACATTTATGTTCATGAAGGTGATCATTACCATATAATATTTACTGGCAATTAATTATGCCGCAAAAAAATATTTTAATCATTGGAGGAGTAGTGGTAATTTTGATTATTGCTGGTTGGTGGTGGTTTAGTCAGAATCAAGTTACCTCTACCCCCACTTCTCCAACCACTCAAAGCCAAACTCCCAGCTTTTTCCCAGTGGGAGCGATTAAAGACGCTATTCAAAACATTATCACTACCACCACTAATAATATCCAAGAGATTATCCCTGGCGGGCAAAGTGGGGTTGAGGTAGATGATCAGCTAGTTAAACAAGTAGTGAGCCAGCCAATCGCCGATTATGGCTTTATCACTTATCAAGGCACCAGCACTTTGTTTTATGTTGAGCAAAATACCGGACATATTTTTGTGGTGGCTAGTAACACACCAATGCGGCTAAGCAATAAATCAATTCCTAGAATTAAAGGAGTTAAAACCGCCGAGAACGCTAGTCGTTACTACTTTTATATCAGCTCTTTAGACGAGCAAAATGACCTAATTTGGCAGAAAGGGGAGTTGCTCAAGGCCACCAGCTCGGAACTGGTTCTAACCGCCATGGCCGGCAATATTAAGGCCCTAGAGGTGTCGCCCAAGGGCGACCAGGTGTTTGTTTTAAAGGAGGTTGATGGAGCCAGTTTGGGACAAATTTTAACTCTTAATTTAGAGGTGCCAACCACCGTTTTCACCTCGCCGTTTACCGAGTGGGTGGTGGAGTGGATGAGTGATACTAAAATCAGCTTCCAAACCAAACCTTCTTCTGGTGTTAATGGCTCAATTTATTTGTTAGATATTAAAAATAAGAGTTTTACCCCAGTGATAATAGGGATTTCTGGTTTAATCGGAAAAATTTCTCCAGATACCAACCATCTTATTTATTCATCAAGCCAAGGCGGTAATTTGGTGGTTGAATCGAAAAACTTAAATAAAGCCGGGGAATTTAATTATAGTGTTAAAACTTTAGCTGATAAATGTGTTTGGCTACCAGATAGTGTTTTAATCGCTTGTGGCACACCTAAAGATTTGGTTAGTTTAAATTATCCTGATGCTTGGTATCAAGGATCAATCGGCTTCAATGATAATATTTGGTTAATTGATATTATTATGAACCAATCTTTTTTAATATTTGATTTGGATGAAAGTATTGATTTAATTAATCTTAATATTGCTTCTAACAATCCTTTACTGCTTTACTTCCAAAACAAGCGTGATGGGTCGCTGTGGAGTTTTGATTTAAACACCGGCTTTGATCTTTAGGGCTTGGCGCTTAATTAGGAGCTCGTGGCCAATAGAGAAGAGGTTGCTGGTTAACCAATAGAGGGCGAGGGCCGCCGGAAGCGCCATTGAAATGAAGGTAATCATCACTGGCATCACATAACGCATTTGAATATTCATACTCTTAGCCAAATCATCTTTAAATGACGAGATTTTAGATTTATCCGGCGGGGGCAAGGGTGGGATGGCCAACTTCATTTGAAAGAATTGGGTCAAGCCAACCAAGAGCGCCATGGGGATGCTTTTTTGGGTGACATCAAATAAATTCAAAAAAATATGGCTAACTGCTTCCGGTGAGGGGATAAAGGAGTAGAGGAGAGTGGGGTCAATACTGATACTGCCGCGGAAAACATAAAATAAGGAGATAATGATCGGGATTTGGATAATCAGCACCACAAAGCTAGTTAAAGGATTAATCCCGTGCTCTTGATAGAGTTTAATAATTTGTTGGGCTTGTTCTTGTTTGTTATCTTTGGTTTTTTCTTTAATCTCCTTTAATTGCCCATCAATTTCCCTAAGTTTGCGTTGAGTGGTCAGAGATTTGTGGTAAATCGGGTAAAGCGCCAATCTAACGATAATCGTCAATAAAATAATTGCCAAACCAAGGCTCTCGCCCGGCAAATAGACTGTTAACAGCACTAAAGCGTTATAGAGTGGTTGGTAAAAAACGGCTTTAAAAAAGGTTAGAATCATTATTAAATTAAATTAGCTTGGTTTAATAGTTTAACTAAGTTGGTTTTAAGCTCTGAGAAGGGTTTGGTGGTTATATTGTCAGTAATCCCAATGGATAAAGTGAGGTTGGTTGGTAATTTATCCTTATATTCTCTCATAATTTCCCTAAATCGTCTTTTTAAAGCATTACGATCAGCCGCTTTAGGGACAACTTTTTTG
>Ga0154301_128_pt1 | contig 16895 bp, 9 predicted proteins | sample RifGroA1_FD_105595 | JGI IMG/M metagenome (GOLD analysis project Ga0154301, IMG submission 105595) | Candidatus Vogelbacteria bacterium GWA1_51_14
AATCTCGTCAGTTACTTGCTGTTTGTGGCCACTTTGGCTTACATCCATTTCCTAACCAGCGAGGATAAACCGGTGATTATCAGCCGTGAATTTGGCCGAACGAGTATTAAAATTGCGACTGGGGTGATAATTATTGCCGTTTTGGCCGCTTTTTACTTGACGATTATTCGCCCGGCTCGGGTAGCGACCACACTGATTAAAGCTATCAGTCCGATTGCCGCCGAGATTCCGGCTGATCAGCAAATTGCTTATCGGCTCGAGACTTTCCGTCGGGCGCTTGAGCTTGGTCCGGCCGGCCGGACGGAAGTGAGGGAGCAATTGGCCGCCAAGACTTTCGAGGCTTTAGCCTTACCCGGCGGCAGTGACCAAAATAAGCAAATGTTTGTCAACTTTGCCAGCAATGAATTACTGGCCAATGTTGACGAGAATCCGGGCGACGCTCGGCCACTGTACCTTTTGGGTCGTCTGGCCGCCGGTTTGGGCGATAACGAAAATGCCATCAAGTTTTTGACCCAAGCGCTTGAGATTTCACCCGGCAAACAATTGATTATGTTCGATTTGGCCGGCGCCTACTTTAGCCTCAGACGGAATGAGGAGGGTATCGCGATTGTTAAGGAGGCTTACGAGCTTGGCCCCAGTTGTCCGGATTCGGCTGTGAATTATGCCATCATCAAATTGACGGAAGGCGATCGAGCCGGCGCCCGCCAAGTTCTGGTTGATGGTTTGGGCACCACCAGCGTTGACCATGAACGTCTCAAGGCTTTTTACCAGCAACAAGGTATTGAACCACTTTAAGATCTGACCGCGTGGTGTTTGTCACTTTACGCGGTTGACTTCTCGCGGGCAATCTGCTATACTCGGGAGGTGAGTGAGATGGGGTTATTCAATTCGAGTCGCCCCGGCTCCACAAACAAAATGTCTTCATAAAGCCCCGACTTGTCGGGGCTTTATGTTTTTGGCCGATCTGGGTTATAATTAAACCAGGTGCCGTGGCGACCAGCTACGACTGGCGGCAGCACTCACATTAAGACATTTTGTTTATGGAGCTCGCGCCCGCCAGTCATAATTGGTCGGCACCAGCCCTTTATTATCCATCTCTTTTTAACCTATGCGTTACACTTGGACCTCGGTGGCGATTTTGGTTATCTGGCTCTCAGCCACCTTGCTGATGACCTCTGATCGCTTGCCTAACCCCAGTATCTTTTTTACCTATGCCATGGGGATTACGGTGATTTTGGCTTACATCGGCTTTAAGTCGGTTTAGCTTATGGGTTACCTTGCCGAGTTTTGGCTCTTCGTTTCTCGGCTGGCCACGGTTACCGGCCTTTTGGTTCGAGCGCTGGTCTCCTTCCGTGACCGGCCGGCCGTGCGCTTTCGGCTCTTCTTCGAGCGGGCCGGTGGCGGCTTCATTAAGCTCGGCCAGATTTTGGCCTTGCGTTACGATCTTTTGCCGTCTCACTATACCGAGGAATTACTTAAGCTCTTAAGCCGGATCGAGCCCCAGCCGTTTGCCGATTTGGAACAAGTTTTTATCGAGGAGCTGGGAGAGCGACCGGCCACCTTCTTTCGCAAATTCAATCCTAATCCCATCGCTTCAGCCTCGATTTCCCAAGTTTATCGGGCTACTCTCCACTCTGGCGAGGAGGTGGCGGTTAAGATTAAGCGGCCGGGCATCGACTATGTTTTTGCCACCGACTTTGCCTTGGCCTCCTTTTTGGCCGGTTTCATCGGCTTGCTCCAAATTTTTCATTCCATCAATTTAGATGAGCTGGTGGCCGAGTTTATCATTTGGACCAAGCGCGAACTCGACTTTAAATTTGAAGCGGAGAATGCCGAGGTATTGCGCGAGCATAGCCGGCGCCACCCTAATACCATTATCCCCAAGACTTACCTCGATCTCTCGACCAGCCGGGTACTTATCACCGAGTATATGAGCGGTATCGAGCGGCTTGATGAGGTAATCCGCAAGTTGGATCGCAACCCTAATTTAAAAACCGACTTGCTGCACCATTATCGGATTGATCTCTCCCAAATGGCCTATTACTTTATTGTTGATGGCATGCGTCAATACTTCATTGATGGCTTCTTCCACGCTGATCCGCATCCGGCCAATGTCTTTCTGGCGCCCGATAATCGCCTTGGCTACTTCGACTTCGGCATTATGGGCCAAGTGGACTCGCGCCGGCTGGAATTGTTGAAGATTGTTAACGGCATCGCCAATCATAATCTCCAAGCAGTCAGTGAAGCCTTTCTGGCTTACTCTAAGCGCCAAATGAGCGAGGAGATTGAACTTTTCCGCCGTTATCGCCGATCCGATCACGCCAAGTATGAGAGAATCTTGAGCAAGATTGAGGAGATTATTATCGCCAACTTCCGGGAGGAATTGGAATACATTTTGGCGCCGTGGTACGAGGAACTGACTGAAGAGGGGAAAGAGTTCAAATCAAGCGCCGCCGCCATCTTCTCTAAACTCTTATTGAAGGCCGAGAGCTATAGCGTTTATGTGCCGCGGGAGATGGCAATCTTTTTCCGCAGTCTGATTATTGCCGATATGGTGGCGCTTAAACTTGATCCGCAATTTAAAATGATTAAGGCGTTTAAACTCTTCTTTCAGGAGTTCCCGCTTGAGCGGGCGGCGACAATCATTGAGGAAAAATCGCACGAGCGGGAGCTTGAGGGCGAAATTGACCCGATTAGCGCCCTTGATTATGAACAATTGGTCGAGTTCAAGGCGATTGAGCGCGAGCGTTTGGCGGCCGCGACCGAGCGGTTGAGCGAGTTGGTGCTTTATTACGCCGAGCATTATGAGGAAATTAGAAAAATGTTATAATTAAGTCATTATGAAATATCCTTGGACCGCGTTAGCGCTAGTGATTATCTGGTTAGCCACCACTTACATTATTTTGCGCCAAGACAACTTGGATGTTAACTACATTTTGGTGGTTACTTTAATTGGGACAATCATCATCTCTTTCATTGGTTTCCGACCGCCGTCGATTAGGAAGTAAGCAGGCAGTAAGTAAAAAATTATTTTTTCTTTTTGCGGTTATCCACATTTTTTGGTTGATAACAATTGTGTCTAAGTTTTTTTTAGATGATAATGTAAGTAAGAATAACAACAAAAAATTTTTGCAAGAAGATTTTTTTGCAAAAGGTCGACTGTTGTTAAAGTAAACATAAAAATTTTTATGAAAAAGCGAAAGACCGCTAAGAAGTCTACTGCTAAGAAAGCCGCCAAGCGAAAGCCAGCTAAGCGGAAGGCTGTTAAGAAAACTGCCAAGCGAAAGCCAGCTAAGCGGAAGGCTGCCAAGAAGCGCAAATAGTATTACCGCTATACGAAAAATCCCTTCGCCTCGCGCGAAGGGATTTTTCGTTGGCGATTCAATATGCTAAGATAGGGCCACATGAAATGGCTCAATAACTGGCTGGGCGACTCGGGGGCCCGGCTTAAACAACTAGAGAAAAAAGCGGCTCAAATCAACGATTTGGAGCCATCTTTTAAGGCTTTAAGCGATGATGCTCTTAAGACCAAAACATCGGAGTTTAAGACTCGGTTGGCCGCCGGCGAGAGCCTAGATGACCTCTTGCCGGAGGCTTTTGCGGTGGTCCGCGAGGCGGCGGTCCGGACGCTTAATCAGCGTCATTACGATGTTCAATTGGTTGGCGGCATTGCTCTCCATGAGCGGGGGATTGCCGAGATGCGGACCGGTGAAGGTAAAACTTTAGTCGCCACCTTGCCGGCTTATCTCAACGCTCTCCTTGGCAAGGGTGTTCACTTGGTTACTGTTAACGACTACTTGGCTCGACGCGACGCCGTGTGGATGGGGCAAATTTACGCTTTCCTCGGGCTATCGATTGGGGTGGTCAATAATCAGAGTTCTTATTTATATGACCCAAGTGCCAAATTAGACGCCGAGCGCGATGCCGAAGGCAGTTTTAAAGTGGTGCACGAATTCTTAAAGCCGGTCTCGCGCGCCGAGGCTTACGCCGCTGATATTACCTATGGCACCAATAACGAGTTTGGTTTCGACTATCTCCGCGATCATTTGGCTTATCGCCAAGACCAAGTGGCGGGTCGGCGCGATCTTGAAACCGGCCGTTATCACTACGCGATTATCGACGAAGTTGACTCCATTTTAATCGACGAGTCGCGGACGCCGCTCATTATCTCGGCGCCGGCGGCCGAGTCAGACAGTTTGTATGCCACTTTCGCCGGTTTGGCCCGCTCACTTAACCCGGAGGAGGATTACACGGTGGATGAGAAGCATAAAGCCATCACTTTAACTGATAATGGCATCACTAAGGCGGAAAAATTATTGAATATCGACAATATTTACACCGAAGGGGGGATTAAATATGTTCATCATTTGGAAACGGCCGTTCGGGCCAAAGCGCTCTTTAATCGCGATGTTAATTATGTGGTTAAAGATGGGGAAATAATCATCGTGGACGAGTTTACCGGCCGGCTCCAGCCTGGTCGGCGTTGGAGCGAGGGCTTACACCAGGCGATTGAAGCCAAAGAAGGGGTCAAGATTCAGCAGGAGTCGCGCACTTTTGCCACTGTTACTTTGCAAAATTACTTCCGGCTTTATGACAAGCTGGCCGGCATGACCGGCACCGCCAAAACTTCGGAAGAGGAGTTCCGTCGGGTTTATGGTTTGGAAGTGGTAACCATTCCGACCAATCGCCCCAACGCTCGAGTGGATCATAATGACTTGGTCTTCCAAACCGAGGCTGGCAAGTGGCAGGCCACGGCGCGTAAAATTAAAGAACTCCACGAGAAAGGCCAGCCGGTCTTGGTGGGCACTGTCTCAATTGAGAAAAATGAATTACTGGCCAGCTATTTGGCTCGGGAGGGGGTGCCGCACGCCGTGTTGAACGCCAAGAATCACGAAGAGGAGGGGAGTGTGATTGCTGCGGCCGGCCGTCGGGGCGCGGTGACCATTGCCACTAACTTGGCCGGCCGCGGGGTGGATATTAAACTGGGCGGCCCGACGCCCTCGCCGGAGGAATATGAGGCGGTGAAGGCGCTCGGCGGTTTGTTTGTGCTGGCCACCGAGCGGCACGAGGCGCGCCGAATCGACAACCAGCTCCGCGGCCGCTCGGCGCGCCAGGGCGACCCGGGTGAGACCCAGTTTTATCTCTCGCTTGAAGATACGCTGATGCGCATCTTCGCGCCCGATAAAATCAAAAACATGATGGGGCGCTTTGGCATCCCCGAGGACGAGCCGATTGAAAGCCGCTTCGTTGGCAAGGCGATTGAGAGCGCTCAAGAGAAAATTGAGGGGCTCAACTTTGACCTCCGCAAACACTTGCTGGAATATGACGATGTCACCAATCATCAACGCTTAACCATTTATGACCGACGGCGCAATGTGCTCTATGGCGAGGCCGATTATTTGGTCGGCTATCTCTCGCAAGCGATTGCCGCGGCTAATACCGTTACTGAAGAAGAGAAAGTGAAGCTGGAAGGCGTTTTAGCCGCCAAGAGGCAAGCTTTGGGCGATGACGAGTTTGTCCGCCATGCCCGGCAAATGATTTTGCAAGTGATTGATATGTTTTGGCTTGAGCACTTGGAAGCGCTCGATTATCTCCGCGGTAGCGTACGCTTGCGGGCTTACGGCCAGCGCGACCCGTTGGTGGAGTTTAAACGCGAGGGTTTACGGTTGTTTAAAGAGTTGGAAAGTTCCATTTTCGCCACTTTGGCCAATCTGCTGCCCAACTTGGCCGAGAATCTTAAATCGGAACAACGAGAGTTGAAGACGGTCCACGACGACGCCACGGCCATCGGCCAAAAGGCCGGGCTGGTAGTGGGCAATCCCAATCAAACCGGCTCAAAAAACAGCGTGCCCAAAGTGGGCCGGAACGACCCCTGCCCGTGCGGTAGTGGCAAGAAGTATAAGAAGTGTCATGGAAAATAAAGAAATAATTAATTACCAAGATTTTGAGAAGGTGGAGATTAGGATTGGGCGGGTTGTCTCGGCCGAGCGAGTGCCCGAGGCGGACAAGTTGCTCAAGTTAATTGTGGATGTGGGCGAGCTGGGCGAGCGGCAGATTATGGCCGGGATTGCCGAGTTTGTGCCGGAACCGGCGGCGTTGGCAGGGAAGTTGATTCCGATTGTGGCCAACCTTGAGCCGCGCCGCTTGCGCGGTTATGAGAGCCAAGGGATGATCTTGGCCGCAAGCGGCGAAGGCGGCCCCGTCCTCCTCCACCCGGCCATCGATGTCTCGCCTGGCAGCGTGGTAAAATAAAATTATGTCGGAAAAGCGGAAAATTTTGACTTTGTGTTTGGTCACTAATCACCCGCAAGTGCTCTTGGGGCTCAAGAAGCGTGGCTTTGGCGAGGGACGATGGAACGGCTTCGGTGGCAAAGTGGAGAAGGGGGAGACAATTGAAGCGGCGGCTATCCGCGAGATGAGGGAAGAGGCCGGCCTGGAAGTCAGTGATTTAGAGCAGCGAGGGGTGATTGACTTCTGCTTTCGCCACAAGCCCGGTGAGGTGCTCGAGGTCCACATCTTCCATACCGCCAATTTTACCGGCGAGCTGGTGGAGAGCGAGGAGATGCGGCCTAAGTGGTTCCATATTGACGAGATTCCCTTTGCCGAGATGTGGGCCGATGATCCGCACTGGTTCCCGCTTTTCCTCCGGGGCCGTAAGTTCAGGGGGCGCTTTTTATTTGACGAAGAGGATAAAGTGTTGGAGAAGTATTTGGAGGAGGTAACAAATTTTTGAGCCCATAGGTGAGACCTATGGGATTTTGTTTTTGTCTTATACTAAATGGCCTGGTTAACCACCTGGCTATAAGACAAAATTTAACCGGTTTTTGTCTTTTAAAACGGCCCAACTGGGCCGTTTTAGTCGGTTGACACGAGTGAGCGAGGGGCGGATAATTTTAGATAGCTTTAGTAATTTTTGCCTATAGCTGGCGGCGGTATAACTATAGGCTATTTGTCGAATTGTTTGGCGTTTTTATTAGTTATTAACAAAATAATTTTCTATGTTTTATTTTTCTCGCCGGGCCAAAGCGTCCGGTCGGGTGGGGGCGGCCTTAACCATTGCGGCCCTCACTTTATCCCTGGCCCAGCCGATTATGTTGCTGGCTTTGCCCAGCTTGGCCCGGGCGGTCACTGTCGAGACAATTTTTGAAGATGGATTTGAATCGGGCAATTTTGACGCTTGGACGTTAGTGGAGAATAAGTGGTTCATTAACACTACCAATGCTCATTCTGGCACCAAAAAAGTCAATGTCCAAGGCAGCACTACCGGCGATAATTCTTTAATTAAAGATCAGTCAACAGTCGGTTATGAAAACCTTAATTTGGAATATTGGTATAAGGCCGATGCTGAAAGTTTGGAAGAAGGGGATCAGGTGATAGTTGAGTATACAATCAACGGAACCGATTGGGTTGAATTATTGGCGATTATTGATGGTGTAGATGACGGCGAGTGGCATGAGGATTCCCATGACTTGCCGGTAGAAGCCAATAATAATTCAGATTTTGCCATTAGATTTAGAGCTAATCTCGATGCCGGCAATGATACTGTCAGGCTAGACGATGTTAAATTAACTGGTGAGGCGTTGCCTCTGCCCGGCTCAATTGCCGGCTTTAAGTATCACGATGAGGATGCCAACGGCGAGCAAGGTGAAGGTGAAGATGGTTTAGAAGACTGGGAAATTGCCCTGTACGATGAGAATGGCGTTAATGTAATGGCCACGACTAGTACCGACAGCGACGGAAACTTCGAGTTTGCCGATGTTACCCCGGGCAATTACCGGGTGTGCGAGGTCAAGACTTTTCCGGTTGGTCCGCATGAGCCGTGGTGGATTCAAACCGAGCCCGCCGAGGATGAGGAGTCCGAGTGCTTCGACGGCTGGCGCGGCTACGATATAACGGTTGAGGAGGAGGGAGAAGTGATTGGCCTCGTCTTCGGCAATGCCGAGGGCGCGGTGATTGGCGGCTGGAAGTATGCCGACCCCGATGCCGACGGCGAGCACGAGGATGAATCCGACGGCGTTCCCGGCTTTACCATCAACCTCTACCAGAATGATGAATTATTGGCGACCAAGCAAACTTTAGACCATCCCGAGCAGCCCGGCCAATACTACTTTGAGCGCCTATGGCCCGGTGAGTATTTAATTTGTGAAGAGCAGCAAACCGGCTGGACCCAAACCGGACCAACTACTACTGATGATGCTCACCCTGTTTGCGACAACGAGGGCACTATTGGCCATTTGGTCACAGTAGATATTGGCGAATGGAATTATGAGAATTTGTTCCACAATCGGGAGCTCGAGCCCGGCTCAATCGCCGGCCTCAAGTATCACGATGAGGATGCCAACGGCGAGCAAGGCGATGGCGAAGACGGTTTAGAAGACTGGGAAATCGCGCTCTATGACGAAAATGGCGTTAACATTATTGCCACTACCACTACTGACAGCGATGGGGAATTTGCATTTGATGATGTAGCTCCGGGCAACTACCGCGTCTGTGAGCCCAAGACTTTCCCCTCTGGCGGCAATGAGCCGTGGTGGATCCAAACCGAACCGGCGGAAAATGAACAATCAGCCTGTTTTGACGGCTGGCGCGGTTACGATGTGATGGTTGCAGAGGGTGAGGAAGTAAGCGAGGGGATTATCTTCGGCAATGCCGAGGGCGCGGTGATTGGCGGCTGGAAGTATGCCGATCCCGATGCCGACGGTGAGCATGAGGATGAATCCGACGGCGTTCCCGGCTTTACCATCAACCTCTACCAGAATGATGAATTATTGGCGACCAAGCAAACTTTAGACCATCCCGAGCAGCCCGGCCAATACTACTTTGAGCGCCTATGGCCCGGTGAGTATTTAATTTGTGAAGAGCAGCAATCTGGCTGGGTCCAGACTGGTCCCACTACCACCGACGCCACTCATCCACTCTGCGATAACGAGGGCACTGTGGGCCACTTGGTGACAGTAGTGATTGGCGAGTGGAATTATGAGAATCACTTCCACAATCGGGAGCTACCGGATGTAACCGGTCCGCGAGTAGAGATTACCAGTCTCACTGACGGCGACATCATTAATGGCGAGGTAGACATTGCCGGCATTATTGCCGACGCCAACCCTGGCCACTATTGGTTGCGGATTGAGGATGCCACCAGTACGGCAGTTAACTTCTCCGGTGGTCCGGGCACGGTCGCGCAGTTAATCTCTTACGACACCGAGACGCATCTCTTTACTTGGGACACCGATAGCTTGGATGGCGAGTATTGGATCAAACTTGAGGCCCGCGACAGTTTGGGTAACAAAAATCCTAATCTTTCGCCAGTACCTGAAGGCGTGGCTTACCCCGACGCCACCACCACCGACTCGGTTCACTGGATCAAGGTGATTGTGGATGAGGATTATGTCCCTCCATCAGACGAGACACCACCGCCATTGCCAATCCATCTAAGTCCGCTTGATGGCACTATCCGCAACACTCTGGGCTTAATCTTGGACTTTACCGATGTATTGGACGACATGAGTAATCCGGTCACTTATTATTATCAATCGGCTCATGATGGGGCGACTACGACCGATAACGCTTTTCTAACGCCAATTTGGAACTCGGCACTCCTAAGTATCTCCGAGAATGACGGCGTTGGCTCGCCCGAGGCCAAGTATTGGTGGCATGTTCGGGCTTGTGATACGGCTGGCAATTGCAGTCTTTGGACCGACGCTTGGACCTTGACGGTGGATAACACCGCGCCCACCACTACCATTACTTCGCCCAACCCGGATTCCACTTTCGACAGTTCAATTTTGGTTGAGGGTTACACCAACGACAATGTGGGTGTCGGTACGACCACGCTCTCATCAGCCATCTATGATGGCGAGGTTTGTGGAACATATGCTGACATTACTGTGTTGACTGGTGTTGCCAGTACCACTTTCAATTGGAGTTATGATTGGACACCGGCTGAAGATGGCACCTACTGCATTAAGGGCGCCGGTACTGACCTAGCTGGTAATGAAGAGGGGAGTGCGATTATCTTCCCGGTTACTTACAAAAAATCAGTCACTCCACCACCTGCTCCACCGGAAGAGGAAGATGATGATGGCGGCGGCAGTTCCGGCGGTTGTTATAATTGCGGCGGCGGGTCAAGTATTGGTGGCAGTACTACTACCGAAGAGACTTTTGGCGAGGGTGGGGATAACCCAATCTTGGCCCTGGGAGCTCTCGGTCAGTTGCCTCCTCGCAATGAGGCAACCGGGCCGATTAATGACGGCGAAGAGAACCTTGGTGACGACGGTGACGACACCGCCACCACTACCAGCACCAGTACGGCGGGGGTAGTGGCCGGCAGTCCCTTGGTCGCCGCTACCGGTAACTTACTCTTGGATTGGTGGTGGTTAATCCTCCTGGTTATCTTGGCCGGTATTGCTGGTTGGTGGTATTGGCGGAAGTATAAGGAAGAGGGAACAAGCTCTCCTCGTCAACCGGAACAGCCGATGTTCTAAAAGACATTTAGAACCAGCTCGATTAAATCCTTATTTTACAAGACAAAAAATGTCCTTTATAAAGGACATTTTTTGTCTTTAATAAAACCGCTCAAAAACCTTGCATTTCTCTTCAGATATGTTAGTAATGGATTAATTATTTTGATCTTTTCTCTCAAGTGAGAGATACCTAGGCCTTTTTGTTTGTCGCTAAAGATATCTGACCGGTTTGTCTTGTGTTTATTAATCTTTATTTAACGACGGCAAAATGAGCGATCGAAAACTTCTACTCATGAGTAAGTTGGGAACCCTCCTGGTGGTAGGGCTCTTTCTGCTGTCATATTCCCCGGTTTTGGCCTTAGTGGCCGACGAAGTAATCCAGCCGGAGAATCAAAACCCAACGGTTGAAAAGGTGGATCAAGATATAGGTCAAAGTGCGGACCAAAGTAATGTCCTTGAAGCTCCTGAAGAGACTGCCGAGGTGGCTGAAAATCCTGAAGAGACTGCCGAGGAGCCAGCTGAAGTGGCCAATAGCGAAGATGTGTCCGATACGGATGTAAAGGACACAGTTGAAGAGACAGAAGTAGCAGAAGCAGTGGATAACTTTTCGCTCTCTTCGCCTATCCCTTCAATCGCCATCTCCGACGAGTTTGGTGGCGATACTTTAGACGATGACGACGGCGGTCAAAATATTAATAATACTAGCAACCAAGGCACCTTTACCACTTTGCCCGGCGAGACTATCGGCGAGCGGGTAGTTAGCGCCGAGGGGAGCTTTGTTACCCTCGAGAATGGCGGTGGCGATGATGACGAAGACGAAGTAGTCAGCCCTGAGAAGAACTTCAAGACCCTTGCTAATGGCGGGGGTGACGATGGTGAAGGCGAGGTGGTTAGCGCCGAGGGGAGCTTTAAAACCTTGGCCAATGGCGGGGGTGACCCGGACCCAGATGATGACTCAGCGATTAGCACCGAGCATACCTTCAAAACCCTCGCTAATGGCGGTGGTGGCGGTGGCGATGGTGACGAAGTAGTCAGCGCCGAGCATAGCTTCAAAACTGCGACCGATGGGGGCGAAGTGTTGCCTCCGGGCGTGAGCGCCGAGCACAGCTTCAAGACTCTCGCTAATGGCGGGGGTGGCGGAGGTGGTGGCGGCGGAGGCGGGGGTGGTGGTGGAGGCGGTGGCCGACGCGACCGGGATGATGATGAATTGCCTGCGCCTTGCCCAATTTATTTAACTAAGTTTATTCGCCTTGGTCGCGCCAACGATCCGGTTGAGGTCTTGAAGCTGGAGGTCTTCCTCCGGGCCTTTGAGGGCTTCGATATCCCGATTAATGGTATTTACGAACAGCATGACTTTGAGGCGGTGTCCATCTTCCAAACCCGGTATCGCGAGGCAGTACTTGATCCGTGGGGTATTACCGACCCGACCGGTTATGTGTATATCACCACCACGCTAACCATTAACCAAATTTATTGCCAGCACACCGTTGGCAACAATCTTGATCTGCGCGACATTATTAGGACGCTTGACCTGACCCCGGCCGAGCTTGAGCAACTTGAGCAAGTTGACTTAATTGACTTGCCGGTGGTCACCTTCGGTCAGCCCGAGGTCACGCCGCGCAACTTCCTCCTCTTGGCGGCGGCCGGCCTGTTCGACTTCTTGAGGGGCTTCCTTTGCCTCGAGTGTTGGTGGCTGTGGCTCTTAATCCTCCTCCTGTTGCTCTTGATTGCTTATCTGCTTTATCGCAACCATCGCCTTAATAAACAACTCACTGACGAACGCGAGCTCAATGAGCATGCGGCCATCTTTGCGGCCCCCTTTGCCAGTGATGAATTAACTGAAGAAGAGGAAGGCGAATATACTAATCTCCCGCCAGCCGATTTGGACGAGCCGGAGAGCGAAGTGATTGAGCTTGAGCCGCCCAAAGAGGTATAATTGGGCTAATGGATAAAGTCAAAGAATTTTCGCTATTTGTGACGCTTTTGGTGATTGCGGCTCTATTAATTATCTCTCAACTCTGGTATTAATCTCGGTATTGACAAAAGCTTAAAACCTTGCTAGTAATCAAAGCAGAAACAGATATCTGCTTGATTCGGCTTCTACTTGTAGAAGGAGGTATTAAGCAGTTTGACATATAAATCTCAAGAAAAAATAAGGCCTGTGGCCTAATTGGTAAGGGAGAGAGGCTGTTTTTTGTGAAGCAGTCTCTTGTGTTGTGTTTTGGTTGTCCTAACTGAACGAAAGAGAAGGAGGGTTGAAAAATGAAAGCAACGAAGATGGGATTGGTGCTGGCCCTGTCGGTCGGCCTTATCCTCACCGGCTGCCCCAGTGGGGGTGGCAACACTCCGGACCCACCGGGTTCGGGGCTAACCTTCACTGATGACTCGCAGATGCGAGTTTCGGTGGGACCAAACCTCAATGAGTCGGCTCGCTCGATCGAGGATTTCCAAAGAATCCTGATCCAAGGCGATACAGCCGATGACACGAGCTTCTGGGTCGTTCCTCGGCCCAAAGCATCCGATGGCCGTTATGGTTCGGCTCGGGTATCTTATTTCCGAGTCGAATACAAGCGGATTATCGGTACCCACGATAATCCGCAAATTGGCCCGACGATAGTGGACGAATACTTTGTCACCTATCGTACTGACGGCCAAGCAATCGTCAGAGACGGTCATGGCAATGAGCTTGCGGCAATCGCCGTGGGCTTAGTCCAGTGGTCCATCCTGAGAGAGTTGGTCCAGACGGTGTTCTGCTTCGAGTGGAATTTTTGGGTCGGAATGCCCTGGTGCATCAATGTGCCAGGGTTTAAGACGACCGATTCCGAAGAGGAGGTCGTCAAGGCGGCCGACACCGATTATTGGCTCCAATTAATCGTCAGCACATACGAGATGTGCTCCGTTACTTGGAGCATGAAGTATGTGGCCGGACTTGATAATGTCGAGGAGACGGAGTTCATCTCCGGCCACCTCGATATGGATTGGGACTCCGATGGCCTCACGAATTGTGAGGAGATCGAGAACGGGACCGATCCGTATGACCCGAATGATCCAGGGCAGACGCGGAAGGTGCCGGGGTTGATTGGCAAGACTGTCAGCGAGGCGCAGGCCGCGTTAGCAGGTCGTGACCTGGTGTTGGGCGAGGTGAAGTATGAATATTCCTCGGCTCAGCCAAAGGACAGGATTTTCGACCAAGATCCAAACAAGGGTACTACGGTGCCCAAAGGGTCAGCGGTTGATGTGTGGGTGTCGAAGGGGCCAGAGCCCCCAAACACCACCACGGTGCCCAACGTAATCGGCCAAACTCTGGCGCAAGCCGGAGTCACTTTGGCCGATGCCAGCTTGCAAACCGGGACGGTGAGCGAAGCTTATCATCCCACTGTGCCGGCTGGTACAGTCGTTGGGCAAAGTCCGATTCCGGGTTCGGTAGTACCGGTCGCCTCGAGCGTCAATTTGACGGTCTCGAAGGGTCCGGAGCCAGTTAATCCGCTTTCGGCCAGTTTTACCTCGCCATTGGACGGAGCCTCCTTCCAATCCGGCGACTTAGTCAAATTCCAGATGAACATCGTCAACGGCGTGCCGCCGTTTACGGTTAGGATTCTGGTGGAGACTGGGCCGGTGCCGGGTTGGTTGGAGATCGAGACTATGTCTCGGACGCCGTACTGGAATATGAACCTTAATTCCACGGCGGAACCGGGGCCAAGTAACGCCCAAGCCCATGGCTGGGTTAAAGATTCTCTTGGCGAGGAGACGCCTGTGTTCAGTGTCAGTTACACTGTTCACTAATCCCTGATTTTCTTGAGATTTAACCCCCGCACAGGCGGGGTGAACCTTGCAGAGCCCCCGAACACCAATTGGTGTGAGGGGGCTTGCTTTTTTTATTGAATTGTGGTAGGAATGACCTAACACATAATAATAATGTGTTGGCACTAAAGGTCTAAATTAAGCTTAATTATCAACATAATTTGCTCAATCATATGTTAAAGCAAATTTTTGGAGGTTTGGTTATTACCGCCTTCATTTTGGGCGCAGGGGTAGCGATTGCCGAGACCGCTTTGGTCGCCAGCATCGACGCTCCGGCTGACGGGGCTAATCTGACTGTCGATGAAGTAACCACTTTCAGTGCTAGCGCTACTGGCGGTGAGGCTCCGTATGCCTTTGGTTGGAACTTTGGCGACGGCACTAATGCTGCTGGTGATACTTTTAACAAGGCTTTCACCAGTACCGGTTCTAAGACCGTTACTTTAACGGTAGTAGATTTCGCCGGGACGCAAGTGACTGACACCATCACCATCAATGTGGTAGATGGGGAAGCCGACCCGCTCACGATTAGTAACATCAGCGTCACTGATATCACTAAGACGAGCGCGGTTATCCATTGGACCACCAATCGGGCGGCTACCAGCCGAGTAATTTACGACACCGTTTCGCACCCCGATATCTCGGGCGCGAGCACGCCGAATTACGGCTACGCCAACTCAACCGGTACTTCAGACACCGATCCTAAGGTGACCGAGCACTCGGTTAGCGTCACTGGCCTCACGGCCGACACCCAATACTACTTCCGGGTTATCTCGGAGGAGTAAGAAGGGCCAACATTAAACAAAAATCCGCTTCGGCGGATTTTTGTTTTGTCTTATCTTTATACGATCGTACAGACTTAAGAAAAATTGACAAACTGTAATTTATCTGATAATATTCAAAGCAATAGGTCGTTGTGATAATCGGTTAAGTGGCTGAACGTCATAATCACCGCAACAAGAAAGGGAAGACAAATGAGCAAAGTAAGATTGGTGACGGAGGCTCAGGGTCTCTGGGTGGCTAAAGAAGGCCGACGGCTGGGAGTTAAATCAACAGAGTTCGACCAGCATCGCGGTGAAATTTCTAAGTTTTTGTCTGGATTGGGGTCGATTATCAAAATCAATCGCCGTCAACCTCTCACCTACCCAGACTTCGTGGACAAGCCCCTCCACCCAGACATGGAGAACAAGGGTCCCGGGCCAATAGATTTGGATCCGCAGGCCAAGCAGGTGGAACAATGGCTCCATCCGGACCAAGAGAATAGCTGGGTTAAAGGTCAGGTGATCTATGATCATCAGGTGGCAAGCAACGAACTTGAACTCTGCTTCGGTCTGCGAGAACTCTTGGCTATCCAAGCCAGAGGCCTCGACTTTTTCCGCCGTTATTTCCAAAACAAAACCGTCTTCGGCTGGAAAGGAGTGGTTCTAGCTCGCGGCGGCCGTCATGTTCCGTGTCTCTTCGAGCGCGGTGGCGGGGTTTGTCTGCGCTGGAGCTGGCTGGGGTACGATTGGTACGCCAGCAGTCCGGCTCTCCGCCTCGCAAGGTAGCTTTTGTCCTTTGAATCTTTGGGTCTTTGATTTTCTTAATCTTGGACCCTTAGACTTTTGCTGGCCTCGCGTTAATTAGCGCGAGGCCGTTTTTTACGATAATATGACTGTGTCTTATGAATACTAACTATCAACCGACTATCGGGCTTGAGGTGCATGTGGAGCTTAAAACGGCCACCAAGATGTTTTGCCATTCCCGGAACGATCCGGATGAGAAGCGGCCCAATGTCAACATTTGCCCAATTTGCCTGGCTCACCCCGGCACCTTGCCGGTGCCCAACAAAAAGGCGATTGAGCATGTGCTCCGCGTGGGCTTGGCGGTTTCCGGCACTTTAGCCGATTACACCGAGTTTGACCGCAAAAATTATTTTTACCCCGATATCCCCAAGGGTTATCAGTTGAGCCAGTATAAATATCCGCTTGTCTCCGGTGGTGAGCTGGGTGGCGTTAAGCTGACGCGTATTCACATTGAGGAAGATACGGCGCGCTCGATTCATGCCGAAGCACCGAGGTTAGACCTTAAAGATGCCTCAAGGTCTAACCTCGGTGAAAGTTTGGTAGACTTCAACCGCGCCGGTGTGCCCCTAATGGAGCTGGTCACCGAGCCGGTTATCCATAGCGCCAAAGAGGCGGCCGCCTTCGCCCGCGAGCTTAAGCTCCTCCTCTCGCCGGCTTACCTTGATGTGTCGGAGGCCAATATGGAGAAGGGTGAGATGCGGGTTGAGGCCAACATTTCGCTTGCTTCGATGGGACCGGAAAAATCTTCGTCGCTTTACCCGCAAGCGGGCTCCGACACGACCGAAGATTTTTCGGTCCCATCTCCACTTGGTACCAAAGTGGAAATCAAAAATTTAAATTCATTCCGGGCAGTGGAGCGAGCGATTGAGTTTGAGATTAAGCGTCAGACGGAATTGCTAGAGAAGGGCGAAAAAATAATCCAAGAGACGCGCGGTTGGGATGAGAACAAGGAGATTACTTTCAGCCAGCGCCAGAAGGAGACTTCCGACGATTATCGCTATTTCCCCGATCCGGATATTCCCAAATTGATGATTAGCCAAATTGAGGAATTTAAAAACTTGGCCGAGAC
>Ga0154301_119_pt1 | contig 15933 bp, 12 predicted proteins | sample RifGroA1_FD_105595 | JGI IMG/M metagenome (GOLD analysis project Ga0154301, IMG submission 105595) | Candidatus Vogelbacteria bacterium GWA1_51_14
AATGTCTTGCCCGAGAGTGTAGCCGGCGGCCATAATCGCCTCCATCAAGAGTTCAAGCGCTTCGGCATTGCCATTAAGCGCCGGGGCGTAACCGCCCTCATCACCCACGGTGGTGGCGAGGCCTTTTTGTTTGAGAATCTTTTTGAGTTGATGGAAGACTTCCGCCCCGGCGCGCAACGCCTCGGGGAAGGTGTTGGCGCCGCCCGGGACGAGCATAAACTCTTGGATGTCGGTGGAGCCGTCGGCGTGACGGCCGCCGTTTAACACGTTAATAAACGGCACCGGCAGTTTGACCCGGTCTTCGGTGCCGGCGAGTCGAGCAATGTGTCGATAAAGCGGAAGATTATTAAGCCGAGCCTCGGCGTGAGCGAAGGCGAGCGAGACGCCGAGGATGGCGTTGGCGCCCAAGCGACCCTTGTTCTCGGTTCCGTCTAACTCTATCAGTTTATTATCTAGGTCAGTTTGGGTAAAATTATGATTTAAAATTGCCGCGCTAATCTCTTGATTAACATTGCGGACGGCTTGCTCTACCCCTTTGCCCAAATAGCGCTCACCACCTGCCTGCCGGGAGGCATGGCTGTCGCGCAGTTCCACCGCCTCATGCCGGCCAGTGGAGGCGCCGGCGGGCACGGCCGCTCGGCCGGTAAATTGATTATCTAAAGTCAGTTCAACCTCAACCGTAGGGAAGCCGCGCGCGTCTAAAATTTCGCGGGCGTGGAGGTGAGAAATTGTTGGCATAAATTTAATTTTTTTTGTTAATTGACCAAATAATCCTCTTGTCTCGTTTAAACCAGGTGAATTGGCGCTTGGCGTAATGATAGATTTCTCGCTCTAATTTTTCTATCATCTCCGGTCGGCTGATTTTGCCTTGCAAGTATTGCGCCAAGTAACGATACTCGAGGCCAAAGTCTTCCAACTTGTGCCAAGAGAGACCGCTGGCGCGCAATTTTTTCACTTCTGCCAACATGCCTTGCTTGAGACGCTTAGCCAAGCGAACATTAATCTTCTTTTTCAAATCAGCCAGATTGGGATTAAGTCCAATCATCAGTATTTTCGCACCAAGAGGCTTAACTTGCAAACCGGGCACTCGGCCCAGCGCTTGGGCAATCTCAATCGCCCTGATTAACCGCCGGGGATTATGGCGGTCTATCTCGCCGGCTCGCTTGGGGTCTAATTTCTTAAGCAGTTTAAATAGCTCGGCAGGAGTCTTGATATTAAGCTTTTTTCTTAATTCTTGATTTGGTAAAACGGCCGGCAAGATTAAGCCATCAACCACTGCTTGAATATAGAAGCCGGTGCCACCAACCAAGATAGCTACTTTACCCCGTTGCCAAATTTGCTCGGTAGCTCTAGTGGCCAACTTTTGATATTGCGCCACAGTAAAGGTGCGCTTGGGGCTCGCGACGCCGAGCAGGTAATGAGGCACCCCACGCATCTCGCGCTTGGTAATTTTGCCACTGCCGATATCTAGACCCCGATACACTTGCCGGGAGTCGGCCGAGACTACCTCACCACCGAAGCGCTTAGCAATCGCCACCGCCAAGTCGCTCTTCCCGCTGGCCGTCGGCCCCACAATCACAATTAGCTTTTTTCCTTTATTTGCCATGCTTTAAACCTAGCACAAGTTTGCTTTTTTGGGATAAAAATTGCAGAATAACCTCATCGCCGGAGTGGTGGAATGGTAGACACGCACGACTCAAAATCGTGTGGGGCAACCCGTGGGAGTTCAAGTCTCCCCTCCGGCACCAGATTATTTTATGCTAAAATAGGGGCAAGATGTCCGAGATCTACAATAATGCCGTTTTTTGGATTGAGGTGGACAAGATTAAACCCAATCCCTTCCAACCCCGGCGCGAGTTCGACGAGGCGCGCTTGCGCGACCTGGCTGACTCGATTCGCCAATACGGCGTCCTTCAGCCGTTGGTGGTCACCCGCAAAGAGGTAGAGCGCGAGGACGGCGGCTTGGCCACCGAGTATGAGTTAATCGCCGGCGAGCGGCGTCTGCGCGCCTCTCGCCTAGCCGGCATTGCCATGGTGCCGGCGGTTATCCGGAGTGGCGAGGACACCGACAAAATGAAGCTTGAAATGGCGATTATTGAGAACTTGCAACGCGAGGACTTAAATCCGGTGGACCGGGCCCAAGCCTTCCATCAGTTAATTAACGAATTTCAGCTCAAGCATGTTGAGGTGGCCAAAAAGATTGGCAAGAGTCGCGAGTATGTTTCCAACACCATTCGGATTCTGGTTTTGCCCCAAGCCATGCTCGACGCCTTGGTGGCCGGCCAAATTACCGAGGGTCACACCCGGCCCCTCCTGATGTTAATGGATCGGCCGGGTGAGCAAGAGACGCTCTTCCGCGATATTATGAGCCGACGGATTACCGTCCGCGACGCCGAGAACATTGCCCGTCGGATCGCTTTTGAAAAGATGCGGAAGAAGGAGCGCTTTATTGAGCCGCAAATTATTGAGCTGGAGCAAGCCCTGTCCGAGCGCCTGGGCACCCGAGTAATGGTGGAGAAGAATCCGCGGACTGAAAATGGCAAAATTACCATCGACTTTTTTGATCGTGAGGGGATGATTAAAATCCTGACCGAATTGTCGGCCGAGCGCGGCGCCTCAGACCAGGCTCCCTCGCCAACCGATTTAGTTGAAGAAGATGTTCAAGCGGCGCCTAGTCAAGCCGACGACGACCTCTATTCGGTGCGGAATTTCAGCCTTTAATTTTTTTGGCGCTACTTTTCTTTTCCTCGCGCTCGCGGCCGAGGAAGTTTTTGATATGCTTTTTGGCCATACTGGTGGTTACTTGAGTTAGCCACTTCACTGTTGGGTGGGCCGTCTTTTTCACTTCCACCGCTACCACATCATGGTTGTGGAGGGGAGTATTGAGGCTGATAAATTTGCCATTGACGGTGGCGCCGGCCACATGCTCGCCAATCTCCGAGTGGATGGCGTAAGCAAAGTCGATTGGGGTGGCGCCCTCCGGCAACTCAATTACATCACCCTTGGGGGTGAAGACGAAAATCCGGTCTTTAAACAAATTCGTCTTGAGATGGGTGAGGAATTCCTCCGAGCCTTCCACTGTCTTCTGCCATTCAATCAACTCTTTAATCCAGCGAGTCTTCTTTTTCCATTCGCCGCCGTCTTTAGACTTACCCGATTCATCGTAGATAATATGCGAGGCCAAACCGTATTCCGCCTCGAATTGCATCGCCGCGGTGCGGATTTGGATCTCGGCAATACCACTCTCGCCGGTAGTGACGGCGGTATGGATTGATTGATAACCGTTCGGTTTGGGTTGAGCGATGTAATCCTTAATTCGGCCGGCAATTGGTCGCCAGAGAGTGTGGACCAAACCCAGGATTTGATAACACTCGCCCACCGTCGGCACAATAATCCGCAAAGCCGAAAGGTCGTAAATTTGGTCAATGTCCATGTCGTGCTTCTTCAGCTTGAGCCAGGTGGAGTAGAGATACTTGATGCGGTAATCAACTTGGATGTTGGTGATATTATGTTTGGCCGCTTCTTTAACAATCGCCCGGCTCAACTTCTCCAATCGTTTAATATTCTCTTTGCCTTTGGTCTTGCGGAGTTTGAGCATTTGGGCGTAGTCGGCCGGATAAGCGTGAGGGAAGGCAGCGTCTTCCAATTGGCCTTTAATCTTCCAAATACCCAGCCGGTTGGCAAGTGGGGCGTAAATCTCCAAAGTCTCTAAGGCAATCCGCTGGCGCTTGTCATCGCGAGGGATATGCTCGAGGGTGCGGACATTGTGGAGCCGGTCGGCCAGGCGGATAATAATTACCCGCAAGTCCTCGGCCATGGCGATAAAGAGTTTGCGCAAGCTTTCGGCGTGGCGCTCGGCGCCTTGATAACGCAATTTGCCCAGCTTGGTGACTCCCTCCACCAGGAAAGCGATGGTTTGGCCAAACTCGCGCTCAATCTCTTGGTTAGTGGTGACGCCGTCTTCCACAGTGTCGTGGAGGAGGCCGGCGGCAATTGTCTCGGCGTCGGCGCGCATCTCGGCGAGGATTTTGGCCGTTTCAAATGGGTGGATAATGAACTGTTCGCCGGAGTAGCGCTTGGCCTCGCGGTGGGCCGCTTCGGCAAAGTGGAAAGCGCGCTCGACCAATTGTTTGTCGCCCAGGGCGGCCTTGGTCATTAAGCTGGTAACCTCTTTAATATCCGGCATGTTGGCTAAATCTTAACAGAAATCCCCAATTTAGCCATTTTTTGCTTTACAAGCTTGCTAAACTGTGATAATATCCCAGATTAGAGTGCTCGATGTCCGAGCGCGTGGGTCTTAAACCAAGGGAGGTTAGGGGAGTTGGAAAAGGCAAACCCGATTATTTCCAGAATCATCCAGCAGGGTGAAAAAGCCAAACAGGATGTTTCGGATAATGAATCGAAACCGGAAGAGACCAGGCGGCTCATTGCCACTTACTCTGGTCAACGAAAACAAACCCGGCTTCGGCCGGGTTAGCCAAACGGCGGAGCACTCGTGCTCCGCCGTATTTATTTATCCTTATTTAATTTATGCGGGTTGTGATTGGGGCAAGCTTTGTTGCTGCATCTTTCCGGGATAGTTTTGGTCCCCTCCATCATTAAAGCGTCGCACATCGGGCACAAGTTGCCCGTTGGCTTGCTTTTAATAATGTGTTTGCACTTTGGGTAATTGGAACAACCGTAGAAGAGGCCGAAGCGGCCGCGCTTCTCTCGCATGGTGCCCTGCTTGCACACCGGGCAAGCCACGCCGGTGTCGCCGGGTTGCTCTTTACTCTCATCATTTTTAATAAATTTGCATTTAGGATAACGACTGCAAGCGATGAAGGGGCCGTATTTTCCTTCCCGCTCCATTAGCTTGCCCTCGCCGCACTCCGGGCAGGGCTCGCCGGTATCTTTGGGACCCTCGAGCACTTTGCCCTCCATCGTTAGGGCGCCGGTGCACTCGGGGAATTTGGCGCAAGAGTAAAACTTGCCGCTCCGACTAAGTTTGATAATCATCGGGCCGCCGCACTCCGGGCACTTCGTCCCGGCCGGGGCGTCGCCCAGGTTGGTAATCTTATCGAGCTTCTTCTTCTCTTTAATCAGTTTAGTGAAGGGACCGTAAAAATCTTTCAAAGTTTTCAGATAAGTCAGTTTGCCTTCGGCAATGCCATCGAGCTCGTTTTCCATTTCCGCCGTAAAGGAGTCGCTGATGTAATCGGCAAAGTGTTCTTCAAGGAAAGTGGAAACCACCTCGCCGGTTTCGGTGGGCTTGAGGCTCCGACTCTCCTTCTCCACATAACCGCGGTCAACGATTGTTTTGATGGTGGGCGCGTAAGTGGAGGGCCGGCCAATGCCCCGCTTCTCCAACTCTTTCACCAACCCCGCTTCGGTGTAGCGGTGCGGTGGCTCGGTCTCCTTGCCTTCGGCTTCGAGTGTCTTCAGTCGCAAGGCCTCACCCTCGCTAAGTTTAGGTAGCAAGTTCTCCTCGCCGCGAGCGCGTGGATCGGCCCGCAACCAACCGTCAAAAAGGACGCGCGAGCCGTTGGCTTTAAACTCCGGCATCGCCTCATCGCTTGTTTTGGCAATAATCGCCGTGCGCATTAAAACGGCGTCTTTCATCTGACTAGCGAGCGCCCGCTCGCGAATGAGCTCATACAACTTTTTCTCTTGGGCGCTCGCGCCCGCGCCGCGGACGCTCGCGTGAGAGGGACGCACCGCTTCATGCGCTTCCTGGGCTCCCTTACTTTTGGTGGCAAACACTTGGCGTTCCCAATAGTTATCGCCAAACTCCTTCTTTACTGTTTCGCCAATTTCGCTCAGGGCGAGCTCACTTAAGTTGGTGCTGTCGGTGCGCATGTAAGTAATATGGCCAGCCTCGTACAACTTTTGGGCCAAGCGCATAGTTTGAGAGGGCGAGTAGCCGAGGCGCGAGGAAGCCGTTTGTTGTAAGGTGGAAGTGGTAAAGGGGGCGCGGGCCCGGCGTTTAATTTCACTCTCGGTAACACTAGCCACTTGCCACTTGGCCTCGCGACCGGCCGCCACAATCTTATCGGCCTCGGCTTGAGTTTTGGGCTCAATGGTGCAAGTAAATTCCACCGGTTCGTCGGTGTTGCCGACCAGGCGAGCGGTCAGGACCCAAAATTGTTCCGGGATAAAAGCGCGAATCTCGCGTTCGCGCTCGACCAAAATGCGCAGGGCCGGTGATTGCACTCGCCCGGCCGAGAGGCCGTAACGGAGTTTGGTCCAAATCAAGCCCGAGAGATCGTAACCAAAAAGGCGATCAAGCACCCGCCTGGCCTCTTGCGCCTCCTTCAAATCCTCATCAATTTTCCGCGGATGCTTAATCGCTTCTTGCACCGCCTCTTTAGTAATCTCGTTGAAAGCCACACGCTTGGGATTTTTGAGCTTAAGGGCTTGAGCCACATGCCAAGCAATTGCCTCGCCCTCGCGGTCGGGGTCGGTGGCGAGGAGCACTTCTTCCGCTTTATCGGCTAAACTGGCGAGCTCGCGCACCACCTTCTCTTTGCCTTTACTAATCTCATAGTGGGGGATGAAGCCGGCTTCAATATCAATCGCGTTTTTATTCGACTTCGGCAAATCGCGAATGTGGCCCACACTCGCTTTAACGGTGTAGGCGCCATCCAAGTATTTGGAAATTGTTTTCGCCTTCGCCGGCGACTCCACAATCAGCAGTTTTTTAGACATTAACCATAAGTATTACTTGAAAGTTCTCTTTTTAGCAAATCCACTGTTTATAAATTTCTTGTTTTCTTAAGTTTACACGGTCGTACAAAGATAAGACTGCACACTCTTTGTACGGTCGTGAGAAGTGTGTGCATCTGATTGAAGGTGAAGGTGGCGAAAACAAAACCCGCCGCGAGCGCGACGAATTTTGTTTTCGCGCGCCGGGGCGGGGTTATTCTGGGATGAGTAGAACTTGGTGGGGAATATAATTGGTATCAACCACCCTTTCCTCTTCATCCCGAGACCATTTTGGCGCGCTACCATTAAGGTGGTTTGCCAATTGTTTTGGTGAACCTTCGAAAATCTCTGATACATGAAACGGGTGTACTCCTGTTTCTAGATGCCGGTGCCAGATTATAAGACATCTCATGAGGCACCTCCTTTCTGGTTTGAATTATATATCTTAATTTATATTTGTCAAGCCAAGCGGATTTCGCCTAAAGTTTCTTTAATTAAGCCTTTGATTTCCAAAAGGGCGAGGGCGGTGTTGGCGTCGCTGGCGCCTAGACCCAAGAGGAGCATTAGCTCGTCGCGCGGGAGTGGCTCCACTTGCAACAAGTCGACAATTTTTTGCTCGTTGGCTGATAAGTTCTCAAACAATTTGCCTTGCGCTTCTTCCTCATCTTGCTTGAAGCCAAGCACTTCCAAAATATCCGCCGGTTTAGTGATGGGCGTGGCGCCTTGGCGGATTAACTCGTTAGTGCCTTTTGACCCGGGGTTAAAGATGGAGCCGGGCACGGCGAGCACCTCTTTGTTGTAATCAAGCGCCAGGCGCGCCGTGATGAGGGTGCCCGACTTCTCCCCCGCTTCAATAATCAGCACTGCGTCGGCCAGGGCCGCCATTAGACGATTGCGCCTGGGGAAGGTGTGGATGCCGGCCGGTTGCTCCGGCTCCAATTCGGAAATTAAGGCGCCTCCGCTCGCTACAATTTCATCAGCCAGTCTTTTGTTGGAGCTGGGATGGATGACGCTCCGGTCCAAGCCGGAGCCGGGGAAGGCGATTGTCAGCAAGCGATTACGCAGGGCCGCTTTGTGAGCAATGGTGTCGATGCCAATGGCGAGGCCGGAGACGATGGCGATAGGGTAATTGGCGAGGCCGGCAATCAGCTCGTCGCACACCTCTTGCCCGTATTTGGAATAGCGCCGCGAGCCAACCACGGTGAGGAACTTGAATTCCGGTAAGGGCAACTCCCCTTCAATGAAAATTTGTTTGGGTGGGTCCGGCATCTGCCGGAATGACTCGGGGAAGTCGTTCGGCAAAATTTTTATAAACTGACTTGTTTTATCCACAGTTTGGTCATTGTAGCAAATTTTGTTTGCCAAATCCCCCAAAATGGTGTATAACTAAAATTAGAGGAAACAGGAGAGGAGGTTGTTATGATGCGTTTAAGTAAAATAGAAATGCAGCGACGGGAACGGTTGGCGGCTAGGCAATTGATTGCCAGGGTTGAGTCGCCTATCCAGACTGCTTCTGTTAAAAAGAAGCAAGACCAGACAAAAGAGGTGGTCCGATATCGTGTGCTCATGAAGCACGATCCGGATTTCAAAAACATTGCCAATCACATGAAGGCCATGCTGAAAGGAGGCCGAAGTGGACGGTAAACAAGTTTTTGTCCCCTTGACTAACGGCCAGGAGCCACCGGCTGATTTGCCTATTTATGTTTTGACGGCAAGTGGGCCGAAACCGGTTAAGTTGCCATCGCCGCGACCGCAACCCAACATCAACCCACGAGCCGGTATGCTTTGACTCCGCAACTCCAACTGTTTCCATTTGCCGTCACAAGCCTTGAGCTTGGGGCGGTTTTTCTTTTGCCGGGTAATTTGCTATTCTATTAATTAAGATAATTAAGATAAAGCCATGCTAGACATCAAATTTATCAAAGAAAACCCGGAACTGATTAAAGAGGCGGTACGGAAGAAGCGCCTGACGGTGGATGTGGATCGCTTGCTGGCGCTTGAGACCGAGCGCTTGGCCCTCCTCTCGCAAGTGGAGGCCTTGCGCGCCGAGCAAAACGAGGCTAGCCAAAAGATTAGTGCCGCCGGTACCGACGAGCGGGTGGCTTTGATTGAGGCAATGCAAACCGTCAAACAATCGCTTCAAATCGGTGAGGAAAAATTAAAGGAGGTAATGACCGAATGGCGCGCCCTGATGCTCCAGGTGCCCAATGTGCCTGATATGGCGGTGCCGGAAGGTGATGATGACGCGGCCAACGAGGAGATTAAAGTGTGGGGGGAGAAGCCGGAGTTTGACTTCGAACCGAAAGATCATATTCAATTATTGGAGAATTTGGGTTTGATCGATTTTGAACGGGGGACCAAGGTGGCCGGTTTCCGCGGTTATGTGCTTAAAGGCGATGCGGTTAAACTCTCGCTGGCCTTGTGGCAGTGGGCGTTTGATGAACTGGCTAAAAAAGGCTTCCAGCCGATGCTCGCGCCCTCGCTCGTCCGGCCGGAATCATTTTTCGGCACCGGCTATTTGCCGCAAGGGGAAGAAGATTTATATAAAACGCAAGACGGCGACTTCCTTGCCGGCACGGCCGAGGTGGCCACGATGGGCTACTTTATGGACGAAGTGGTAACTAAAGAGGAGTTGCCGAAGAAAATTGTCGCCTTTTCCCCTTGCTTCCGCCGCGAGGCGGGCAGTCATGGCAAAGACACCAAGGGCGCCTTCCGCGTTCACGAGTTTTATAAAGTGGAACAGGTGGCATTGTGCAAGGCCAATCATGAGGAGAGTGTCCGCTTGCACGAGGAGTTATTGGCCAATGCCGAGGCGTTAATGCAAGCGCTTGAACTGCCGTATCATGTGGTGGTCAATTGCACTGGCGATTTGGGCTTGGGCCAAGTGAAGAAGTATGATCTTGAGGCCTGGTTGCCATCGCAAAACAAATATCGTGAGACCCACTCTATTTCTTATTTCCATGATTTTCAAACCCGGCGGCTCAATATTCGCTATCGTGATGATGAAGACAAGCTCCGTTTTGCCCACTCGCTTAATGGCACGGCCGTGGCCACGCCGCGCTTATTAATCGCCATTGTGGAGAACAATCAGCAGGCGGATGGTAATATTAAGGTACCGGCAGTGCTCCGGCCTTACTTTGGCAAAGATCAACTTACAAGTTTTAAATCAGCGGACTAAGGGGCCGATTCGGCCACCGTCGGCTATTCGCCGTCGTCAGCTCAAACGGTGGCGTTTGGGAGTTTTGGCGATTATCTTTCTTTTTTTATTAATTATTGCCGGTGCCGTTCTGGCCTTCGGCCCTTTCCTCAAGATTAATCGGGTAGTGGTCACCGGCACCCAAGTGGTGGACCCGCAAGCCGCCGGCCAATTGGCCGGCGAGATTTTGGACCGGCCCGTCTTCCTCATTTTCCCTCGTAATCATTTGGCTTGGTATCCGGCCGAGGAGCTTACTCGTGTTTTGCGGGAGGAATTTCCGAGGATTTTAGAGGTTAAATTTGCGGCCGATTTTAATCATGTTTTAACAATTGAAGTGAAAGAGCGGACACCGCTCCTCCTTTTGTGCGCCGGTGGTCAAACCGATTGCTATTTGGTCGATGAGACCGGGTTAGCTTACACTCGGGCGCCGTTCTTCTCACCTGGAGTTTTCCTCAAATGGCAGGCTAGCACCAGTAATCAAACGGCGCCCTTCCGCGCCGGCGAGGCAGCAACCGTTAAGCGCTTGCTCGATGCGCAAGTTTTGTTCGAGCGGGCGCTTGAGCAAGTGTGGGGTCGCCGTTTCCGGCTAACCAGTGTCGATAGTTTGCCCGACGGCGATTACGCTTTTACCGTTTCGCCCCGTTACCGCGCCGCTTCCAGTTCCGACTGGCGAGTACTGGTTGACGGCGAGCGCTCACCAGTTACTTTGGCAACCAATCTCCTCACTGCTTTGTCGGTTATTGCCGCCGGTCCGGCCGCCACCACTACGCTTGAGTATGTTGATTTGCGCTTCGGCGAGAAAGTTTTCTACAAATAATTTATAATAATAAGCAATGCTTGTTCAAATTATTCCGCAGTATATTCTCTGGCATTACACCCTTGGTCTCCGCTCAACGGCGGCCTTCGGCAGCAACTTGCTTCGTTTCTTGTTTGCCTTTTTTTCTCTATCACTTTTGGTCCGGACATTGTTTTCGCCGTGGCGGCGTTTGGGCGAGGGCTATGCTAAGGGCCTCCGGCCGAGCGCTTGGTTCGAAACTTTCGTCATTAATACCCTAATGCGCTTGGTTGGCTTACTGATTCGGCTTGGCCTGATTTTTGCCGGGGTAATCGCTTTACTCCTTGGCGTTATTCTCTTTTTAAGTCTGGTGATTGGGTGGCTCTTGGCGCCGGTTATTATAATCAGCTTGGCCGTGGCCGGCTTGTTTTTAATCATCACTTAATATTATGAAGTTGCTGCCTGCCGACATTACGACCGTTTTCGCTCTAGAGCGAGCTTGGCCTCTCCCGGCCCGCGAGCGCGTGGCCTTGTGGCTCGAGCGAGGTATCTTCTTGGCGATTATTGTTGCCTTCTTCCTTAATTATTTCAGCCTTGGCTTCTGGGCGGCGAAGCTTCTGGGTGGGGTGATGATTGGGTTGGCAGTTTGGCTGTTGGTGGCGTTGTCTATTTTTTACTCTCGCTTCCACTTCGCGCGTGGCTTGGCCGTTCGGCATCCGTCTTTGCCTGGTGTCAGCTGGTTGGTGGCCGAGGCGACAGCCGGTTCCAGTTCGTCTCGGCTGATTAATTGGCTCAAATCGCCGGTTGGCCAAACAGTCAATCGCCGGCTTGGTTTTGATTCGCTTGCTTTGGCTGGGCAATTGGCGACCGCCGAGCAAGTTGGTCAACCAGGCGCGTCGTCGGTGACCGGCGAGTTGACCCAATTCTCCACTTTGGGTGAGTTGGCCGAGTGGTTGCTTGGCGCTTATCCGGCTTACAGCGAGGTTATGGCGCGCCGCGGCCTGCTTGGCTCTCAACTTAAAGAGGCGGCCAACTGGGTGGAGCTTTACGAGCGGGAAGCGTTCCGCCATCAGGCCTGGTGGCAATGGGAGTATTTAGCCGAGATTCCCGGTTTGGGCAAAAGTTGGCATTATGGCGAAACTTATTTGCTGGAAAAATATGGTCGGCTGATTGAAGTATCACCAGATCGTGGCCAAAGTTCACCCTTTTTGCCTCAGAGTAAAAAGTTGGAAGACATCCTTAATCGCTCGCGCGAGGCCAATGCTATTTTGGTGGGTGACACCGATTCGTTAATTGCTGTCGTGGAGACATTGGCCGGCCGAATTAAAGCCGGTGTGACTTGGCCTCATTTGGAAGGCCGGCGGATCCTAATGCTTGAGACCGGCCGGTTGTTGGCCGAGCCGGCGCTTGGCGCTTATCCGGCTTACAGCGAGGTTATGGCGCGCCGCGGCCTGCTTGGCTCTCAACTTAAAGAGGCGGCCAACTGGGTGGAGCTTTACGAGCGGGAAGCGTTCCGCCATCAGGCCTGGTGGCAATGGGAGTATTTAGCCGAGATTCCCGGTTTGGGCAAAAGTTGGCATTATGGCGAAACTTATTTGCTGGAAAAATATGGTCGGCTGATTGAAGTATCACCAGATCGTGGCCAAAGTTCACCCTTTTTGCCTCAGAGTAAAAAGTTGGAAGACATCCTTAATCGCTCGCGCGAGGCCAATGCTATTTTGGTGGGTGACACCGATTCGTTAATTGCTGTCGTGGAGACATTGGCCGGCCGAATTAAAGCCGGTGTGACTTGGCCTCATTTGGAAGGCCGGCGGATCCTAATGCTTGAGACCGGCCGGTTGTTGGCCGAGCCGGCCGAGTCGCTGCCTCAATTACTTCTTAAATTAGCCACTGAGGCGGTCCGAGCCGGCAATGTTATTGTGGCGGTTGATAACTTTCCCCGTTTGGCGGCCGCTCTCGGTCGGGCCGGCAGCTCGCTCTCGACCCTACTTGACTCTTATTTGGCCGGTCGAGCGCTTACCATGATTGGTTTGACCGATGAGCCCTCTTATCATTCCACTTTGGAACCCGATGCCACTTTAATGAATCGGTTTGAGGTGATTACCATTGAATCGCCGGCGATGGCTGGTCTTTTGCCGGCGTTGTCGGCCGAGGTGCTGGCGCTCGAGGCCAAAACCGGGCTCTGGTTTACTTATCAGGCAGTGGCGGCAGTCATTGATAATGCGGAGATGTTCTTCGGTGAGGGGACGCTGTTGGCCGAGTCGGCCGACTTGCTCGATGAGCTGACCGGCTATTTGCTAAAGCGCAATATTAAAACCGTTACCAAAGAGGCGGTCCTCGACTTCATTAGACAAAAGACCAATATCCCAGTGGGCGAGGTGCGGGCGGAAGAGCGCGACCAACTGTTGAATTTGGAAAATACTTTAAGTCGTCGGGTAATCGGCCAAGAGCTGGCAATCCGCGGCGTGGCGGGCGCTTTGCGCCGGGCTCGGGCCGCCACCCGTAACACCAGCCGGCCAATCGGCACCTTCCTCTTTCTCGGGCCGACTGGGGTGGGTAAAACGGAAACGGCCAAGGCGCTCTCGGCAGCTCTCTTCGGCCGGGAAGACGCGCTTTTGCGCCTCGATATGTCGGAGTTTAGCAGTCCCGGTTCGCTTGAGCGGCTAATTGGTTCGTTTGCCACCGGCCAGGCCGGCATCCTCTCTCAATTGGTCCGCGAGCAACCTTACGGAGTTCTTTTGCTTGATGAGTTTGAGAAGACTCACTCGGAAGTGCAAAATCTTTTCCTCCAAATTTTGGACGAGGGCTTCTTTTCCGACATGCGGGGCCGGCGGGTCAATCTGCGCTCGCTTGCCATTATTGCCACCAGTAATGCCGGCGCTGACTTGATTTGGGAGATTATCGGCCGGGGCGAGGACTTAGGCGCCAAAGAGAAGGCGATTATTGATACTTTAATCAGTCATGGCACCTTCCGGCCCGAGCTTCTGAACCGCTTTGACGCGACAGTTCTCTTTAAACCGCTCGGCGCGCCGGAGCTTAGAAAGATTGCCGAGTTAATGCTGACTAAATTGGCTAATCGGCTTAAAAGCAAGCAGGGGATTAAGCTTGAGCTTACACCGACTCTTATTGAGCAGGTGGCCGTCTTGGGCGCCAATCAGCAGTTTGGCGCCCGGCCGATGCAGCGCTTTATCCAAGAGACGGTCGAGCAACTGGTGGCCGACGGTTTGATTGCCGGGCAAATTAAAACTGGCAATCGGGTTAGCTTTGTTCCGCTCGCAATGCCGGCTTCTGATAATCCCCTAGGACTTTCTCTCCGAGTCGAGTAAGATAACCATAGACGATGAAAGAAAAATGGCAATACATTGGATGGAGCGCCCTCGCCGGCTTATTCGGTATTGCTTTGGCGAGCGGCGTGCCGCTCGCCAGTCAGTTGATTGCGAACGGGCTTAGTTTTTCGCCACTTGCTCTCACTAGTAGTGAGGTTTATCAAATAACCGCCGCGGTGGCGATGGGGAGTCAAACTGGCGCCGACCGAGGGTCTCTCAACGACCCGATCTTTGAACCGCCAGCCGTGGGCAAGGCGGTCCGCGCCGATTTGGAAGCGATGCTGATTACTTTATATGAAGATGGCCGGGAAATTGATACTTACCCCATCGTGTCTAAAGGCCGGTCGGGCACACCTTGGGAAACGCCGACCGGTCGCTACCGTATTTTGACCCGGGAGGAAAATCACTTCTCTTCCATTGGCCAAGTGTGGATGCCTTACAGTATGCAGTTTTTTGGCAACTTTTTCATCCACGGCTGGCCATATGACCAATACGGCCAGCCGGTCCCCGAGGGTTACTCGGGCGGTTGCATCCGTTTGGCCACCGAGGATGCCAAAGATATTTATAACTTCGTCACTCTCGACACGGTAGTCTCGGTTTACAATGCCAATAACGGTAGTGTGTTACCGGCCGAAGGGTATGAATTATTGAGTGTGGCCGAGCCGGCAGTCTCGGCCGGCGCTTATACCGTGGCCGACCTTGAGACCGGCGAGATTATTTTGGCCAAAAATGAGAACCAAGTTTATCCCATCGCTTCACTCTCTAAACTTTTAACCGCTCTAACTTCGCTTGAGGTTATCAATCAATATCAGTTGGCCAGTGTTTCGGCTACCGCTATTGGTGCTTACGGCTATCAAGGCGGGCTGGAGAAGGGTGAGCGCTTGCCGCTCGAGGAGCTCATTTTCCCGCTTCTCTTAGAGTCGAGCAATGACGCCGCCGAGGTGATTGCCGAGCATTACGGCCGGGACATTTTCCTCAAACAAGCCAACAATAAGGCGGCAGCAATTGGTTTAACTCACACCAAACTTGATGACCCGAGCGGTCTCTCGGCGGGCAATGTTTCGACTGCGCGCGAGCTGGCTAAGTTGGCCAAACACATCTACCAATCCAAGCGCTATATCTTCAATGTCACTAATCAATTGGAGCGGAAGTATGGCGAGCACACTTGGCGCAACAACAATCATCTCATCGGCGCGGAGGGATATTTGGGCGGCAAAAACGGCTTCATCGACGAGTCTGGTCAAACGCAAGTGGCGCTGTTTGAATTGCCGTTGTCTGAGTTTGGCAAACGCAAAGTGGTCTTCACTATCCTTAAGAGCGTCAATCGCGAGCGCGACATGGCCACTTTAGTTGACTTCGTCCGGGAGAATGTCATCTTCGGCCAACCGCCAGCCAACCCCACTTTCGAATATCTATAATATAAAAAGAGCCCCCGCGGGGGCTCTAGTGGTATTAGTTGAGCTTGCGCTCAAGTGACATCAATTTCTGGGTATCAATGATGCTGGTGCCAAGAAAGGTTCTTGGGTCGTTCTCGCTGGCCAAATACAGACCCAAATTGTCGGTTAAAACCTCTCCTAATTCTTCAGCTTGGTCGAGGAAAGGTTGGATACCGTCAATTTTTCTTTGGCTGTGGAATTGAGGAAAAGTATATTGTTCGATCCCTTGCCAAGAGTCGAAGGTTACCAGGAGGACCGTTTCCAGGCAAATTGTTGGTCCTTCCGGGTCCTCTATTATTATCGGCACCTTGATAGTGATGAACATTTTGGGAATAACATCCTCGTTTAACTCGATGAGGATAAATCTTTTTGAACAAGGCCAGCGCGCGATTAAATCCAAATCATGAATCTGAAAAAAATTGCCAATCTCGTTGATGGTTGAATATCCATCAGAAGATTCTGTCTGGTCATACACGAATAATCTGGACATATTTCCCCCTTTCAGATTTGGACCCC
>Ga0154301_113_pt2 | contig 14478 bp, 16 predicted proteins | sample RifGroA1_FD_105595 | JGI IMG/M metagenome (GOLD analysis project Ga0154301, IMG submission 105595) | Candidatus Vogelbacteria bacterium GWA1_51_14
TAGCCACACGTCAATCCGATCAATAATCGGTCCGGAGAGTTTGCGCTCGTAACGGGCGAGGGCCGAGGGCGAGCAAATGCACTCGCGCTCGCGGTGGAAGCGGTAACCGCACGGGCACGGATTCATCGCCGCCACCAAGATAAAGTTGGCCGGGAAGATGATAGATTGCCGGGCTCGGGCGACGGTAATCACCTTATCTTCAAGTGGTTGGCGGAGCGACTCAATCACCCGTTTCTCAAACTCCGGGAACTCATCGAGGAAGAGGACACCGCGATGAGCCAAGGTAATCTCGCCGGGTTTGGGCCAGGCGCCGCCGCCCACCAAGGAAACATAACTTGAGGTATGGTGGGGCGAGCGATAAGGCGGCGCGGTGATTAATTTGTCACTGGCGAGAGCGCCGGCGGCCGAGTGGATGCCGGTGGTCTCGATAATGTGATCAAAGTCAAGTGGCGGGAGGATGCCAGCGAAGGCTTTGGCCAACATCGTTTTGCCGGTGCCCGGGGGCCCGCTCATCGCCACATTGTGGCCGCCGGCGGCGGCAATCTCCAAACCCCGCTTGGCGCTTGCTTGGCCGCGGATATCGGCAAAGTCGATTAACGAAAGATTAATCTCGGGCGTGACTTTGGTCTCGGGGGTGGGCAGTAATTTGCTGGCTGGCGGCTTGTCCGGTTCGCTTTTAATCGTATTAAGGTGATTAATGACACTCTTTAAGTCTGGCGCGGCGTAGACGGCAATCCCCGGCACCAAGGCTGCCTCGGCGGCGTTGTCGGCCGGCACATACACCTCGCTAAAGCCGGCATGCTTGGCCTTTTTAACTGTGAGGAGGATACCTTTAACCGGCCGGAGGTTGCCCGAGAGGCCGAGCTCGCCGAGGAAAAGTCGTTTGGCCGGCTCAAACTTGATACCGCCCTCGGCCAAGAGATAACCGAGAGCAATTGATAGGTCGAAGGCGGTCCCTTCCTTTTTAATATCAGCCGGGGCGAGCGACACGACCACCTTGCGATTGCCTTTCTGCGGTGATTTGAAGCCGGAGTTCTTAATGGCGGCGCTGATGCGGTCGCGAGCTTCCTCCACTGCCTTATCGGCCAAACCAACAATAGCAAAGGAGTGTAAGCCTTTGCCAATATCTGTTTCCACATCAACCAGGTCCGCCTGAAGTCCAATTAGTTGGGCGGCGTGGACGCGGGAAATCATAGTCGTCTTTATTTAGCGGTTGCCGTTTAAGTCTTCCAAATGCGCCTTGCAGGTGCGAGCGGCCGGGTTGGCCGCCAAGCGGTCTTCCTCAATCGGTTCATTGCCCACCTCGCATAAACCGAAGGTGCCCGCTTTAATCTTGGCCAAAGCGTTGGTAACTTCTTTGAGTCGATTCTCAAGAGTGTGCTCGGTGGCGCGGCGCTCTTCCAATTCTTCAAATTTTTCCGCCACATCATCACGAGTGCTTAAGTCGCTTGATTCCGGCTTGGCCTGCCAATCACCCGGCACTTCCGGTCGGTGCTCGGCAATCGCTTCTAATTCCTCGGTTAAGCGAACCTTTTCTTCTTCCAATTTAGCTTGGTATTTGACAGTATCCATATGGGCAAATTATAACAAAATTTAGCGGTTCGGCAACGGTAGGCGGTAAACGCCGACCAACTTCTCAAAAGTGGCCTCTGAACTGGCAAAGGCCAGTAGATTGTGGTCTAAAAAGGCGTAAATCATTACCGGTTGGCCGTGGTCGTCGAGGAGGACACGAGCATCAATATTGTTGATGACTTGATCGCTGAAGTCTTGATCGCGCAGCCGCCGGGCCAAATCGGGATTGTTGGCAAACGGAGAAAAGAGGGTGTCGGCCACGCGTCCGGCGTCGGTTAGGAGTTCGTTAGCGGCGCGCTCGTAAGAGCGCACGGTGAAGAGGTAAAACGGCGATGGCACGGGTGCCTGATAAACGCCAAACATAAATCGGTCGCCGAGGGCGATGCGGAACTCGGTGGGCAAGGCCAGGTCCATGGCCGCCAAAAAGCGGTTTAAATTGGCCTCGGTTTTGCTCTCCGGTTCGCCTTGGTCGTTTAAGGTTAAGGCTTCAGTGGGGTGAATGGCCAAGAGCGGTCCGCCGCCGGAGGGCGCGAAGGCAAAGTCGCGCGCCGAGGCCGCGATGAGTTGAGCCACTTCCGCTCGGAGTTCAAACGGCGCTCGGTCGGTGAGGTAGAGTTCCACTTCGTTTTCTGCCGGCAACAACGAGTTGGCAGTGAGGCTGGGCGCTGGCGTTACCTGCTTCCCCGGGCCGTTAAAAAAGTACCAAGCCAAACCGACTGCGACCAAACCGGCGATGATGAACACAAAACTGCCGGCGATAATCCACTGGTTTTTGTGCGGGTTAGGTAAACGGCCGCCTTGGAAGACGACTCGCTGTTTGGGATTTTGCAAAAATTGTCGGACAGTGTTGGTATCCTTTTGCGCTCGCGAGAGGTCGCCTTGATAAGTGCGGAGCGGCGAAATGTTAATGCCGGTTTGTTGTCGGAGGTCGGTAATAATTTCTTTAGCTTGATGAATTTTCTCCAAGCGTCGTTTTTTGGCGGCGAGCTCGGCTTGCTCGGCCTGCTTCTCGACTTGGCGTTTAATTTCTTCCGCTTTCCGAGCGGCTACTCGTTTGGCGGCCACCTCCTCTTCTAATTTGATTTTGGCTTCCGCCTCGGCGCGCGCTTTCGCCGCCGCTTCTTCCCGCCTAGTCCGGCGATCGTAACCCTCCATTGAGGCGCGCGCCAATTGTCGGCGTTTCTCAATCTCGGACGCTTCAAGCTCGCGCTCTTTCTGCCACGCGCCGCCGCCAAGCGCGCGCTTGGCCTCCTCGCGTTTGGCTTGGTCTGACTGGGGGTTGTTGGCCATAGGCTGGTTAATCGTCTAATTATTCGCCAGCCAGTTCGGTCTCAATCTGGTCTAGGCGCTCGCGTAGTTTATCCTCTTTACTCAACACCGCCCGGTACTCTTTGGTATCAACATCAATTTTTTTGTCAGTTTCCATCAGCTTGTTTTCCACCTGCCACTTCTCCTCCTCCACTTGGTGCCGCTCGCTGGTAACTTGCCAACGCTCGCCTTCAAGCTTTTGCCGTTCGGCCGGGAGGGGCATTTGATCCTCCTTCTCTTCCAACTGATCTTCTTTGGTTTCCAATTCCGACTCCTTGTCGGTGATTGGTTTTAAGTTATCTTTAATTTGTTTTCGCTTTTCGTCCAATTTGATCCACTCCAATTCATACTGCTCTTTCTGTTTGGCTAGCTCTTCCAATTTGGAATTGATGGTGGCCCGCTCGGCTTTAAGGGCGCGGACTTTGGCCTCGTGTTCCATCTTGGCGGCTAGCTCCGGCCCGGCCAGCTCGCGCTTGGCCTCCTCGCGTTTTTCTTCAATCGTTGGCGGGGCGGGTGGCGGCGCGTCCATGATCGCTTTGGCAAATTCGTCAGGCTTCTCTATTTTTTTATCTTCTTCCATATTGTTCGTTATTATAACTGGATTAGCGACAAAATAAAACCGCCCCGCCAAAATCTTTCGAAGTTGGGGTGGGGCGGGAACTCGGGAGGTGAGGTTCTTGTTCTGTCCTTGCTGTCCGTAGACAGGAGGAACAATTACCCTTTTAGTCGGCTAACCTTAGCCGAACCTTGCCGAGTTATTGGGGGGTAGAGAAGCTAGGAAATCATTTCTTCCATCGCTTCCCGTACGAGCGGGTCCAAAATCTCGCGGACTTCGCTCGCTGTCGCACCCAGCTCTTTAGCTAAGTCACCAACTTGACGTTGGTACTCATTAGCCTTCATGAGTCGAGTGTTTTTGCGGGCAGCTAGTTTAAGCATCCCCCGCAAAATTTCGATCTCGCGATCCTTTTCCAATATTCTCACCTCCTTTCAAATAGGCTGATTTAATTATACACAATAGTAATTTTTTGTCAAGCATTGGTGATAATGAAACAGAGCAACGAAAACCCCGCCGCGTCAGACGCGACGGGGTTCCGTGTAACAACTTTAGATTTAATTTAATAGCGGGGCGGGCGCGGGCCGCGGCCATTGCCATTGCGCGGGCCGTGGTCTCGCGGTGGCGGTGGCGGATTAGTGCTGGGCGTTGCCCCTTTGCGGCCCGCGTACTCCGGATCGGCCGCTTTAAGCGAGAGATTAAGCCGGCCTTTCTCATCCACTTCTTTCACTACCACCGGCACCTTGTCTCCCTCCTTTACCACATCGGTTACACGATCCACGCGGAAAGGCGCGAGTTCGGAGATGTGGACCAAGCCTTCAGTGTCGCGGCCAATCTTCACAAACGCGCCAAAATCCATTAAGCGCGTCACTTCCCCATCGTAACGCTCGCCCGGTTGATACACATGGACCATCTCTTCAATAATTTGTTTGGCGGCCGTGGCCCCGACCACTTGGCCGGTAACATAAACACTGCCGTCTTCCTCAATCTCAATTTCCGCGCCGGTCTCCTCGCTGATTTTGTGAATGGTCTTGCCACCGGGGCCGATGATGAGGCCAATCTTCTCCACCGGGATTTTAACTACGATAATTTTGGGCGCCGAGGGTTTAATCTCCGCGCGGGGCGCGGCAATCGCCTCTTTAATTTTGGCGATAATTTGCAAGCGCGCCGCGCGCGCTTGCGTGAGCGCCTCGGTCAGCACCTCAACCGGGATACCGCCGACTTTAATATCAAGTTGGATGCCGGTGACGCCCTCACCAGTCCCGGCGACTTTAAAGTCCATGTCGCCGAAGTGGTCCTCGGGTCCTTGGATGTCGGTGAGGATTTTATAATTGGCTTCATCTTTCTCATCCATAATCAAACCCATGGCGATGCCGGCGACCGGCGCCTTAATCGGCACCCCGCCGTCCATTAGGGCGAGAGTGGAACCGCACACCGAACCCATCGAGGAGGAGCCGTTAGAGGCCATGGTTTCCGAGACCAAGCGGATGGTGTAAGGGAAAGCTTCGCGATTCGGGATGATGGCGCGGAGCGACTTTTCGGCCAGGGCGCCATGGCCGATGGCGCGGCGATTCATCCCGCCGAGGCGACCCGTCTCCCCCACCGAGAACGGCGGGAAGTTATAGTGATGCATGAAATGTTTTTTGCCACTCACTTCCATCCCTTCCAACAGTTGCGAATCTTTCGGTCCGCTCAAAGTGAGGACCGAGAGGATGTGAGTGCCGCCGCGGTAAAAGATGCCCGAGCCGTGGACAATCTCGGAGAGACCGCCGGCTTGAGAATAAATCTCGCGGAGTTGGTCCATGGCGCGACCGTCGGCGCGCTTGCCCGCCAATCCACCAACATGCAAAGTCTCGTCAACTTTAGTTTCAAAATAATCGAGCGCCGGGCCCAATCGCTCATCCGGCAACTTTTCAGCCAACAAATTTTTCCATTCATCTTTGAGGTTATAAATACTGTCTTTGTTGGCAGTGTTAGAAAAAACCGCGCTGTCTAACTTACTCTCAATATTTTCTATAAATAGTTTTTTCACTTCTTCCGCCAGCTCCGTTTTTTCCGCCAATAATTTTTCTTGGCCGATCTCGGCGATGATTTGCTTTTGCCAATCTTCAATTTTTTTAATCTCCGCCACCGCTTGGGCAAAAGCGCTTGCCAGCTTGTCTTCCGTTACTTCGCTCGCTTCCGCTTCAATCATGTTGATTTTGCCATCTTTGCCGCAGACCAAGAGGTCAAGCGCGGCGTCAATCCGTTCGGGGTAGGCCGGGTTGATGACGATACCAGAGGTCGGACCTCTGGGTTCAGATTCTTGAGGTCCGACCTCTTTATTTTGGAAGCCCAACCGCACCGCGCCCACTGGCCCATCCCACGGGATGTTAGACACGCCAAGCGCCAGCGAGGCGCCGATTACCGCCGGCACGTCCGGGTCGTTGGTCTCATCAATCGAGAGGACGGTGGCCACTACTTGCACCTCGCGCCGGAGCGATTGGTCAAAAAGCGGTCGGATGGTCCGATCAATAATCCGACCCGAGAGCACCGCCTCATCACTCGGCCGGCCCTCCCGCTTGATAAAGCGACTGCCGAGGATCCGCCCGGCGGCGTAGAACTTTTCCTCATAATCCACTGTTAGGGGCAGGTAATCCAAACCCTCGCGCCCGGGGCCCATTACCGCCGTGGCTAGCACCACCGTCTCGCCGTAGCGGATGATTACCGAGCCGGCGGCTTGGTCGGCGAGATTAGTAAAGGTGGCAGAGAGCGTGCGCCCGGCCACCTCGAGCGTGTATTCTTTTTTAGTCATCATATTAAGCTTCACCTTACCACCAGCCAGCCCTTAACGCAAAAAGCCTCTATTGTTTGGCTAAATATTCTTCGATTAATTTAATATCCGCCAAATCTTTGTCTCGGCTCAAAAGCTTTTTGAATTTGATAATAGTGTCGAGATTAACATAGCGGTGGCTGTTGATTATATCCGCTTCAGTAATTTGTTGTTCACTGGAGATTAGTTGCCCGTCTTTAAAATTACCCAATATTTCAATCTCGCCAATTTGGATTGATTGACATAACCCTAAATCTTTAACCGGATATCTTCCAATTAATTCTTGCCAGAGATTGTCGCTGACAACAAGGTCAAGATCTTTAGCCGGTCTTATCCCTCTAACAGCCAATGGCCCGGAGGAAGTAATGGCGTATTGGTCTTTTGGCAGTCCCAGTTCATCAAGTTGGTTTAATAGTCCTTCAAGTTCCATAATCAAATTTTAACCGAATAACTAGCGTGAGAAAAGCCGCTAAAGACTTGCTTTAGCGGCTTTTCTGCTTGTCTCCCCCTTGCGGGGGCGAGCCCGAAGGCACTTGTACTTATTATCTTAAACAAGTGCGGGTTAAAAGTCAAGGGTTACTTTTTGACTGGGCGGGGGGAGCGGGGGCGGTTGGGGCCGCCGCCGTTTCGGATTAGATATTTGCGAATGTTCTCGGAGAGGTCAATGAAGTCATCCACCACTTCTTTAAGCTTACCGGACGAACTTTTGGCAAAGGAGGCCACTTCCACCTGCACGCCGAGGGCTTGCAGGTACTCCACGAGGGGGATGAAGTCGCCGTCGCCGGAGACAATCACAATTGCGTCCACTTTAGGCGCGATTTTGATGGCGTCCACGGCCAGGCCCACATCCCAGTCGGCCTTTTTGGCGCCACTGGAGAAGACTTGGAGGTCTTTGAGCTTGAGCTCAATGCCCATTTTGGTCAACGCCTCGAGGAAGGCCTTCTCCTCCCCCGTCTCGGTAGTTACCAAATAGGCGAAGGCCCGGACGAGCTCGCGCTCGCCCACCACATCCTTAAGGATATTGCCGAAGTTGACCCGGGCGTGATAAAGGTTTTTGGCGGTATGATAAAGATTTTGGGTGTCGATAAATACGGCCACCCGCTGGCCCTTATGTTTGTTGATAGTCATATTAAATTAAATAAATAAAAAACGAGGCTAATAGTATGCAAAATTAAGCGGCCTTGGCCGGCTTTTTTTTGGTGCCGAGATACTTCTCATGACTGCGTCGCTTAGAGACGAGCTTGAGCAAGCCGCGGCGAGAGTGGAAGTCCTTTTTATGCTTCTTCAAATGAGCGGTCAGTTCGTTAATCCGCTCGGTTAAAATGGCGACTTGGACTTCCGAAGAGCCAGTGTCCTTGTCGTGGACCTTGGCCTTCTTAATAACCGTCTGCTTCTTCTTGGTTGACAGCATGAACTAACGTTAGCATACTTCGCCCCAAATTGCAAGCTCTGTCCTTGATTGGCTATGTCGCACAATAATTGGGGCAATTTGTGCTAAAATGGGGTTAATTATGGCGTTATCAGAGATTGAGAAGCTCAAAACCGAGTTTTTGGAATATTTGGAGATTGAGAAAGGCCGGAGTCTTAAGACGGTGGAGAATTACGATCGCTATATCTCGCGCTTTTTCGGCTTCGCCGAGATTAGTAAACCCAGTCAGATTAGTGATGATTTGGTTAGACGCTACCGGCTATGGCTAAACCGGCAAGCCGGGACGCACGATAACTTGAAGAAGAACACCCAGAATTATTACCTCGTCGCCTTGCGCGCCTTCCTCAAATACCTGGCTAAAAGAGAGGTAAGCTCGCTGGCGCCGGAGCGGATTGAGCTTGCCAAAACGGGCGCCCGGGAGCTGGACCTCGTCTCTAATGCGGAATTAACGCGTCTCTTAGATGGTCCCAAGGGTGGTGATTTGAAAGAGTTGCGCGATAAGGCCATCTTAGAGCTCTTCTTCTCCACCGGTCTGCGGGTGTCAGAACTTTGCTCTTTAAATAGAGACACTATTGATATGAGCCGGGACGAGTTCTCCATCCGAGGCAAGGGCGAGAAGGTGCGGATTGTCTTCCTCTCCCCTGCCGCCAAAGAGGTGATTAAAACTTATCTTAAAAAGCGCGGCGATATGGAAGAGGCGTTGTTTGTGAGCGTCTCGGAAATTAATAAAGATAATAAAGCTAGCCGCTTAACCTCCAGAAGTATCGAAAGATTAGTTAAGCATTATGCCGTCAAGGCCGGCATCAATCGCAAGGTCACACCCCATACTCTCCGCCACGCCTTTGCCACCGACCTTTTGCAAAATGGCGCCGACATCAGATCAGTGCAGATGATGCTCGGCCACTCTAGTATCTCCACCACCCAAATTTATACGCACTTGACTGACAAGCAATTAAGAGAGACTCACCAGAAGTTTCATTCCAAGCGGAATTAATCGACCCTTCGACAAGCTCAGGGCAGGGTTATCCACAGTTTGTGTTTGTCTTTTAGATTGTCTTTTAGTATTATAAAAGACAGATACGATTTGGACCTTAACAGATGTATAAGTCATCAGTTTGAAAATCTGAATATTTTTTCTCCACCTTTCAGATTTTCTCTGAATGCCTATAGATCAACCCGGCGCATCACCATAGCGGCCGGGTTTTTCATTTACTATTTTACTCCGTGCTTGTTTCTGATTTTGGTGATTTCTTCGGTTTCTCGTTCCTCTTTCGCTTCCTTCCCCTTCTCGCCCAATTTAATTAATTCAGTTATATTTAGAGCCATTAATTCTTTGGCTCGGGTGTCCAAATACTCTTGATTGTTGAGCTCCGGCTTCTCCAACACTTCTTGCAAAAGGGCGTGGAGGGTGTGGCCAATCTTTGGTCCCGGTCGCTCCCCGGTTATGTCCATTAGGCGCTGGCCGTCTGTTTTTAACATCCCAACTGAAGTGGGGGCGCGCATCGCTTCCTCAATCATCGCTTCGTATTTGCGCAAGCGATAAGGCGCCTCTTTGGGTCGGCCCATACCAATTCGATCGCAGGCGCGCAACTTCATCAAGTCCCATACATTGTCGTGGCCAACATTGGCCACGATTCTTCTCACTGCCGAGAGAGTAATTTTGTCGATATCCGAGAAGAACATATGATTCCGCACTAACTTGACCACCGTCTCTGTCAATTTCACGGGAAACTTAAGGTTCTCCATAATACTTTTGGCCATTCTCGCGCCCACGACCTCATGGCCGTAAAAGGTGTAGTCTTTTTTTTCTTCACTCCATCGTCTTGTTTTGGGCTTGCCAATGTCATGGAAGAGGGCCGCCAGTCTCACATGTAACGGCCAATCCCTATCAGCCGAGTGTTGGACTGCTCTTATGGTGTGTTCCCAAACATCATAAATATGATCGCCGTTTTGCTCTACCCCAACCGCATCCAAGGTTTCACGAATAACATAAGGCATTACTTCCAGCTCCACTAGGAGCTTTAGACCCCTCATCGGCTCTTTGGACATAATAATCCGGGTAAACTCGTCCCGGACCCTTTCACGGGAAACATTGGCCAATAAATTGCTATTTTGGGCCATACTCTGAGCGGTCGCTTGGTTAATCATGAAACCAAGTTCGGTCGCTAATCTAATCCCCCGCGATATCCTCAAAGCATCTTCTTTAAATCTCTCATCCGCTTTGCTAACGGTTTTAATCGAGCCTTGCTTGATATCAGACAACCCCTCATAAAGGTCAATAAATTCTCCGGTCGTGGGTCTATAGGCCAAGGCATTGATGGTGAAATCACGACGCGACAAATCTTCTTCCAAAGTAGCGCTAAAGGACACTTCGTTCGGGTGGCGCTGATCGCTGTACTCCCCCTCTTTGCGGAACGGGGTGATCTCTATATGTCTAAGCGAACTAGCTTCTTTTTCCTCTTCATTGACTACCGTTACTGTACCGAAGCGGTTCTCGTAAAAAGTCTTGGGGAAAGTGGCCTCAATCTCTTCCGGCTTGGCTGAAGTGGTAAAGTCCCAATCCTTAGGCTCTCGATTCATGGCCAAATCGCGCACGCAACCGCCGACCAAATAAGCCTTGAAACCCTTATTTTCCAAGGTTTGGGCAGTTTCGAGGAGAATGCTGGGGATTGAGAATTCCGCCTTCATTTAAAACATTTTAACTTAATCTTTGCGGTTTAGCTATTTTTGTTGTATTTTTAATGGATGCCTCCGTGGTGAAATGGATATCACGCGACGCTTCGGACGTCGTATTGTGGGTTCGAATCCTGCCGGAGGCACATAATAAAATAAAGCCGGGGTGATGAAATTGGTAGACATGTACGCTTCAGAGGCGTATGACCGCAAGGTCGTGGGAGTTCAAGTCTCCCCCCCGGCACCAGATTGAAAAGTTTTACTTTTGCATAGGTTTTAGCTATTATTACTTTGCTTACTGCCTAAGCGGGCCTGCCCGCCGAAGCGTTAGCTGAGGCGGGTATGGTTTAGTGGTAGAACACGTCCTTGCCAAGGATGAGACGGGAGTTCGATTCTCCCTACCCGCACACTAATCCGAAAATGTCTTTTGTCCCCTATTTTTTGTCTTTTGCCCCTTAAAATTGTTGATAAATGTGGATAATCTTGGGGACAACGGGGATAAAGGACGGTCTTTTAGGTCTGATAGATTTTAAGAAATGGCTTAAAATAAGACTTTTGTCCAAAATCAGTCCTTTTGGAGAATAATGGTTACATATGAAACAAAGATAATATGTTTTCACATGAAAATAGGAAGAGAATAGTCGAAAATAAGACCTCAAAACAAGTGGTTGGCGATAGGGGCGAGGAGATTGCTTGCGATTTCCTCAAGAAACAAGGTTACAAAATACTGGACAGAAATTATTTGGAGAAGTGGGGCGAGCTTGATATTGTGGCCCAAAAGGGGAATGAGATTAGATTTGTGGAGGTAAAAACCGTTTCCCGCCTTCGCCAAGGCTACGGCGGGCAAGCTCGTGATAATAATGATTATGAGCCGGAAGATAATATTCACCCTTGGAAAATAAAGCGTTTATATCGGACAATTGAGACTTACTTGTTACGCAAGGGGATTGATGACGAGGTGGACTGGCAACTAGATGCCATTGCTGTTTATCTAAATAGTGGGGGAGAAGTGCTAAAAATTGAGCATTTGGAGGATATTTTTTGAACCAAAGTAAAACCCCGGCGCGAGCGGGGTTTCAGAATGATCTATATGATCTATGATTTTATGAATTGTGCCCCACTCGCGCCGGGGTTGGGTAGGGTTAGGACGGATAGCCGCCAGTCTGGCGGTATTTGGCCTTCTTTTTGGCCATGGCCGCCGAAAGTTTCTTTTGCCGATGGCGGATTCTGGGTCCGCCAATTTCTGCCGAGGCTGGCAAATTGCCGACCGTCTCCGATAGGTCCTCAAACGGACCTTCAAGACCTTTGGGTCCGGAATCCGTCAGTAAACTCCTAACCCGGCGGAAGTCGTCCCTGATTTTCTTCTGGACCACTTTCGGGGCCGAGAAGTAGTCGAGGCCGGCAATCAATCCAGTCAGGATGACGGCGATACCAAGAGCAAAAATTGTAAATGTGAACATGGGAACCTCCTTCCCGTTATGGGTCTTCCGACCCCTCCGTTTTTGAGACTGCTGTTAGTCTAGCATATCTAAAATATTTGTCAAGCACGGGCTAAAACCTTTGTCCTTTAGCCAATGTGTGCTATATTTGTCTTGTTTTCCGGGACGTGGTGTAACGGTAACATTCACGATTCGGGTTCGTGAGACTCCGGGTTCGAATCCCGGCGTCCCGACGGAGCGTAGTGTAACGGCTAACATTCCCGCTTTGGGAGCGGGCGACTCCGGGTTCGAATCCCGGCGCTCCGACAGTGTTGGATTATTAATTTAACCCCCAGCACCAAAAGAAAATATGAACAAAACAGTTATCGCGGTAGTGGTAATCGTCATTTTGCTTATCGGCGGTTACTATCTCTACCAGGGTCAGGCTGGCCAAGAGGGTGAGACGGCGACCAGCACCAATATCGCCATCTCCGACGAGTTCGGCGCCAACTAACCAGTTACCCTGGTCGAGGCTTGGCCTCGACCGCAAAAAGCCCCGCGTCAAACGCGGGGTTTTTTGGTATGGTAAAATTAAAAGATGATAAAAAATATTTTAATTGTGGGGTTGTTGGCACTCGTTGTCGGTGGGGGATACTGGTGGTATCAGAGTCAGGCTAGGGTAACCAATGACGGCGAGACGGATCTAATTAGCACCACCACCCCTAATCAATCAAAATCAGCTAATCAAACAATAACCGTGGCCGAGGAAGGGGAGTCAATGCTTGGCGGGGCCAGTAGCGAGCTGGTTTACAAGGGTACCAAATTAGCCGGCGACTCCTCGCCCCTCCTTGATTTTACCTCTGAAGATTATGAGGCGGCCAAACTATCCGACAAATTAGTGGTGCTCTACTTTTACGCCAACTGGTGCCCGATTTGCCGGGAGGAATTCCCGAAGATGGAAGACGCCTTCGGCGAGCTAACCGGCAGCCGAGTCATCGGCTTCCGCGTCAATTATAATGACAATGAGACGAGCGCAACCGAGCGCGAGTTGGCGAGCGAGTTTGGCGTGACAGCGGAAAATACAAAAATCTTAATCCGCACCGGCGAGACGCTTAGCCAATCCTCCGACCCGTGGGACAAAGAGCACTATCTCGCGGAAATCGATTAAATGTGGTACAATAAAAGTATGAGCAAGAACTTAATTTTGGGCGGTTTGGTTTTGGGATTAATGTTGGTGCCGGTTGCTGCCTCCGCGGCGGCGATTGAGACCGGTCAGCAATATCTCTTGCCTCGCGGTGAGGAGGTCAGAGGCAATCTTTATATTGGTTCGGGTCATGCTTCCATTGCCGGCGCGGTGATTGGCGACTTGTATGTTGGCGCCGGTTCGGCCGTGGTGGCAGGCTTGGTGGTGGAAGATTTGGTGGTGGCCGGCGGCAATATCACTGTCACCGGCGAGGTGTTGGGCGATGTGCGAGTGTTTGGCGGCAATGTGACCATTGCCGGGCCGGTGGGGGGCGACCTCTTTGTGCTCGGTGGCTCGCTTGAGCTTGATAGCGCGGTGGCCGGCGATGTCGACTTTACCGGCGGGGCGCTCCGCTTGGGCGATGAGGCGCGAGTGGGGGGCGACCTCTCTTATCGCACCGATCGGCCGGCGACCATTAGCGAGCAGGCGGTGGTGTTGGGCGAGACGGTTTATGATGAGAGTTTGGCTCGTCAGTTGGGCATTTGGCGCCAGGCCGACCGCGGCTCGATGTTGGTGGGTCTAACCGCCCTCTTGGGCGCGTGGCTCTTCCTCAAACTCCTAATGCTCCTTTTTGCCGGCTTGGTGCTCTACTCGCTCTTGCGCCAACCCCTTGAGCGGGTGGTCAGGCGAGGGTTAGACAAGCCCGGCCGCTCGTTGGTGACCGGTTTTGCGAGCGCCCTTTCCATCCCTGTGCTCGCCATAATCTTAATGCTGACCATTATTGGTATCCCGTTGGCGCTAACCTTTGCCGCGGCTTACTTGGCGCTCATTATTGTGGCCAAGGTAATGGCCGGCGTGCTGGTGGGCGTTTGGCTTGATCGAGTAATTTTAAAGCAAGAGCGCTTCCGGCTTACTTGGGTTACGGTGGCGGCGGGTGTGACGGTCTTCTTCCTCCTCTCCCGGGTGCCGCTGGTTGGTTGGGTCTTGGGCGCGGTGGTAACCTTGTTGGTGTTTGGCGCCATGATTGATCTCTTAATCAACAAATGGCGGGCTACTAGCGCCTAGGGGATTGACTTTATTTTTAAATCAAGTATCATCTACTTGTTGTAAGTGTTCCGTTTCTTAAACTCCTTAAGGCGTAAGCAGTAAGGCGAGAACGGGAGGTCGCCTTACATTGAATCTAGTTTTAAACTAAATGGCTAAGAAATTGTATGTCGGCGGATTGCCGTACTCGACCACCGAGCCGGAGCTGAAGGAGGCTTTCTCCAAGGCTGGCGCGGTTGAGTCGGCAGCGGTAATCACCGATCGTATGACTGGTCGCTCCAAGGGCTTCGGCTTTGTGGAGATGGCTAGTGATGCTGACGCGGAAGCGGCTATTGCGATGTGGAATGAGAAGGACTTCGGTGGGCGCAATCTCACCGTTTCCGAGGCTCGCCCGATGGCTCCTCGCGACGACAAACCGGCTGGTGGAAACCGCTGGTAAGTTGTAAAGAGAAAGCCCATCAACGTCGAAAGATGTTGATGGGCTTT
>Ga0154301_112_pt2 | contig 12239 bp, 12 predicted proteins | sample RifGroA1_FD_105595 | JGI IMG/M metagenome (GOLD analysis project Ga0154301, IMG submission 105595) | Candidatus Vogelbacteria bacterium GWA1_51_14
GGGCAAATTTTTGGCGGCAATCTTTTCAAGCGCCCGAGCTAACCCTTCCGGGTAGCGAGTAAGGAGGGCGCCGGAGGCATCGGCGAGGAACTCGCGCCGGCGGGAGATGGCCAGCTGGATGAGGGTAGCCACCACTGGCGAGAGGATGGCGAGCGCGAGACCGATTAAAACCAAGGCCCCGCCGGCGCGATTATTGTCTCCCCGCCCGCCCCACATCATGCTCCGGAGGAAGATGTCGGAGGCGATGGCCACAAAACCAACGAGAACAACCACCGCTGTCGAGAGCAACATGTCGCGATTGCCAATGTGCGCCAACTCGTGAGCGATTACCCCCTCCAACTCCTCATTTTCCAAAATTGCCACCAAGCCAGTGGTCACTGCCACCACCGCGTGCTCCGGATCCCGCCCGGTGGCAAAGGCATTGGGTGCCGGGTCGTCGATAATATACACGCGCGGCTTGGGCAAGCCGGCAGTAATCGCCAAGTTCTCCACTGTTGTCATCACCCCCCAGTCGCGCTCGCGCTCGGCCGGGCGAGCACCGGTCATCTTGAGCACAATTTTGTCGCTCCACCAATAGCCGGCCACATTCATCACCAAAGCGAAGATAACCGCCACATAAAGGATGAGCGGATTCCCCCACACCTCGGCAAACACCCAACCAATCGCAATTACCACCACCAAAAAGAGGGCGAACAACAGCCAAGTTTTGCGGACATTCTTATCTTGCTGGGTATAAAGCGTGGCCATAATTAAAGATACTCTTAGTATATAATAAAAAGACGAATGATAGGCAACTTGATTATTGCCGGCAGTGCCGGATTAGCTTCCGCTCTCTTCCTCAACTGGCCGCCTTTATGGTGGTTGGGGCTCGCGAGCTTTGCGCCCCTCTTTTGGCTGTTAGACAGGCCAACGAGTCGTTGGCAAACTTTTTCCCTGGGTTTAACCTTCGGCCTCGGCCTGATGGGTCTTAATTTGGCTTGGTTCTTTGAGACTTTGCCTTTGGGTTGGCTCAACATCCAGAGCCCCTGGCTAGCTGGGTTGGCGGTAACTTTGATTTGGTTCTTCTTTACCGCCTCGGCGGCGGCGTTCATCGGCTTGTTCGCTCTTGCTTGGCGCGAGTTTAAGCGAGGGGATTGGCGCGATTTAATCTTAGCGCCGGCGCTGTGGATTATTGCCGAGTACTGTCGCGCCTGGGCTGTCACCATCATCTTCGCCGGCCCCAGCACCATCCTCGGCCCCCACTGGAACAACGGCTTCGCCGGCTACTTGTTGGCCGAGAGTCCGCGCTTGGCGCTCTTGGCCAGCGTGGGCGGCATTTATCTCCTGTCTTTTGTTGTTATCTTTGCTAATTACTCAATCTACCAACTCTTCGTCTCGTCAAACAGGGGGCGTCGACGATTAGTAATCCCCGTTTTAATTTTGACCGCCTGGCTCACGCTGTGGCCAATCAATTCAACCAACTCAATCTCCCCGGGCAATCAAACCGACTCAACTCTCCAATTAGCCGTCGCCAACACTTACTCCGCCTCATCAGCCAAATTAGACGCGCTTGATAGGCAACTTAATAGACAATTAGCCGGACAATCATTCGACATTTTGGTTTTGCCGGAAGATAGCCGGTTAATCGCCAAGCTGGCCACCACCTCCACCGACCTCATCTTCCCGGCGCTTAACCAATTGACCAACCGGCGAAATATTTTAGTGATTGATTCTATCAGGAGCGAAGACGCCGGCCGAATCAAATCCAAAATTCTATACCTCAACCCCGCCACTGAAGAAATTAACTTTACCGAGAAGCGGCTGCTGGCCACTTATGGCGAGTATTTGCCCTACTTTGTCCGGAGCTTGGTCCAGTTAGCCGGCCAGAGCGAATGGTTGGTCAATTATGACAATAAACGAAGTGTGACTGCCGGCCCGGCCTTCACGCCGGTTAGTTGGCAGGGTGAAAAAATCAGTGTCCTGGCTTGCAGCGAAATCTTCTCCCCCGCGCTCTATCGCGCCCAAACCGTAGCCGGCGCCACCATCCTCGGCAATGTCTCATCACAAGGCCTCTTCCACGGCTCGCGCTGGTTCTACAGGCAGAGTCTCTCGGCGGCCCGAGTCCGGGCCGCCGAAAACAGCCGCGCCCTCTTCCAAGCCACCGACGACGCGCCCTCCTTCATCCTTAACCCCCAAGGGCAAATAATCGCCGAAAGCAACTGGCAAGAGCCAGGCGTTATCTTCGCCACCGCCGGCACCCGCACCAAAATCACACCCTACACTCGCCTCGGCGACTGGCCGATAATCTTGGCCTTATTCTTCTTGATATTTCTCCTGACTGCTACTGATGCAAACATTCGCCCTCAAACTGAGCGAGGTAGGTAGTTTGGAGAACGAAAGTGGTCCAACCATAACAAATTCCTGGTTGACCACCCTCCGGAACATAATTAGGAATACTCGGATAATTAGACCTCAGCCAACCGGACATGTTAACTTTACGCTCTTGGCAAATTTCTAAATTGTTATAAGTCAAGCATTTGGATGAGAAACGCTGGTTTAGATTTTGAGCTAAAGCCAACAAACTCGTACTAACTGGCGCCGCCCAACCTAATCCAGGATAATCACAAATTAGATGAGATTCTAGCCCGCCAGAGTCATTCGGGATTTTTTGCGAGCTGCAAGATATACCACTGATTACGCTTGGACCATTGGGATCAAGAACATCGATTGTGTACTTCAAACCAGAGGTAGATGACTTAACAATCTTTAGAGCAATAACCATATGCATCTTCACTTGATCGGTATAAAAATTATCAATCAACAGAAAAGCTATTGGTGCTGGCCGATTAATATTCGTCAGTGACATAACACCATCAAGGGCTTGTGAATCGGATGTAATGCCACCACTCAAAAACCCATCGATAAACTGCTGAGTAGACAAAGAACTACATTGAGATGCCTCCATTGCTGTCTCAATATCGTATCGATCGCCCGAGCGACTAGAACCACTGACATCTCTTGGATCAGTACAACCTTGACCCACAACATATTCACACCGATCAAAGGAGTCGTTCTCGGCCCACTCCTTAAAGCTGTCTTCAGTAATCTTAACCGGAAAGACAGTGGAATTGGCAAAGCCATACAAAATACCGTCAAAAGATGCTTCGCAATTATCAACCGACAATTCCAAGTCACTGATTCTGGTATCAACATAAGGATCACTCGGGATTATATCCCGAGGGTCATTTCTGTACAGACAATACAAATTGACATCAGGACCCTCATCATCTCGGCGGGATCTAGTAGTCTTTTTGGCAGTGAAAATTGAATTGCCAGAATAACCAGCACTCCCAATTACCTCATTATCCAAACGAATCTGACAACTTGACGAATAAAGATCTTGACCATATGAATTGAGGTACCAATTGACCTCGTATTTGCCAAAAAGCGGGATGTTAATTAACTCCTTTTCCTTGATGCCAGTCACCGCCGAATCTGGTGAAATTACCTTCCCATCGAGATATGACGGTGGTGGTGGGGGTGGCGGTGGCTCATCATCATCTTTACTGGAGATGGCGCCAAAAAGAGCAGCGTTTGACGAGATGAGCGGCGCTTTTTCCAATCCTGGCTGATTGGTGGAGAAGTGACCGAAGACTAAAGCCAAAGCAGTGAGCAAAATCACAATCAACAGATATACTTGCCGATTAGCGGGAGAAGGTTTAGACATATTGATTTTATTATCTCATAAAACCGCGGAGCAACCCAACCCATGGCCAATTGCCGATATTAGCGGTAAAGCTGGACCAATTCCAACCGGTTTCCTCACCCACAATATCCACCAAATAAGCCGCTCTCAAAACAAAGTCGGTCCAACCCGCGCAAACCCCTTGCCCATATTCATACGAAGCATTATCGAGTAGAGGGTAATCCTGTGCCAAAAATTGGACGGGGTTTTGTCTCACTTTTTTAGATTCCAAATCACTCACTTTAACAATATTAGGAGTGGCGACATACGGGTTCAATATTAAAGAACCGTCAACGATAACTGAATTTGCAGTATCATTAGTCGCTATAGGCTCACCCGAGCGATAGTCGCAATATAAGGCGGAATATTTCTTAAACAGTCTGCCATCCACCGGGAATTGCCGGGTCTCGCATCGGGTATTTACAATTGTTGGTCCATTAGGGTCAAGAATTCTTAACCGATATTTGGCCCGAGTTCCCGATAAACCGTTAGTGTTGATAAAATTTAAAGCAATAACCGAGTGATAGCCAACTGCTTGGAAATCGTTATTGCCAGACACGGTGGTTAATTTTACTAAGGCAGCCGCAAGAGGGATAGGGGTATTGCCGGAACTAGCGGTTAACAAATCAACAATCTGGCCAAATCGAAATACGTTTTCCCTATCTGCCGGTATGTACCCCAAGTCTTTGCAATACTGCCTTTCCAATAAATAATTGTCAACCAAAAATTCATTCTCTTCCACCCAACCGCGGAAGCTGTTAGCCGCCAATTTAACCGGCTTATTTTGGTCTAAACACTTAAAGACCGTAGCTGGATCAGATACCGATTCGGAATTTGGCCCACATTGGGGAGCTAAATTAATTTTAATCTGTTTGGTGACAACAGCGTCTTCGGTGTTGGTCTTATCGGGATCATAATTGACAAAAAATTTGGCGGTAACGGTATAAGTACCGGGTTGAGTGTAAAAATGAGACGCAATGTAAGATTTTATTTCTCCATCATTAATAGAACAATTCGCCAACATTTCATTATCCAGTCCTCCCGGGTCTCCAAAATCAAAGAACCACCGGCACGCGGTCTGATAAGGCACATTTATCTCATCGCTATTTTCTACTTCGGCAACAAAATCAATCCCTTCATAAACATTATAAGATTTGTATTCTTTGTCGAATCTACCGCCATTTTTTGGTTTGTCATCCAATAATAAAATGGGCTGTTGACCCACCACCACTTCATATGTCTCGGCAAATCCGGGGTAATGGAGGTACGCGAATGGCGAAGTGTCACTCCAGATCCGAGCGGTAACAGTGTAAACACCAGGTTGTTTGTAGACATGACTTTTAGACGCAATGCCGCCGCAAGATGTACCACCGGTCTTAGTGCCATCACCAAAGTCCCAGGACCAGTTAGCACAACCAATATCGGAGATGCCCTCGGCTACGGCTGTGGCTTGGAAGTCGATTGATTCGCCGGGTTGATAAGAAATTTTTGTCAGTTCCGGATGATAAATAATGGGATAAAACGGCTCGCTCGTGAGCTTGCTCTTGATACTGATATTGTAGGCCTGTGGTTGGCAAGCGAGCGAGCATTGATACTCGGTTTGGGTGGAATATTTGGAAGCGATGCATTTGGGACGGGCTGGATCAGTGGTCCGGTCGCAGGTGTAGCCAGTGTAGCCGGTATTGCCTTCATCCACACTGCCTCCGGACCAACTAATAGTAAAAATGGGGACAGTTATGCCAGCACCATAGGCCACGCAATTTTCGCCTTTAACATAACCATTTATCCAAATTTTGATATCTTTCGTTAAGCTATTCCAGCTCCAAACACCAGACAATTTAATCGGCTCGTAAGTTGAGCAATTAAAAATGGTCCCATTATCCATTTCTTTGAATGTAACTGAGGTTGGCTTACCGCACTCACCGGCGTTGATAATTACCGGTTTATCTTTAGTATTGACACTAGGGTCAATCCAAGCACTCTTGTTGGCGCACTCGGCTTGAGCAACTACCGGCCAAGACAATGTAGTTAAACCACCAACCAGAGTAAGACTGATGACTAAGAGGAGAAGAGGGGTTTTGATTTTCATAAACTTTTAAAATTTTACCGCCACCGGTTCTTTGGCCGCGGCTTGGCTCTCATCGAGCTCGAAGAAGTCGCGTGGGGCAAATTTGAACCAGCCGGCGATGATGTTGGTGGGGAAAGATTCCAATTTTGTATTTAAGTCGCGGACATTGCCATTATAAAAGCGACGCGCCGCTTGGATCTTGTTTTCGGTGTCACTAAGTTCATCTTGGAGCTTGCTGAAGTTGGCCGAGGCCTTGAGATCCGGATAAGCCTCGGCAATGGCAAAAATACTTTTGAGCGCGCCGGTTAGCATATTCTCGGCCTTGGCGTGCTCCTCCACACTCTGCGCGCCCATGGCGGCCGCCCGGGCCCGGGTCACATTCTCAAATGCTTCCCGCTCATGAGTGGCGTAAGCCTTAACCGTCTCCACCAAGTTGGGGATGAGGTCATAACGGCGCTTGAGCTGGACATCAATATCGGCCCAAGCTTCCTTGGCCCGGTTGGTGGCCCGAATTAATAAGTTATAACTGCCAATCACCCAAAGAACGAGCACCACCGCGATGGCCAGTAAAATATAAATAATCCACATAATAAAATAGAGCTATCTGCTAATAGCTCTATTTTACAACACTGGTCTTTAATGTCTACCTTAATAGCCCATTTGGCCACTGTCGTGGGTGTGGGGTTCCTCCTTTTTCGGCAAGTCGGTAATGGCCACGCCGATAGTGAGGTAATTGGCCGCTACCGAGACGGCGTTTAGAAAGGCGGTTTTGGTGACCTTGAGCGGGTCCACAATCCCCGCTTTTTTGAGGTCAGCCAACTCGTTGGTGGCGGCGTTGAAGCCGAGCCAAAGCTTATCGCTCTTGTTTTTTGTTTCCCCTTTCGCTTTTTTTAATTCCGCCAAAATTTTGGTTGCATTCTCGCCCGAGTTCTCGATAATCGCCTCAAGCGGCGCGGCCGAAATTTTGACCAAAATGGCGCGCGCCGTCGCCACCACTGAATCGCCGGCTTTCCCTTTTCCGTCTTTGTCCTCGCTCCCCTCACTGATAGTGTTATAAAGCGCCATGCCACCGCCGGGCACCACGCCCTCCTCCATCGCCGCGCGCGTGGCGCTAACCGCGTCTTCCACCCGCTGCTTCAAGTCTTTTTGGGCGCTCTCGGTGGGGGCGCCCACTTTAATCACCGCCACCCCACCGGCCAATTTGCCCAAGCGCTCTTGCAAGCGATCCTTATCAAATTTGTTGTCGGCCCGAGTAATCTGCTCGCGGAGTGCCTTCTCCCGGGTTTGAATATCCGCCTTTTTGCCTTTACCACCCACAATCATGGTGGTGTCTTTGCTGGCCAGCACCCGCCGAGCCCGCCCCAACATCGAGAGTTCCGCATTTTCCAACTTCAGACCCACTTCTTCCGAGATTACTTTACCGCCGGTCACCACCGCAATATCGGCCAACATCTCCTTGCGCTTGTCGCCGAAGGCCGGCGCCTTCACCGCGAGCGTATTAAACACGCCCCGAATTTTGTTTAAAATCAGCGTGGTCAAAGCCTCGCCATCCACCTCTTCGGCAATAATCACCAACTCCTTTTTGCCGGCGGCGGCCATCTTCTCCAGCAAGGGCAAAATTTCTTTAATCCCGGAAATTTTCTTATCGGTAATCAAAATATACGGGTCCTCATATTCCGCCTCCAACTTGTCGGCATTGGTCACCATGTAGGGCGAGATATAACCGCGATCAAACTGGAGCCCCTCCACCACCTCGGAGCTATTCTCAATGGTGTTGGAGTCCTCAATGGCAATTACGCCGTCTTTGCCCACAGTGTTAAACACCATAGCAATCAAATCGCCAATTTCCTTATCTTTGGCCGAAAGGGTGGCCACCTCGGCAATTTTGGCCTGATCCTTTACTGGCTCGGCTTGGGCCTCAAGCGCCTTAATGATGCCGGCACTGCCTTGCTTAATCTCCTCGGCTAAATGGATAACATTGAAGCCTTTCTCCGAGACCGCGCGCTCGCCCTCGGCAATCATCGCTTGAGCGAGCACAATCGCGGTGGTGGTGCCGTCGCCCACCTTGTCGTTGGTTTTATCAGCCGCTTGCTTCACCAGCTCGGCGCCCAAATTCTCAAACCGGTCGGGGAGTTCAATTTCCTTGGCCACTGTCACACCGTCTAAGGTCACTTGCGGCGCGCCATAAGAGCGCTCGATAACTACCGCCCGGCCACGCGGGCCAAGAGTCATCTTCACCGCCTCGGCCAGTTTATCAATTCCTTTTTTGAGCGCTTTGCGCGCCTTGTCGTTAAATAAAAGTTGTTTTTCCGCCATAAGTTAGTCTTCAATGATTGCCAAAATTTGCGACTCGCTAACAATCAAATACTTTTTCCCTTCAAGTTCAATTTCCTCCGGACCGTATTTGGCAAAGAGAACGGTTTGCCCTTTCTTCACGCCAACCGGGATAAGCTGGCCGTTATCGTCTATCCGCCCCGGGCCCACCGCCACCACCTTGCCCTCGGCCGGCCGTTCTTTGTCGGCCGTCTCGGGGATGATAATGCCCCCTTTGGTTTGGCCGCTTTTTGGGTCGACCGAGAGGGGAGTCAACACTACCCGGTCGCCGAGCGGCTTAATAGAAATGTTTTTCATATCGCTCTCATTCTAAACAAATCCCCCCGCCCGTCAAGCCAAAAGAAAAACCGCCCCGAGGTTAAACCTCGGGGCGGCATTACAGGAGAATTTCAAATCTGGACTTTGGGCAAGGCCATGGCGCCAGATAATTTGTCCCACTCGTGCTTCGGCTTCCAAACCACATTGCCAGCAACCACATCGTCGGCCACTGCCGAATCTTCTTGCTCATACTGTGGAAACGGCTTGTGGACCAGCGAAATCACGGGTAATACAATGTCTGGTTTCTCTTTTGGCCAAAAAGGATTAGCATAAAGATTAAGTGCTGTCTTTTCCGATCGATTCAGAAAGCAAGCAACCGCGATTACTTCCGCACCGGCTTTCTTGATCAGATTAACAGCCTTGGTGGTGGTGGAGAAGTTATTGCACACATCTTCCACAATCACCGCTTGGTCGCCCGGATTGAGGTCATGCCGTTTAAGCACCAATTCCTCACCCGCCTTCTCGGCAAAAATGCCGCGCGAGCCGTGCTTCTGAAGCGCAAGATGAGTCGCCAGCACAATCCCGCCCATCGGCATCCCGACAAAGACCAACTTCTCCGAATCAAGACGCTGACCATCGAAGCGATTTTCGAGCTCATCTTTCAGTAAGTGAGCAAATCCAGTCACCAGAGCCGGCCCATTGTTCCACTTTGGCGAAGTTAATGTAGACATCGCCGACTTTCTGCCGGCCTTGACTGTCTTTGCCGGTATAGCCAACGAGTGGTCCAAGCCGTTTGCCATTGTCATCTTTCGGACACTCGTAGTAGCCACCGCATCTGGCGACAATACTAAGAGGCAATTCCACATCACACCACAACTCTGGCATCTTCATTTTTCTTCTCTCCTTTCTTCACTTGGAGGTCGAACCTCCAAGTGAATTTTCGTTCAGCCCGCGACCGATTTCTTAGCCAGAGCGTCAGTCACTTCCTGATTGATCCACTTAATTGCGCCAAGACTTCCAAGCTCCGGCGATGGTTGGGTAATCGGTCGGCCGACTACCAAGTAAGTGGCCCCATCGAGCATCGCTTGTCGTGGTGTGCCAATCCGCTTCTGGTCATCATCACTGGTGCCAGACAACCTAATGCCAGGTACGACAAAATCCAGACCAGTCAAAACGGGATGTTTGGATAACATCCCAACTTCCTTTGCCGAGCAAACAATGCCATCCACTCCGGCCTTTTTGGCCATCAGTGCTAACCGGACAACTTCCTTGTCAACCGGCCGAGCAATATCACCTTCATCGAGTGAAGTCAGGACAGTAATCGCCCAAACCCCTCGGGTTCGACCATCCTTCTTCATCCGCCGCTTCGCGGCCGCCTTGGCTGCCTCCATCATCTCAATCCCTCCACTGGCATGGACTGTGATAATCGTCGCGCCGTTGGCAAACAATTCTTCCGCTCGCAATCCCACTGTATTTGGGATGTCATAGAGCTTGTAATCGACAAATGGCCAGGCAAGACTGCAGGTCGAGAGTTCCTTGATTGCAGCTTGACCATACCGGTCAACAAGATTGTGCACCTTGAAAGCGGCGATGTTGGCCATCTCATCTTGATAAGACTCTTCCTCAATAGCCGACAACAGACTCCCAGCTTGGGACAAAGAGAGGCCATCAAGTGCCACAATAATCCGCGATTTTTCGTTCATCTTCCTTTTCTCCTTCCTCTTTGACTTGGAGATCGAACCTCCAAATGGTTTATTCCCCTGTTGACAAGGACCTGCGGTCCACCCCAAAACTAGCACTTCCCTTGCCTTGTCGCAAGGCTGGTGCTATAATGCCCAGCACATGAGTTTTCTCGCTCCGTTATTGCCTTGGATTCAAATTCTGGTGTCGGCCCTCTTGGTGGCCGCTATTTTACTGCAACAGAATGAGGGTTCGCTCGGTGGCGCCTTCGGCCAGTCCGGTAGCGCCGGCTTCCACGAGAAGCGCGGTTTGGAGAAGAAGCTCTTCATTGCCACTATTGTCTTAGCCGTCCTCTTCGCCCTCACTGCCGTCTTGGCTCTCTTTATCTAAAAATTTGTGGACAACTTACATCCCGACACTTGGTTTAACCGGCTTTGGCGCGAAGTAAACGCCGCCGTTCACTCCTTTTCCATCCAACAACAATTCATCTTGGGATTGTTGGCGCTGTTATTTGTCGGCAGTTTGGCCGGCCTCTTGGTTTATTATAACGAGCAACTATTGACCGCCACCCCCGCCCGGGGTGGGGAATTAACCGAGGGGGTAATTGGCACGCCCCGCTTCGTTAATCCGCTACTGGCCGTGTCTGATGCCGACCGCGACCTCGCTGCCCTCGTTTACTCCGGTTTGGTCCGAGTCACCTCCGCCGGCGACTTTATCCCCGATTTGGCCGAAAGTTTTACCATCTCCGACGACGCCCGCACTTACACTTTCACGCTCCGGCCCGAGCTCACCTTCCACGACGGCGAACCGTTAACTACTGCCGACATCGCCTTCACTATCAACCAAGCCCAAGACCCTCAAGTTAAGAGTGTTCGGCGCGCGGCTTGGGAAGGGGTAACAGTTGAAGTAATCAACGACCGCGAGATTGCTCTCCATCTCCAACAGCCCTACGCCGCCTTTCTGGAAAATTTGACCATCGGCATTATGCCCAAGCATATTTGGCAAAATATTAATCCCGACTCTTTGTCTTTGGCTAAGGAAAATATCGAGCCAATCGGTTCCGGACCGTTCCAAATCAACCAGACCAAGCTTGATGGCAATGGCTTGCCTGTTTATTATGAGCTGACCGCTTTCCGCAATTTTTCCCTCGGCCAGGCCAAACTCAAACAAATCCGCCTCAACTTTTACCCCAATGAGGAGGAGTTGGTAGACGCGTACAACCGCGGCCAAATCGATAGTCTGGCGGCCGTTAACCCCGAGATCTTATCCGACCTCAACACCGAGAGCGAAGATGTGCTGATCTCGCCCTTACCGCGCATCTTTGCCGTTTTCCTTAATCCCAACGAGAATGAGCTCTTTACCTTGCCGGAGGTCCGTCGGGCGCTCGACCAAGCGCTCGATAAACCGGCGATTATTGAAGAGGTGTTGGCCGGCTTCGGTTATGCTTTAACGGGACCACTGCCGCCCGGCGCCTTGGGTTACGAACCAAGCGAGAGCGAGCCATTCGACCCCGAGGCGGCGGCCGACACTTTAAGCCGAAATGGCTGGAAGCGCGATGCGAGCGGCGCCTGGCAAAAGGGCAGCCGGACTCTCAACTTTACTCTTTCCACCCCCGACACGCCCGAGCTTAAAGCGGCCGCCGAGTCTATTGCCAAGCGCTGGCGCGAGTTCGGCGTCACTGTCGAGCTTAAAGTCTTCGAGCTGGGCGATCTTAACCAAAATGTGATTCGGCCGCGCAAGTATCAAGCGCTCTTCTTCGGCGAGGTGGTGGGGCGCGACCCGGACCCGTTCGCCTTTTGGCATTCATCACAGCGGCTTGACCCAGGGCTTAATGTCGCTCTTTACACCAGCATCACTGCCGACAAGCTCCTAACCGACGCTCGCGGCCTCTCCGACCGCGCCGCCCGAGAGGAGAAGTTGGCCGCCTTTGAAGAGGAGGTGCGAGCCGACCGACCGGCCGTCTTCGTTTATTCCCCGCAATTCATTTATTTAATTCCCAACAAAATCAAAGGTGTATCGTTACCGCCAATTGTGACTCCGGCCGACCGCTTTGCGGCTGTTCACGAGTGGTATCTCGTCACCGATCATGTTTGGCCTTGGTTCGCCAACTAATCATTAATTAATTTAAACCACTATGACTGATGCTAAAAAAACTCCCGGCCGGCGCCCGGGCGC
>Ga0154301_118_pt2 | contig 10415 bp, 10 predicted proteins | sample RifGroA1_FD_105595 | JGI IMG/M metagenome (GOLD analysis project Ga0154301, IMG submission 105595) | Candidatus Vogelbacteria bacterium GWA1_51_14
GGTCGACCGATTGTCGTTACTGACATCCCCAGCATGAAGCCGGTCATTAAGGATCCTCAAGTCGGTCTGGTTTTTCCATCTGGTAATCAGTTGGCTGCCACTGCTCTCCTTGATGATTTATTGGCTGATAAAATTAAGCAGGACGATTATGCTCGTCGAGCCAAATTAGCTAGCGCCAATTACTCAATTGACAACAATATCGATAATTTACTTGCCGCTATCACTTAAACTTCAAGATGAAAATTCTAATTACCAATTTTCATTCTATTCAGAATAAAGGCGATTTGGGGATCGTTCTGGGTTTGATGGCTGGCCTGCGTGCCAAGTGGCCGCAGGCGTCTTTCAGTTTAATCGGCCGGCAATCTGATGAAAGGGAGTGGTGGGCGAATCGGGGAATTAATTTTTATCAACCAGTCTTAACTTATCAGCCTACTAGTCGTTTGGCGTTTTTAGTTTTTTTGTTTAAGTTTTGGCAAACTTTGAGAACAATCCGGACTAGTCAGTCGGCTGTGTTGGAGGCTTATCGCGAGGCGGATTTAGTGATTTCTAAAGGCGGGAGTTTTTTCCGCGAGCCGGAGTATAAGCGCAATTGGTTGCCAGTTGGAATTCTCGGTCATCTCCACCAACTATTGATAGCCAAAAAACTTGGTAAACCAATCGTTTTATCAGCTCAATCGTTCGGACCAATCAACAATCCGATTACGCGACTAATTTTACGCCGAGTGTTTAGACGGTTGGCTCTGATTACTGTTCGCGATGGCGACTCGGCTCGCTGGTTGGGTAAAGTCTTAAAAATTAAGAATGTGTCGGTGGTTGGCGACTCCGCTTTTTTGCTCAAGTCATCTCCAACGACAATCAAGCTATCAACTGATGGTAAACCGATAGTTGGTTTGACTGTCCGCACCTGGGGTCAACCGCAAGAGTCTAAAAATTATCGCCAGGCAATAATTGCTTTAATCGAGAACCATACCGGCCAATTCCAATTTGTGTTTATGCCGCAAGTCATTGGTCCAAAAGCGTATGAAGATGATCGGCTGGTGGCTGAGGCAATTGTTAATCAGCTCTCGGTTACAGCTAGGTTGAGCACGATGGTAATTAAAGATGATTTATCACCAAGTGAGCTTATCGACCTCTATCATCAAACTGATTTTTTTATTGCTACCCGTCTTCATTCGGCTATTTTTGCGCTTCTGGCCGATCGGCCAATTTTAGCCATCGGTTATGAACCCAAAACTGTTGGCGTTTTGGGCGACTTGGGGTTGACTGATTGGGTAATTGATATTCGGTCAATTGATGCTAAAGTGCTAAGTGATTGTTTTGCGTCTTTGCTTGAGGCTTCAGGTACTGTTTTTTCCCGGGCTACCGATCAAGCTCGGGTAGCGGCCAATAAAAATATTGATTTGATTTCTGACTTAATTAAATAAATCATGACTATTCGTCAATTAACCAAAAAACTTTTTCGCCTGTCTGATTGGTTGGCCCTCAAGCGGATAGAGCCTTACACTATGGTCGGCCATAATCGGTTGTATGATTTGATTGGTTTACTTAAGTTGATGGAGAGAAATAATCTTACCGGCGCGGTGGTGGAGTGTGGGGTATGGAAGGGTGGCGCGGCGGCGATTATGGCCCGAGAGATTAAGCGCCATGGCTACCATCGTCATTTGTGGCTTTTTGACTCGTTTGCTGGCTTACCGTCGCCTAGCTCAGTCGATGGCCCAGTGGCGGCTAAACAATATCAAATTGATCGGGGAGAGAGTTCGGTGACTGACGTTGAATCGGCGCTGGCTAAGTTTAAAATTGATTTCAATCAAGTTTCGATTATTCCGGGTTGGTTTGATCAAACTTTGCCGGCCAAGCGCGAGGCCATCGGCTCAATCGCGCTTTTGCGTTTGGACAGCGACTGGTATCAGTCCACCAAGACTTGTTTGGCCAATTTGTACGAGCAGGTGGTTCCTGGCGGTTATGTGGTGGTTGATGATTACGGTTCTTGGCCCGGTGCCAAACAAGCGGTGGACGAGTTTCTGGCCAGTCGGCCGACTGAGCGGATTAATCTACGGCCATTAGCCGATGGTTCGGTGTTCTGGATCAAGTCGGTTACTTTGCCCAAGCCGGAATATTGGTCGGGCGAAACGCAGAAATATCGAGAGCCTCACTTGCGTCTCAAGCGCTTAGCCGGCGAGATTAATCGTTTGCCACTTAAAACCGGAACAGTGTTGGACCTTGGTTGCGGTCCCGGGACGCTTGGCCGCCTGGTTGACCGTTCCCGGTTTGAGTATTTTGGCGTTGATGTTTTTAAGCAAGAACTGGCGACTGGCGCTTATGGCCAATTTGATTTGGATCATGATGACTGGGATCGATTTTCTTTTCAGCAAAAATTTGATGTGGTGGTGCTTTCTGGCGTGTTGGAGTATTTGACGCCAGAGCGGATTGAGGAGCTGTTGCGTTTTATCCGTCAGAATTTGGTTAAGCCGGAGACAACCTTATTTGTTACTTATACCAATTTTGAACATTATTTTCGCCGGCCGATTAATTATCATCCGGCTTGGGCAGTTACTTGGCCAATTAAAAAGATGTTGTTAGCCCTCACTGGCACCGGCTTTCAATTAATCAAGAAATATCCAAGCTACTATTTTGTCTTAAACCGTCGGTTGTTCTCACCTCGGGTCTGGTTGCCGTGGCTATCGCGACGGTTCGGCCGGCAGATTATTTTTATTCTAAAACTAAGCGACTAAGATCGTGGTTATTAGCGGCAGCTTTTTAAAAAATCAGTTGTTGCCGGAGCGATGACGTTGTCTTCGTCGGTTCCAAATACTTCATCAACCTCTAGATGTGGTAAAGAATCAGCCCAAACCAATTGAGCCGAGTGACCGGTAGCCAACAATTTACCGTAAAAAAAGGTGGCGTCGTTGATTCGTTGGATGTTGCCCCTGGTAACAATCAGAAAATAGGGGAAGTATTTATCAGCAGTTAAATAATTAATTGGCGAAGCCGCGGTCAAAATCTTGGTAGTGGTTCCAAAGACGTTGATATAAATCTCATTGTTGTTGATGATGTTAGCCAAGTTATAACCGCCGGCGTCTAAAATTACGGCGCAACGGATATTTTGTGGATTAATCCCGGCGTCATTTAAAAATTGGTGGTTGGTCACCAGCAAACTTACCATATCAGCTCCGGAAGAAAACCCAATTAATGATAAATCCTCTGGATTACCGCCGTATTGTTGAATGTTATTGCCTACCCAAGCGATGGCGGCCGCCACGTCTTGATGAGGAGTAGGGTATTTAAATCCGACGGCTGGTCTATAATTGATACTCACCAACACAAAACCTTGGTTAATAAAATAGTCGATCTTCGCTTGGATCCCTTCCGATTTATCGCCGGTTTGCCAGCCACCGCCGTGGACATAAATCATCACCGGCCAATTGTGGCAGTTTTGGTCGGCTGGGCGATATAAGTCTAGACTTAGTTGGTGGGGCTTAACCCCATCAATAAATCTATACTGGATATCTTTAATTGATTCAATCTTGTCAGCTTGACAGGGGGTGTTGGTGACTTGATTTTTTATTTCTGGTTGAGCAGTAAAAGTCTGCTCAAACACTTGATCAATCGCGATTGGATCAGTATTATCTTCCGGTTCAAGTTCGGCTCCAGCCCAAAAAAACCAACCAGCTGATACCCCAATGGCTAATACCGTTATTACCAGGATTGTTATAAGTTTAGTTTTTCCGTAGTTCATCAATAGGGTGAATATAGCATTTTTTACAAACTTGCAAAAGCTTGCTAGAGTAGGGTGATATAAATGAGTAATTATCGCAAAATTAAAGTGGCATTGATGAGTTACGCGATGGACAATCGCCTCGCTAAAGGCACGGCTATTTACACCCGGGAATTGATTAAACACTTACTTGATGATGATCGATTTGAATTCACTTTAGTTCACTATGACCAAGTAGCCGATGACTTATATAATCAAGCGGGTCACGCCGTCATTATGCCCAACACGTTCTACTCATCACGGTGGTTGCGGCAGCTTAAGTGGTTTTGGCAGTGGCGCCATACTTCGTTTGATATTATTCATTGGTTTCAACCGCGGCTTTACCCCGGTTATTGGTGGGCGCCGGCTCGACACAAAGTAGTTACGATTCATGGCGGTGGGCAATTTTATTATCCGTGGTATTCATTCACGGCCAGAATTTTCGACTGGATATTAAAATTTTTCAATCAAGCAATTAGTTTAGCTATTGTTGGTACTCGCCAAAGTCTGGTTGAAGCGATAACGACTTATGGCTTGCCAGCTACTAAATTGGTAACTACTTATTACGGCGGGAGCGAAAATTTTAAACCACTACCGTCGGCTGAAGCTTTGGCGATTATCAAACAACGTTATCCGATGATCGGGCGGGAGTTTATTCTGACGGTGTCGCGTTTGCAACCGCATAAAAATATCAATAATCTAATCCGGGGTTATCTCAAATTAAGAACTGATCCAAACATCCAATTGCAGTTAGTCATCATCGCTCAACCAACCGAACAATATCAAACTACTTACCGCTTGGCCCGTGAGTCGGATTATGCGGCGGACATTATTTTTATCGATTATGTGCCAACGGCTGATTTAAATTATTTTTATTCGGCCGCGAGCGTTTTTGTTTTTTCATCCCTTAGTGAAGGTTTTGGTTTGCCGGTGGTGGAGGCAATGGCGGCTGGTACACCGGTGGCAATCTCTAATATTCCCGTATTGACGGAAATAGCCAGTGAGGCCGGCAATCTATTTTCAGCGCACGATCCAGCCGACATAGCTCAAGTTCTTGGTCGTTTGATAACTAATCCCGAGTTAGCCAAGGTAAAACGGGAATTGGGACTAGACCGGGCTAAATTGTTTACTTGGGCTAAAACTGCCACGGCCACCAAAGAAGCTTATTTGAATTTATTGTCCCATGACTAAATTTACAGCGAACCATTGCGAATTATGCCAAGCGCCGGGCGAGCTAGCGACAATCGAAACCCATTCTGATCGGGGACAAATTTATTGTTTACACCATTGTCTGGTGTGTGGCGGCCAATTTTGGGAGCCGTTTCGCAACCCCGGCGCCGAGTGGTATGAGCGCGACGAGCGATATTCGAGCATTAATGCCGATCCGTATACTCAAGTCAATTGGCATCAAAAATTTGTTTTAGATTGGGTGGAGAATAAAATCGGGCCGAAAAGGTTATTTGATATCGGCTGTGGCAGTGGCAACTTCCTCGCTTATGCCAAGCGCCGCGGCTGGCGGGTGGCGGGGATTGATTTTGACTCTAATGCGGTCCGCGCGGCGCGCGAGGTGTTCGGCTTGGATCGAGTTGAACAAACTGATTTGATAAATTACCTTAACGCTCATCCGGAAGTTGAGTTTGAATTAGCCACTTTTTTTGATGTTTTTGAACATATTGATAATCATCGCGAGTTTTTGGCAGCGGTGAAGAAACTAGTGGTTAAAGATGGTTACATTGCCATGAGCATGCCACATCGCCGGGGCGCGCGTTGGCTTATGCCTTACGATTTGCCACCGCGGCACTTAACGCGCTGGGACGAGGCGGCGCTTGACGGTATTTTACGCCGGAATGGTTTTACTCCGGTTTATCTTAAAGCCCAAATCGCCAGTCTTAATTATGTGGTGCTCAAACTGCGCTTTAAGTATGGCCGGTGGTTTTCGTTCAATTTGGTTAATCGTGTTAAAAAATCCAATCTGACGCTTAATGTCAAACATTCAACTAGTGGACACCGAGTGTCCACTACTAAAATTAAGTTGATAACAGTTTTGGCCAAAATCAAAGACTGGTTGATCTTCGGCCTGCCGGCGTTGGTGATTTGGTTGTGGTTTTTATTAACTAATCGCTTGGCGATTGGCTTGGTGGCGATTGCTCAAAGACATGATGACTAAGCTATTTTTGACGCCATTATTTGATCCAAGGAAGCCGGTGGTCGCTCTGGTCTCAATTTTGCGCGGCGAGGCGCCGGCGGTGGGCAGTACCTTGTTTTTGACAAAGGCTGGTCAGGCGACGGTAGTTACTTCCGCTCAATTGGTATCAAGCCCGACCGAAGCTGATTACCTTTTAATTCCCCAAGCGGTGACAGCCTTAACGCCGGCGGTGAATCGTTATCTCGACGAGATTCGCGAATTAGCCAAAGTGGCGAATAAAAAGATTATTGTTTTCATCGGCGGTGACTTGTCGCATAATATTTTTATTGACGACATGATTGTGCTCAAAGGCTCGCAATATGGCCGGCTCAAACGCGCCAACGAAATTATTGTCCCGCCCTTGGTAGAGGACCTGGTCGAGGCTAAACCTCGACCAAAAGCCAACCAACTGGTGGTTGGCTTTTGCGGTTGGGCAGCGCCCGGCGGCGGCATTGGTTGGTTGAAGTATTGGCTCAAGAATCTTAAGTCGGGTTCAGTAGTGTTTAGGAAGGGCCTTTATTTTCGCCGTCGGGCGATTAAGGCGTTAAAGCAGTCAAATTTAGTGAAAACTAATTTTCTGATTCGCCGTTCTTTTTCCGGCAATCTTAAAACGGCGAGTGGCGATCCGGCCAAACTGCGGCGAGAATACATTGAGAATATTATTAATTCCGATTTTATTTTAGCGCCCAAGGGCGATGGCAACTTCTCGCTCCGTTTTTACGAGACGCTTAGCACTGGTCGAATTCCGGTTTTAATCGACACTGATTGCGCGCTGCCGCTTGAGGGAGTGATAAATTACGACGAGGTGATAGTCCGAGTGCCTTATCAAAAAATCGGCCAAGTCGCCGAATTAATAAATAATTGGTACCAGCAACTTTCCCCGGCCGAGTGGGCCGAGAAACAAAAAAGCGCGAGGCGCTTATTCACCGAGCGCTTGCGTTACGACCAATTTTTTAATCTTCTTTTGGCTCGGCCGCTTGAAGATTGGCTTCAAGCTCGGTCGTCGGTTGGGGTTTAAACAACGAGCGATTGCGCCCGACTAGCCACAGGCCAACCAACAGTTCAAAAAATCGGCCCAAAATCCGGGCAATGATTACACCGACTAGGCCCGAAGTGTAAGTCAAAATTGCCAGCGCGGCGATTTGGAAGGCGGCCGAACTGAAGTTAAAATAATACAACTCCTTTTTTAGCGCTTGAGCGTTTAAGGCGGTGTAGGGGATGAAGCTCGCAAGCGGGATGAGACCGAGAGCGGCCAGTTGGGTATACCAAATGTACTTAGCGTAAGCGGGGAAAAAGAGCGGGAAAACGAAGGGGATTAAAATGATATAGCCGACAGTCATTAAGGCTAAAACTAAAGCCGTTCGACTGACCCAATAAAAGATGTGTTGGCCGAGCAGGGCCTGCTCTTTGGCGGCGTATTTAGGGAAGGCAAGGATTGAGATGCCTCGGCTGGCAAGCGAGCGGATTTGATCAAGCGGCGCTTGCGTGATGGCATAAATGGCGAGCGGCGCCGCGCCGATAAATTGAAAGAGGAGCACTTTATCCAAATAGCCGGCCACCACATTGAAGGCTTTAATAGCGGTTAAGTGTTTGCCATAAGGCACCACCTCCGGATCGACTTGATTGTTGGGGCGGAATTTGTTAAAGGTTCGACGCAAGAGGAGGAAGCGAACCAGCGCCCAGCCGGCCAAGTAACCGATTAAAATCATCGCCAAAGTTGGCCGGAAGTAGGCCGCCACCACAATTAAAGCGGTGGTGGTGATTTGGCCGATAATGTAGTAAAGCGTGGCGGTGCGGAACAACTTTTTGCCATAGAGGAAGCTGTCGTATAAATTAAAACCTTCAAGTAGAGGAATGAAGATGGCGGACAATAAAAAGGCGAGCGCCAGCTCGGTGTTGGCGTTGAAAAGGTAGTAGCCGGCGAGGGCGATGCTGCCGGCGCTTGCGACCAGGCTCCATTTTAACTTAACGCGGACGGCGTAGCGGAAGGAGCCCTCGTTGCCGGCCACTACGGCTTTGGAAACGGCGGTGCCAAGCCCGGAGAGGGTCGGAATAGAGAGAATGCCGATAACCGCGATAACATATTTGTAAGTGCCGTAAGTCTCGGGCGAGAGCCAGTTAGCGTAAACAATCGCCAAGAGGAAGGCCGAGAGGGAGGACACCACTTGTCCAACGGTAATCCAAAAGCCGCCGTGGAAGAGGTAGCCCATATCAACCTTAAATAGCCGGCTGGCCCGGCCCAAAATCAATCGTTCTTGCTCCCTAAAATTCATCTTTCTAACTATAGCATTTTTATAATTTCGTGGTAGGATAGGCGGGATGTTAACGGCCGTAGTCATTGCTTTATCGGCTTTAATCCAACTAGTGGTCGCTTTCCAGCCACTTTCTTTTTTAGTCGCCAATGTTTTGCCCGATGACGCGTTTTATTACTTCGAGATTGCTCGGAACATTGTCGCCGGCCATGGCTCAAGTTTTGACGGCGTTAATCTGACCAATGGCTATCATCCGCTTTGGATGATTTTAAACTTGCCGGCCTTTGCTTGGTTTGACGGTCATCTCCCACCAATTCAATTTTTATTGCTAGTCAGTATTGGCCTTAATATTTTGATGGCCGTCTGGTTGTCTAAAATTTTCTCGCGGTTTGTCGAATCTAAACCGATTAAAAATTTGTTGTTGGCGGTTTACTTGTTTAATCCGTTTGTTTTGTTTGAGACTCTAAATGGTTTGGAGACGGCATTGTCGCTCTCTTTAATCACTCTGTTTATCTGGTGGTGGCTTAAAGTCAGTGACCGGCCAACTACGAAAAATTTTGTTCTGGCTGGTCTAATTGGCGGCTTGATGATGTTGGCGCGGTTAGACAACATCTTTTTCTTCGTCGCGTTCATTTTGTGGGTTATCTTCGCTCAACTCGGCGACCGCCTGCTCCCGGTCATAACGGGACAGTCGCGATCGGTCGCCGAGTTTCGCTCCATTTGGAGGTCGAACCTCCAAGTCGTGATAGTTTCTGCTCTCGCTGCCGCTGTTGTGATCTCGCCTTGGGTAATTTGGAATTGGCTCACTTTTGGCATGGTTTCCACTTCAGCCGCTAATACGGCAAGCTTGGTGGTCCACGGTTTGGTGGCGCAAGATAACGGCGAGGGAATCTTCGTTTTCCTCAAAACCATTGTTTATATGCTGGAGCTTAATTGGCAGACAGTGCTCTCGATGACTAGCGCGTCGGGGTTGTGGCTTTTGGCGCTCGGCGCTTGGCTATATTGGTGGTGGCAAAGCGGATTTAAAATTAGCCGGCAAATTTTAATTAGCCCGCTCGCTTTTGTCACTCTTGGTTGGTTCTCGATGTTCCTCGCCAATGCCGGTTTCCGTTGGGTCGGCCGGGGCTGGTACTTCGTTGGCTTTAATCTCTTGGTGGTGATTCTACTTTCTTGGTTTTGGCACTGCGCGAAAGGGTCTGATTGCCTGCTCCCGGACGATTCGTCCAGATACCCAAAATTGTTCCCGGTCATAAAGGGGAAGTCACAATTTTTGGTATCCGGACTTCTCGTCCTGCTTTTAGTCTTCTCCTACGCCCTCGATCTTAAGCGCGAAATCTTAAACCGTTACCAGCCACAGTTGGCGATGATTGAAGCGGCTGAGTGGGGAAACGCTAATTTGCCCGAGGGGAGCGTGATTGGCGTCTTCAACGCCGGGGTGCAGGGCTATTTGTCCGAGCACCGGGTGGTCAATCTTGACGGCTTGGTCAACAATGCCGCCGCGCGGGCGATTGCCGAGAGCGAGCTTTGGTCTTATGCTCTTGGTGAGGTTGGTTACTTCAGCGATTTCCCGATTTATTTGGATTATCGCTACCGCTCTTTCTTGGGTACTACCAATCCTTATCAAGATTTGGAGTTGTTGGCCACGGTCGGCACCGCCACGGTTATTTATGGTCAAACTGACGGTTTGCGCATTTTTAAGGTAAAATGACTTTATGCCGATTATTTATCTTTTACTGGCTTTCACCTTAAACGGTGTCGCCAATATTATCCTCAAAGTTAGCGCCAATCGCGGTTTGAATTTGAGCGTTTGGAATCCGGCCACCTTGGTGGCCAAAAATTATTTGTTTTTGCTAGGTCTGGCAATTTTTGCCGCCAATGTTATTTTTTACTTCCTGGCTTTGCGGTCGGTGCCCATCTCCATCGCTTACCCAGTGATGGTAGTGATGAGCTTTCTCTTAATCAACGCTTATGCGGTGTGGGGTTTGGGCGAGGTGATTACCCCCGGTCAAGTGGTTGGCTACCTGTTTTTGATTTTGGGTTTAATAATGATTTTCTATTTTAAGATTTAGCGGATATGAGCCGACCTTACTTTGCTGATTTGAATTTTGGCGCTTGGCAAGATCGGACGATTCTCCTTGATCTTGACGGCACACTGGCGCCCGATAACGAGCAAACAGTAACTCAGGCGGTGGCGGTGGCGGTTAGCGACTTGGCCGTCAGTAAT
>Ga0154301_106_pt3 | contig 8679 bp, 8 predicted proteins | sample RifGroA1_FD_105595 | JGI IMG/M metagenome (GOLD analysis project Ga0154301, IMG submission 105595) | Candidatus Vogelbacteria bacterium GWA1_51_14
CATTGGTCTTGATTTCCTGATAACCGGTGTTGAGCTTCTTTGGTACGATCTGCTCCTGCCGCATCTTGATGAAGAGATACAGGGCGCGGAGATGCTGAACCTGAGATGGGTAAACATTTTGCACATAACCATGTCCCAACTCATCACTCGGATCCCATGGTGTCTCCCCGTCCCTTAGTTCAAGATGGAGATGGGGAGGATAATTACGATTGGCGTCACCAATCGTGCCGATTTGGTCGCCTTCATAGACTTCTACTCCCTCCTTCACTTCCGGTATAATCTCATCAAGATGGGCGTAGACAGTGTAAACCTTGTCACCTGTGGGCAAGGTATGTTCAATTTGCACGACATTGCCCCAAGTAAAGCTGCTGTTGTAATCCACGGTGTAGAACCTACCATAAGCGCAAGCGAAGACCGGGTCGCCCAATTTACCACCTACATCTTCGCCAGTATGATTTTTGTCATAATCAGGGTTCAGTTCGAGAAATCTCTGAGTAAGGCGGTAAGCACTCTCTGATTTCACGGGCACATCCCAGTCGTCAGCCACTTTACTACCCTCGACACTGCCGCCAGTCGGACAACCAACACACAACACAACAATCAGACACAATCCAAACACACCCAACCACTGTCGCATCACTCACACTCCTTCCTTCTGGCTCAGCCAGAGCTTGTCCCGCTAAAAGCGGGATTAATTTGGTTTTGAGTCAATGAACTGCCGTCTTTTTTATATCACTAAAGCGGTTGGGGGTCAAATGTTTTTACTCCCTAAAGATTATTTTTTATCAAAATAAAACGATGCGTAACTAGAAATATCATCGATTGTGGGTTTTAGAATACCACCGTCTATATGTATAGCCTTGGTTAGTATTTTAGACGCATCTGCTTTTTTGACTATCTCGTCTATTTTATCTTGCGTCTGCTGGTAAGCAATAAGGTCAACTTCATCTGCCCCATAACATCCATCAAATTTCACAATCGACTCCTCGCGTGAATTAACAATCTTACTGAAAGATGCAGAGGCGCAACCAGCATCTCCCCATCTTTGCCCAAGATAAAAAGCCTTTTCATCTGGCACATAACCTAGTATCCAACCACCAAGAGAACTGCTGGCGACCAAAATTGAATCGCCTCCCATAAGGGGAATAGAATATAGCCCAGCTGGACAAGGATAATAACTCTCAAGGCATCTAGCTAGGTCGGAATCACCTATCAGATAGTACGCGATACTATCTCGAATAAACAAAGAGGATATATAAGAATTTGTTGTAGCTGTGCCTGATACTATACTTAATTTCTTACTGAAAGGATTAAGAGAGTAGATAGCTGAATCAAACTGCCATGCTTCCTCTGTGGAACTAGATTTATATGAATTTACGGGAAAATAAAGATTATTATCTAACACAAAAAAACTTTCTGTCCATGTACCAGGAGGGATACGCATTATCTCATATCTCTCTTTAGAACCATCGGCAATAAATACAAGGTGCTCATAGGATTTCTCTACCTCACTATACCTATTATCATCCCAAACTTTTTCTGTAACCAAAATACCGCTTGAAGAAGAATCTAAATTTACCATCTCGTAATATGGTTCTACGGTTTTTAGCATCTCATCAAAATCATCGTTACAATTATTGGGCACGGCTTTGCCGTTGGTCATAAAAAGTAAAAAAGGGCCACTACGAAGACCATTCGATACTCGAAATTCACCATTTAGATATTGTCGAGCATCACTTGAATATGAATACTTTGCCGAATCAGTAGTTGAAGCAATATACCAACTACCATCGAATTGTGTCCAATCACTGAAGATTCTATCTGCGCGCGAAATCTGTTTTATTGAGTTGGAAATATCAGGATCCCATTCCGCTTTAACTATAATGCAAGCAGACCCAGTCTTCTTTAAGGCAAAAGCTGGTTCCTTGAATCCTACTGGGAGATTGATATTACTGGTGTTATCAATTTCCCACCCCCCTGGAATCATTAATTTAACATTAGCAATATTTGAATAAAACAAAGATCCCTCTATTTTTGTTGTTGAGAGAAATAAATAGATAACAAACAATGTAAAAATAAACACCACCGGCACGGCAATGAGGAAACGCCAATTGATTTTGGATTCTGGTTTAGGCTCGAGTTTGGGTTCTGGGGTGGAGATAGGATTGATGGGAGTTTGATTATCTGGGTCCATAAGCAAATTGTAGCAGATTTAACCTAATTATTATCCCCTTTATTAACTACTGGACATCCGATGTTCTGTAGTTGTATTATTGATATGTATGGCAACACGAAAAACTGGATTCGCAGACGATGAATACTACCACCTGGTCAATCGTGGAGTAGAGAAGAAAAGAATTTTTAATGATCACAAGGATTACGCTAGATTTCTACTATTAGTATTATTTTGCCAATCGCCTACCGCATTAAATAATCCCGGATATGCCGTTAAAGACTTTCTCAAAACCGGTAAATTTCATATCTCTCAAGATTTAACCAATCAAACAATCAAAGAAAGATACGTTGAATTAATCTCTTTCTGTCTAATGCCGAATCATTTTCATCTACTGGTTAAACAAACAAAAGAAGGGGGTATTTCAAAATATATGCAACGAGTTCAAAACGCTTATACCAAATATTTCAATACCAAAAACAAAACGGCTGGCCATTTATTTCAAGGGCCATTTCGAGCCGTCTGGGTTGAGGATAACGACCAACTACTTTACCTCTCGGCTTATATTCATAAAAACCCGGTCGAGCTTACCGGGCCTCAAGGGAAGGAACACGGGTATCAATGGTCAAGTTTGACTGATTACCTTAACAAAAATCGCTGGCCAACATCGTTATTAAAACCAGAAATTATTTTAGAACAATTCAACAATAAACAAGAATATCAAGATTGGATTAAACAAAGTTATGCTAAATCACTACAGGACATCGGATGTCCAGTAGTGAAGATTTAGCGTAATTCCCAACCTTTGTCTGCTAAAGTGGTGAGGATTGGCGCCAGCGCTTGGCTAACTTCCTCGTCGGTGAGCGTCTTCTCCGGCGATTGGAAAATGAGTCGGAAAGCGAGCGACTTCTTACCATCCTTGGTAAACTCATCAAACAAAATCGGCAAATCGGCCAACAATGGACCGGCTTGGGCAGTAATTATTTTGGCCACTGCCTCCGACTCGGTCCCCCCTGCCTCGCCGGCAGGCGGGTCACCAACCCAAAGCGCCAAGTCACGGGTAATCCGCGGATAAACCGAGAACGGTCGATAATTGATTGTTGGAGTTGGCCAAGCCGGTAAATTATCTTCGGCCTCAACCAGCTTGAAATTACTAAGCGCCACTTCAGCCACCATCACATTCCCAACCGGTATAATGTTAACCGCTTCTTTAGTCACCCCAAACTTGTCGGTCAAAACAGTAATCAGCTCATCAATTAATTTTTGACCGTGATTAAATTTGGGCGACGAATAAGCTACTCCAAAGCAGAGTCTCATCTCCTCGCCCTCGAGGCTGGGGAAAACACTGCCGAGCTCAAAGAGCTTGACCAGCTGATCATCGAACAGACTTGTCGTTAGATTTTTCTCCAAATATTCTGCCATTCCGGTGACTAGGTCCCCTCGCAACCAACTTTTATCAGAGGCCAACGGCTTCGCCACCGCCACTACCCCCTCCGGCCGGAAGGTGTAGCCGTAAATCTCGTTAAAGCCGGCCGTCACGAAGAACCGGCGCAGTTGATTGGCTAAAATGAAATTGGGATGATGCACCGGCGCACCAATACTCACCGATAATTGTTTGGCCGGGATGCGATCGTAGCCATGGAGACGCGCCACCTCATCGGCCAAGTCTTCTGGCAAATTTAAATCAAGGCGCTCGGCTGGGATTAGCGCGGTTAAAACTTCACTCCCCCCATTTCCCTGCCTGCCGGCAGGCAGGTCTACTATCACTCGCGAGCGTTTGAGATAAGCGCTAATCTCGGCCTCGCTAAGTGGCGCGCCGATAAGATCGGTGATTTGTTTGGCGGTAAAATCGATTTTGGCTCGGGCATTATCGGCTGTGGTTGACGTTTCGTATTCGGGCTTAAGCGAGCGGCCGAGTACGGCCGACAATTCGCGCGCCATCCCCAAATCATTTTTGGCATCGCTTGCCCGGTCGGGCAGAATCTTCGCTTCCAGCTCCCAGTCGCCGTCCTTCTCCACCACTTCGTCCACTTCAAAGGCGTGCTTGGTTAGCGCCTCGGCCACTTCGGCCACCGCCGGCAACGGCTCGGCAAAATAAGTTTCTAATTGTTTAAGCGAGAATCGCATAAATTAAAATTGATCAAGGAAGCGCTTATCGCCGACATAAAAATGGCGGATATCCTCAACTCCGTATTTAATCATCGCCAAACGATCGATAGTGCTGCCGAAGGCGAGACCTTGCCACTTAGCCGGGTCCAACCCGGCCGCGCGGAAAACATTAGGGTGGAGCAAACCGGCGCCGCAAACCTCGAGCCAGCCGCCGTCAGGTCGGCCAGGCTTATCGCCCCATTTAATATCAATTTCCACACCCGGCTTAACGAAAGGGAAAAAGCTCGCCCGGAAGCGCATCTCCAAATCCCGACCAAACAACTTTTTATAAAAAGTCTCAAGCGTGCCCTTAAGCTCGGCCATGGTAATCACGCCGGGACGGTCAATCGCCAAGCCGTCAAACTGGTAAAATTGCGCCTCGTGCGTGGCATCGGTGGCCTCATTGCGGAAAACGCGCCCCGGCGAAACGACCCTAAGCGGGAGTTCCTTCTTGGCCAACTCTCGCAACGAGACCGCCGTCATGTGCGTGCGAAGCAATTGTTTGCCACCATCGGACTTGAGCCAAAAGGTGTCTTGCATCTCGCGGGCCGGATGATTGGCCGGCACATTAAGAGCGTCGAAGTTGTTCCACTCGGTCTCAATTTCCGGCCCGTCGGCCACCTTAAAGCCCATTTCAGCGAAGATTTGCCCGGCCTCAATCATCACTCGGGAAATCGGATGCAAGTGGCCAACGGCCAAATCAGCCTTAGTTTTAAAGCTTTTCTCCATAGGCCCAGTATAGCGTAAAAGCTAAATAAAAAAAGAGCCACCTCTCGGATTCGAACCGAGGACCTACGGTTTACAAAACCGTTGCTCTAGCCAGCTGAGCTAAGGTGGCTTGCTTTACTTCTCGGTGAAGCGGAGACCGCTTTTGTGCTCTTCAATCTCTTTGAGGAAGAGGGAGACCGAGCCGCGCTTACCAATGGAGCCTTTGCCCCTGACCGAGTTAACTATTTTGCTAAACCGATGCTCCAACCGGATAATAATGAATTTGAACAACGAAAGCAGTTTGCCCAATAGCTCAAGGGTTGTTACCATCAGGCGATGGCCCAACTTCTTTGATCCGGTAACCAAACGGAAGGCCGAGTAATCGATTGTCGGTTTAACAAACATATGGATTGACGGCTCGTTTGAGTGGAAGGTCTCGTTGGTTCGACGGATAAGATACATCCTTTTCGCCACCAAGTAGACCACCCCCAAGCCGGAAACCATCGCCAACCAAGAAAAAATTAAAGGTATCATAAATTTTTAAATTTAGAGACTAAAGCGAATAAACCGCGATACTTCCACACGCTCGCCGAATTTTTGCACCGCGGCTTTAACCAAATCATCAATCGTTTTGTCGGGCTCCTTGATATAAGGCGAAGTTAAGAGGGCCTCGGCATCGGCCGGGTCAACGGCCGCCACCTGCATAGCCAGCTCGTCGGCCAAATTCTTGAACTCGGGATTCTTAGACACGAAGTCCGTCTCCGATTGAAGCTCTACCATCGCGCCAATTATTCCCTGATGGATATAGGCACTAATGGTGCCGGCCTTAAGCTCTCGGCCCGACTTCTTTTCGGCGATGGCGGCGCCCTTTTCTTTAAGAATAGTCAAGGCTTGGTCCAAATCATTGCCGGCGTCATCAAGCGCCTCTTTGCACTGAGCAAAGGAGATGCCGGTCTGCTGCCTTAAAGTTTTAACTTTTTGAGCGTCCATAAGGATAACTTATAGCTTATAGGTTTTACCTGCCTGCCGGCGAGACAGAGCTGTTAGCAGGAGGGGTACCAGATACTGGTTCCTCGGCTGAGGGTTTAGCGGCTAGTGCGGCTAGTAAAGACTTGCCTTCAGCGTAAGCCGTGGTCAGCTCGTTAATCACATATTCAATACTATCACGAGCAGTGTCGTTGCCGACAATCGGGTAATCAACACCCTTGAGATTGCAGTCGGAGTTGGCCAAGGCCACCACCGGCACACCCACCACCTTGGCCTCGGCCACGGCAATTGCCTCATCTTTGGGGTCAATCACCACCACCGCGCCCGGCAACTCGGTCAAACTGACTAAACTGGCAAAATAGCGCTCCAACTTCTCCTTCTCTTTACCAATTACGCCGCGCTCCTTTTTAGTATAAACCGTCAACTCGCCTTTTTCCTCCTGTTCAATAATCGACAGCAAGCGATTGACTCGGCGGCGAAATTCTTTGAAATTGGTTAAGGTCCCGCCCAACCAGCGCTCGGTAACATAAGGCGCGCCCACCCGCTTGCCCGCTCGCTCAACCACCAGCCGGGCCTCGTTTTTGGTGCCGACCAAAACAATCTTTTTGCCTTGCCCGCCCAAACTCTTGATGAAATCTTTGGCCTGGGCCAGCGATTGGCTGGTCTTCTCCAAATCAATAATCGCTTGGCGATTTTTATAACCAAAGAGATAACTCTCGGTGGAGGGATGCCGCCTGGCGCGAGAAAAGCCGAGGTGCAACCCCCGCTCAAATAACTCCTTCAGGAGACCATCTTTAATCTTGATACCGTTATTAGACATACGAGAAGAAGCTTAGCAAAATTTGCCCGATTTGGCAATGACTGTTTTAGTTGTCCTAATTTTCCGACTCGCGGCGGTCGAGGTAGCGAAGAATGGCGTTGCCGGTGGCCGAACTGGAACTAGGAGCACTGGCTGTTAGCTTAAGACCGTAAGTGCCAGCATAAGGAGAAAGCAGACCAACTTCCGGCTCGCCGTCAGTGGCAAAATAAACACAAACTTTTTGCTCAACTGATTGGCCACTTAAAGAGACTGAGATTGGCCCATTATTAATCCCATCCTCACAATCGCCCGTCACCACTGGAGCTGGCTGATCCGGCGCCTTATTAGTCAAAACAGTTAATGGCATTGTTAGAGTAATTGGTCCGGTCCAGTTTGAATCCACTCTCGCTCGGCGGGTAATCGTTACAATCGCCGGAGAGGATAGATGAGGTTCATCCAAATTTTGGGTCTGGTAATTAACAAGCATATCGCCCTTGCCCGGCTCATATTTGATGGAAATATCAAACTTTTGCGATTCCTCAAATGTGGCCGTCACCGACTTATCGGCATTCATGGTTAGACTGCAGGCGATATCAGTGCCGGTACAATCCCCATCCCAATCAATAAACTGAACCTCGGCAGATGGCACGGCCAGCAAATCAACTTCCTCCCCGTCGGAAAAACCAGTAATCGTACACATGGTCTCCGTAGATTCGTCGGCCCCTTCACTGGCGCAAAGGATATCACCAGAGTTACTATCTTTAACCTGCCCCGAACCAACAATCGTAATATCTAAAACATGATCCCCACCCTCGCCGACTGTCAAATTGGCCTGGCAAGTAGCGGTTTTGCTGGTCGCACCGTCGGTAATTGTGGCTCGGCCGGTGTAAGTGCCGGCAGTGGCATAAGTTGCCTTAACTGACATCCCGGTACCTGTTCCCGGTGTCCCGCCGGTTAAAGTCCAGGCTGCGGTATAACTGCCACTACCGCCAGTGGCTGTAGCCGTCCAAGTGGCCTCGCCAGCAACAGGAATGGTAGTCGGAGAAACGGAACAATTGGCGATAAATCCCTCGCCAATCGTTACCCCGCTAAAGTCTACCCAGCCCAAATTCTCGCCACCCCAAGCATAGCCGGACAGCTTATTGTCGGCCCCCAATTTAACACCACCACCGGGCAAACTGCCACCCCCCAAGAGGAGCCAGCCGTCCCAGCCGCCGTTTTGCTCGTTAGGACGAAGGGCCCCCGAGCAACCGGAAGCAAAAACCGTGCAAAAGCGCGCCCAGCCAACCAAAGCATTATTCACAAAGCGAGCGCCGCCTGATACCCCGGCGCCACTCGGGCCAAGCAAACCGGAGCCAAACTGGATCCAGCCGACATTCGGGCTCCAGCCGTAGCCATCTAAAACGCCATCTTTAATACTGACGCCAAAGCTGGAGCTGTCGCTAGTATCACTCGACAACTTAATCCAGCCGATATTGGAGCTCCAAGCGTAACCGTTAAGAACAGCGTTATTCGGCAAGGCCGATTGAGCCACTGCCGATTGTGAATTTAATAAAGAAGCACCCAAAACCACGGCGCCAGCCAAAGCTAAAACAATTACCGCATAAAACCAAATGGATGAGCGAGCAGTCATAATAATTACTTCTCTTTATGATAGCATTTTAACGCCAACAACAGGTTAATCTTTATCCACACTGGCTGTTCCCTCGGTGGCCACCGCTTTAAGAGCCTCAATTATCGGTCCAATCTCGCCAGCCAGAATCTTCTCCAGTCCGTGCCAGCTCTGCTTAAGTCGATGGTCGGTGACCCGGTCTTGAAGCACATTGTAAGTGCGAATCTTCTCTGACCGGTCGCCGGTGCCGAT
>Ga0154301_112_pt3 | contig 8668 bp, 6 predicted proteins | sample RifGroA1_FD_105595 | JGI IMG/M metagenome (GOLD analysis project Ga0154301, IMG submission 105595) | Candidatus Vogelbacteria bacterium GWA1_51_14
TCAATCTTGATTATCGATATCGGCTTCCAAATTGCCGGTGATGAGACGCCCGGCGTGGACTACATCATCCCCGACACCACTTATGTGGAACAAAACAAGAAGAAGGTTAAAGCGGTGATTATCACTCACGGTCACCTCGACCACATTGGTGGTATCCCCTACATTATGGAAAAAATCGGCAATCCGCCAATTTACACCTCGCTTTTAACCGCGGTAATGATTAAGAAGCGGCAAGAAGAGTTTCCTCACCTGCCCAAACTTGATATCCGAATGGTTGATGTCAACGATAAGTTGGAGCTGGGCGACTTTAAAATCCGCTTCTTTGGCGTCACCCACACCATCCCCGACGCCTTCGGCGTGATTGTCGAGACGCCCTACGGCAATGTTCTCTTCACTGGCGATATTAAAATTGAGAATAAAGACGGCGTCCCGGCCGAGTTTGAAGAGAAGATCTACAACACCTTGGGCAAAGAGAAAAACTTGCTCCTTATTGCCGACTCAACCAATGTGTCTAAAGAGGGCTTCTCTTACCCCGAGAAGGAAGTGCATAAGAATCTTAAAGAGATTATCGACAAGATTAAGGGCCGGATTATTGTCAGCACCTTTGCTTCGCTCTTCGACCGGATTATTTCCATCGTTGAGTCGGCCGAGCAATTGGGCAAGAAGGTGGTGGTGGAAGGCCGCTCGATGAAAAACAATGTCGAGATTGCCAAAGAGCTCGGTATCCTTAAAGTTAAGAAAGACACCATCATCCCGGGCGAGCGGATGGACGATTACCCCGACAACAAGCTGGTGATCCTCGCCACCGGCGCCCAAGGCGACGAGTTTGCCGCTCTGATGCGAATGTCTAACCGCGAACACCGAACGGTCAAAATCCGTAAGGGCGACACTATTCTCCTCTCGTCATCGGTTATCCCCGGCAATGAGAAGAGCGTCAGCAAACTTAAAGATAACCTCTCTCGCCAAGGCGCCAAAATCATTCACTACGGTGTGGCCAATGTTCACTCGAGCGGCCACTCTTACCGCGGCGAGTTGGAGTGGGTCCATAAGATGCTCAAGCCCAAATTCTTCGTCCCCGTCCACGGCAGTCATTATATGCTCCGGACTCATGAGGACTTAGCTGTTGAACTGGGTCTACCGGAGAAGAATGTGATTGTGCCCGACAACGGCGCCATTATTGAGATTCAAGATAAAGGCAAGAAGTTGGTTCGATTGAAGGAGAGCGCCAGCGCCCGAGTGGTGATGGTCGACGGCCTTGACTCCAACAATGTTCAAGAGGTGGTCATCCGCGACCGGCAAATGCTCTCGCAAGACGGCATGTTCGTGATTATCGCCATCATTGATATTAAAACGGGCAAGGTACGCAAGTCGCCCGACATCATCTCGCGCGGCTTCGTTTATCTTAAAGAGTCGCAAGAGCTCTTGCGCCACATCCGCTTTGTGACTAAAAAAACGATTGAGGACTCGGCTGCCAAAATGCATCCGCTCAATTTCGATTATCTTAAAAATGCCGTCCGCGAGGAGATCGGCAAAGAACTTTTTAAGAAGACAGCCAAGCGACCAATTATTCTGCCGGTTTTGATTGAAGTCTAACTTCGGTTAAAATAGAGAGATGGAGAATCAGCGTAATCGCCTCCTCACTTATTGGTCCAACTTTTGGCTAACGGTCCATGTGGCCTTTGCCGCCTATATCAGCTCTACCTACCTGGCCACCTTCGTGGGCGAGGAACGGGTCGGGTTGATTTACTCGTTTGGTTCGGTCTTAACGATTATCGCCTTCTTTCTCATCTTGCCCATCTTCCGCCGCTTCGGCAATCTCCGACCGGCGCGAATCCTCGCCTTCACCGGCTTCCTGGCCACGGCGCTACTCGCTTTCGCCTCAAGCGCCACCGAAGCGGCAATCTTTTTCATTATCTATTATTTGGTCAGTTTGGTTTTGCGCCTCAATCTGGATATTTATCTTGAGAGCTTCTCGGAGAACAAAGAGACGGGCGGGATTAGGGGAGTCTTCCTCACTTTCGCCAATATCGCTTGGCTCATCTCGCCCGCCTTGGCCGGCCTCGTCCTCGGCGCTGACCGCTATTATTTGATTTACTTAATCTCGGCGGTCGCCATTCTGCCGCTGATTTATTTCCTCGCCTTCCGCCTGAAAGAGCGCGAGGTTAAAGACGGCGTTAAACTCGCTACCTTTGCCGAAACGATTCGCAAAATGTTTAACCCGCCGAGCGACCGTTACCGATACCTCCGGCGAATCTTGACCGTTGATTTAATCCTCAACTTCTTTTACGCGGTGATGGTAATTTACACCCCGATTTATCTCCACAATCACATTGGCCTGCCCTGGACCGACATTGGCGTTATCTTTACCGTTATGCTCTTACCCTTCCTTTTACTCGAGTATCCGCTGGGTCGACTCGCCGATAAATATTGGGGAGAGAAGGAACTCTTAGTGGCCGGCTTAGTGGTGGCTGGCGGCGCCACGGCGGCCATCGCCTTTATTACCGTGCCAACGGTGTGGGTGTGGGCGCTAGTCCTCTTTATTACTCGCATTGGCGCCGCCAGTATTGAGATTATGAAGGAAACTTATTTGTTTAAGAAAATTGACGAGCGCGGCGACACCATCGTTAGTCTAACCCGTTCCACCATCCCACTCTCTTACATCATCGCGCCGGCGGCGGCGAGCCTCTTCCTCCTCTACTTCCCGTACCAATATCTCTTCCTTGCTCTCGCTCTCGTTGTTTTCCTCGGTCTCATACCCGCCCTCCGAATCAAAGATACGAGATAACATAAAAAGCCCGATGCACTTTATGTAGTGTATCGGGCTGATTATCTAAATCGTGGTTATCATTCGATTTCTGTGGCCGGCGATGTTTTGGGTTTGTCTATCTCAATGAGAGAAGTACCACGCCCGTAACTTAATTTGACCCTTTGACCACTTGGGTATTCCCACCATTCCAACTCGCCGCCAGCGTTCTGGTACAAGGTTCCATTGAACGGATGGCCGGTACCACAGTATATGTGCTGCAATGAACCGTAGGTAATATCCGTGGAGACAATTAATTCACCGTTTTGATAGATTGCAATAGATGTGTAGAGCTTTTCCGCTTGCCGTCTAATTGCTTCTTCCCTAGCTTGCTGAATTGGCTCCAGTCTTTGGCGGGCTCTCTCGTGGTCCGCCTCGATTATACTACAGGATTCTGTCAGCAAAACCAAAATTGCTATTACTGCCACCAAAACCTTCTTAAACCAAAACATGACATAAACCTCCTTTTTCTATTTTCCTACGCCATGAAAAACTATTTTCAGTATACTCTATAATTTTAATCTGTCAACTATCTCATCAGTTCGCGGAGGGCGCAGTAGGGGCAATCTTTTTGGTCGCAACGCTTATCCCAAAAGGCGAGGGAGAGAATCTCGCCGGCAGATTGTTTAATCAGTTCTTCTAACTCTGCCACCTCCTCATCAGTAATCACAAAACTCTCTTGTTTGTATTTGCTGGTTTGATTAGCCTCGGTGAAGTCAATCTCGGCTGACTGCATAAGATATTTTTTATCCTCATATCTGTTCAGCAATAATTTATAGAAGACGAGTTGCCGATAATAATTGCCATCATCATCGGTTTGGGTTTCGCCCTGGATGGCCGCCCGACTCATCGGCTGTTTGGTTTTGTAATCTACCACTTTAACCTCCGAGCCATCAGTCAAAAATTCGATTTTATCCAACACACCGGTCAGGCGGATGTCCTCGGTTAAGAGAACGCCCCTAATTTTAAATTCCGTCAGCACATTGCGCGGCCAGCGCTCATAATTGGCTGTATACCAACCGGCGAGCGATTCTTTGCCCTTCGCCAATAAATCATTAAAGTCGGTCTCGTTAAGCGGTTGCTTGAGAAGATGCGCTTGGAAGAGGTCGAGGAGCAACTGCTCCGACCACTCTTTCTCAAGCGCCCGGTTAAAGAAGTCAGCTAGCGCGCCATGGACGGCGATGCCGTAGAGTTGCGGCCGCGAGAGTGTCTCGGGTAAGCGGATTAGGTTGCGGTAAAAGTATTGCCACGGACAAGTGAGATAGTTGTTGAGCGCCGAGACCGAGAGCCCTTGGGCCAGAAACAATTCTTTAATAAATTCCTGATTGCGGAGACTGGCGCTACTCTTAATTACTGGCGCGAAGATAATCGCTTTATCCTCTTCCCATTGTTGATGCAAACGAGTGGTGTCTAGTTCCGCCTTAAGCTCCGGTTTAATCTCGGCCACAAAGCTTGAGGGGACCAGGTCCCGGCCACTCTCGCTAACCTGATGATAGGTGATTATAACTTCCTGCTTGGCCCGGGTTAGCGCCACATAGAAAAGTCGTCGTTCATCTGCCTCTTGGTCATCAGTTTCGTTTAATCCGTACACCGCCGGTATTAATTTTAAGAGATCACGGTGGCGCTTGCCGCCCCAGTGACCATCCTCGGCGCCAATAATATAAACCGTACCAAACTCCAAACCTTTGGCGCGGTGGGCCGTCATTAGGCGTACCAAACCGGCGCGCGCCAATGGTTTGGCGCGCTTAATTAGTAAGCCGTGCTTTTTGATGGTGGCCAAATAATTAAACAAGTCGGTGAGCGTGGCCGCCGGATTGCTCTCCACCAAGCTCGCCACCTCATCATAAAAGCGCTTGAGACTGGCAAAGCGATCGCCGGTATCGCCGCCGGCCGTCAAAATTTGTTCCAGCACACCGCTGTCGCGGACAATCTTTTCCATCAGCGAGAGCAGGTCATCGTTTGAGGCCAATTGCCGCCACCCGGAGAGCTTGGCGTAAACCGGCGCCAACTCGGGCTTACTTTTAACCAAGTCGATTAAATCGATTTTTTGATCTTTGGCTTCCCTGATAATTTGGTAAATCGCAAGGGGATCAAGGTTAAACAAATCGAGATGGAGCAGGGCAGACAACTGTTCTGCTTGGCCAAACTTCTCCACGGCGGCAATAATAATTATCAATTTACGAACATCAATTTGACCCAACAAGTCTTGGTCCGACTCGATAGCAAACGGCACGCCCACCTTCTCCAGCAATCTCGCCAAAGGAAAAACATCAGCATTATTGCGGTAAAGAACCGCCAATTCAGCCGGTGCCTTCCCACTCTCAATCCGGTTTTTAATATCCGTGGCGACAAAATACAATTCTGATTCAGGATTGGGAAAAGCCAAAATCTTAATGGGTTTAGCTTGATATTTAGCCTGTGCTTTAAGCGCCGTTTTTCCCGGCAGAAGCGAGTGGGCCGAATCGAGGATAGTTTGGCTCGAGCGATAATTGTCTTCCAAATTAATTAGCTTCGCTTCCGGATAAATATTTTTAAAATATCTAAAGTTCTCAAGCGAGGCGCCCTGGAAGCGGAAGATGGCCTGCTTCTCATCACCAACCACAAACAAATTGGGCTGATGGTGGAAATTGGCCAAGAGCTCAATCACTTTATTTTGAGCGTTGTTGGTGTCTTGGTGCTCGTCAACTAAAAGATACTGATGCTCTTCTTGCAGAATCTGGAGCAAGTCCGGATTGGTCTGGAGTGTTTTTAACACCTCCATAATCATATCGCTGTAGTCGTATAATTTTCCCGTCGCGAGGGCCTGCTCGTAAGCCTCATAAATTAGTGCCAGTTCATCATTTTTCTCCAGCTCGCGATAACGCTTTTGGTACTCGCTCTTCAGCTTGCCCTTGTGTGCCCCTTTGGCGTGGATTAGGTCGGGAGTATTATCCAACCCTTCTTTGCTTGCCTGCAGAATTTTCTTAAACTCCTCTACGGTTACCCCTTCGCGTTTCAAATTATTAAGCGCCGTAAGCGCCGGGCGGACATAGAGGAGCGGATCGCCAAAGGGACGCAAAAGTTTAAGCGGTAAAGTGAGAATCAATTTTTCCAAAATTTCCGCCTGTTCCACCTCGCTAATATGCCGCGAGCCGATAATCCGCGGGAAGTCCTCCGGATAATCCTTGATGATGTCATTGCAAAAACCGTGGAAGGTGTTGATGACCACCGCGTAAGCGCGCGCTCCAGCGAGCTCGGCCAAGCGCCGACGCATGCTCGAGACCCCGCTCTCGGTGAAGGTGAGGGCGAGGATTTGGGCCGGCGCGGTATCGGTCTGCCGGAGAATGTTGGCAATCCGCAGGGTGAGGATTTGGGTTTTGCCCGTCCCCGGCCCAGCCACCACCATCACCGGCCCCTCAATCGCGTCCACCGCCTCTTTTTGCTTCGGGTTAAGCCGCTCGTAGGCCTCAAAAAATTTGTCCTCGTCCTTATTATTTGCCTTTTTAACCGCCATCCCGGCATTATATCACGGCCAAGATAAGACCTTTTTCTTTGTCTAAAAATGAGCTAGAATGAGTCTATATGTCACTCCAACAAGATATTAAAGAGCAGATTAAAGAAGCGATGAAGGGAAGAGACGAGATCCGCCTCGCGGTGGTGCGTGGCCTCGCCGCCGCCATGACTAATGAGTTGGTGGCTAAGGGTAAAAAGCCGACTGACGAACTGACTGACGACGAGGCGCTCGCGGTGGTTAAACGCGCGAGCAAACAGCGCCAAGACTCGATTAGTCAATTTAACGCCGGCGGGCGTGAAGATTTGGCGAGTAAAGAAGAAGCGGAGTTAAAAATTATCGAAGAGTATCTGCCGGCCCAAATGTCGCGCGAGGAAATTGAAAAAATCGCTAAAGCCAAAATTGCCGAGCTCGGCGCCGATAAATCAAAAATGGGCGTCTTAATCGGCACCGTGGTTAAAGAGACTAACGGTGCCGCCGACGGCGCCCTCGTTAAAGAGGTGGTGCAAGAGTTACTTGGTTAACTTAATACCCTTATTCCCCAGCTTCAAGCTCCAGTTCTCTCTTAGCGGCGGCTTCGGCAATCGCCTTTTTTTGAATTTTACTTTCACCCGTTTCTTCGCTGATTTTTTGCTCCTCCACTTTCTGAAGTGGCGAGAAGCCAAACAAAGAGAAGACGATAATTGCCGCGCCCGTCATCCCCAGCCAATTAATAATCAAGAGGAGGATGGACTGGCTGATGATTTGATAACTAAAGAAGACGAGGCCGATGCCCACACCGGCCAGGGGCGGTAAAATTGAGACAGTCATCGCTACACCCGGGAGTGAGGCCGAGAAGTCGCGCTTGACCCAAGCGTAAGCCACCGCCAAACCGGAAGCGAAAGCAATCATAAAAACGGGTAATGAAGGCATTGTGGCCAAAATGACCGTGCTGGGATTAGTAAAAGCGCTGAACACAAAACCGCTTAATGCCGAAATAATTACCACAAAGGCCGAGGCTCGACCCAAGAGCTTGAGCGAGCGACCAAGCGAGAGTCGGCTCGAGGTCACCACCGCGAGCGCGAGCGACAAAATCGGGTAAAGGAGTGGCGCCACTAAAGCGCCGCCGATAATCGCCTCCAAGCTGTTAATCAAAAGGCCGAGCGTGACCACAAACGTGGCCACGCCCAAGAGGAGATAAAAACCGTTCCGCTCCCGACTCTCTTTAAGCAAAGTCTTAATCGCTTCCTCTTGCTCGGGGAAGCTAACGGTGAAAATGGATGTCATATGGCTTGATTATACAAAATTGGCCGAGGGGATTCAACTCACTCATCCGGCTCAACATCGGGCACAAACGGGACAAAACTGTACCCCTCGAAGCGATGGGTAACAAATTTGTCTGGACCCTCTTTAATAATTTGAAGGATGGTCGAGTTAATCGGCATCACGATTTTGCCGCCGGGCGCCAACTGCTCTTGCCAAGCCCGCGGTACCTCGGCCGCGGCCGCGGCCGAAATAATGCCGTCATAGGGCGCCTCGGCCGGGTAACCCTTGGCGGCATTAAGACAATGCACTGTCACCACTTGTTTACCAATCAAACCATAACGAGCCAAATTTTGCCGAGCTAAAGTTGCCAGCTCGGGTCGGAATTCAAGCCCAATCACTTTGCCTTTTTGATTGGCCGGCAGTTCCTCACCAAACTCGTTGAAGGCGACTACTCGGCCCAAGAGCGCCGATTGATAACCCGAGCCGGCGCCGACATCCAAAATTTTTTGCCCCGGGCGGGGAGCGAGCAATTCCAACATAAAGGCCACCGTCGTTGGTTGCGAGATGGTCTGGCCGAAGCCAATCTGGCGTGGCTCGTCAATGTAAGCATAAGGTTTGTCTTCCGGTCGAACGAAGTCGGCCCGGTCAATCGCCTTGAAGGCCGAGATAAGGAGCGGATCTTTAAGCACCCCCGTCCCCTGGAGGTGGTTAGCCAAAAGCTTGCCCTCCATATACTCTAATTATCACACTACCCCACTACCCTGTCCAGACCATTGACCCCGTGGCAATTATATTGCTTTACGGGGTTGACTAATCTAACAAAATAGTGTAGTATTTGAACTGGAGTTGAAACTAAACAAACCAAGGAGGTTTAAGTATGAAAATATTAGTGGTTGATGACGAGAACTTCGTCATTGAACTTACCAAGCGGCACTTTGCAGGTATCGATAATGTAGCGGCTATCCGTTGTTTCGATACTGAGGATGTTCTCAAGGCAATCGGCAAAGAACATCCGGACACCATCTTTTTGGACCACAATTTCGGAGACGGCGGAGTTGGTCTTCAAATCGCGAGGCAGTTACTAGCTCAACCCAACCCACCAACCATCTTCAGCATATCGTCAGATGTGG
>Ga0154301_123_pt2 | contig 8588 bp, 9 predicted proteins | sample RifGroA1_FD_105595 | JGI IMG/M metagenome (GOLD analysis project Ga0154301, IMG submission 105595) | Candidatus Vogelbacteria bacterium GWA1_51_14
ATTACACTGTTTTGTCTTCCGATACTACCACCTCTGATATTGCCGCCGGACTTGATGCTGCTATTCAGGCCTCAAGCGGTTACGCCAGTCAAGACTTCACCTCGGCCGACAGCACTAACACCGTGGTTTTAACCGCCAAAGTGGCCGGCACCGGCTTTACCCAGACCTCAAGTGCCACCAATCGCACGGCGGTGTCGCAGGTAACAGTGTTTACTCCGGCTAGTGTCTCAGATGATTACGCTTATACGATTACGATTGACGGAATCAGTTATACTTATGACGCTGTTTCGGGCGATGTGGTTAAAGATGTGGTGGAAGGTCTTCAGCCCTTGGTTGATGCCAATGGCGCTGTCAGTTGCACCGAGAATGATGTGGCGGTAACTTGTACCGCTTCAAGCGCTGGCACCACTTTCACTCACAGCGCTAAGACCAGTCCATCGGGCGGCGGTTCAAGCGGGGGCTACTTCTACAATCCGATTAATTTGGTCCAAAATCAAACCCCGACCGCGCGGCTGGCCAGCCTGCTCCAGCAGCTTAACTCGCTTAAAATCCAACTAGCAAAATTGCAAACTGGGTCGGCTGATTCAGCCAATTTTACCCGCAGTCTCCGTGGTGGGATGTCTGGCAGTGATGTTAGTCGACTCCAAGAACTTTTGGCGCGCGATTCGGAGGTTTACCCGGAAGGTTTAGTCACTGGCTACTTTGGCCTATTAACCGAAGCGGCGGTGCAAAGATTTCAGCTCAAACACGGGATTGTGACGGCCGGTAACGCCGGCTATGGCTGGTTCGGCCCTCGGACCACCGCCAAACTGCTTAAGCTCTTTAGTGAATAATTAAAATCAAAAGATTTTAAAAACCGTCCCATTGGGGCGGTTTACGGTCCCTGGTAATTTTCACTCTTTATTTAATTTGCAATCTATGCTTTAATAAGTTTCTGAAATATGGCGTCGTTGACGCATTTTATTTTTGAACTAGTTATGGAAATTAGAAATATCGCCATTATCGCCCACGTGGACCACGGCAAAACCGCGCTCACCGACAAGATTCTCCAACAAACGGGGATGTCGGACGGCTTGGTCTCAATGGACTCAAACGCGCTCGAGCAAGAGCGCGGCATTACCATTTATGCCAAAAACACTTCGGTTTATTACCGGAATACCAAAATTAATATTTTAGACACGCCGGGTCATGCCGACTTTGGCTCGGAGGTGGAGCGGGTACTCCGCTCGATTGATAGTGTGCTTTTGGTGGTGGATGCCGCCGAAGGGCCGATGCCCCAAACCAAATTTGTGTTGAAGAAGTCGCTTGAGTTGGGGCTTAAGCCGATTGTGGTGCTTAACAAAATTGACAAGCCGGCCGCCGACCCCAAGCGAGCTCACGACCAAGTGTATGAATTGTTTTTTGACCTGGGCGCCGATGACGAGCAACTAAATTTCGAAACCATTTACGCTATCGGCCGCGACGGTATCGCCAAGCGGGAGCTCACCGATGAGTCGACTGATTTAACCCCTTTGCTTGATTTGGTGCTGGCCAAAGTGCCGCCGGCCTCGAGCCCGGAGCTCTCGGCCGAGCCCCTCCAAGCCCAAGTCTTCAATCTCGCTTACGATAACTTCCTTGGCCGGATGGGTATTTGCCGCGTTTATGCCGGCACTATTAAGGCGGGTCAAACCATCACCGCCAAAGACTCGGCCGGTCATTTGTACACTGGTAAAGTAAGCAAGTTGTTTACCTTTGAAGGTTTTAATAAAAAGGAAGTGTCGGCGGCCGAGACCGGCGACATTGTGATGGTGGCCGGCCTGCCCGACATCTTCATCGGCCAAACTTTGGTGGCCGAGCCAGCCACGGCCGCCTTGCCGGCCATTCATATTGATGAGCCGACCCTCTCCCTTAAGATGTTGGTTAACAACTCGCCTTTTGGTGGTCGGACCGGCAAGCTCCTCACTTCGCGCCAAATTCGGGCTCGGTTGGAGAAGGAGCTCGAGGTCAATGTTGGCTTGCAAGTTGATTTTAATGATGGTGCCGAGTTCCGAGTGTTCGGCCGGGGTGAGCTCCACTTGGCGGTTTTGCTCGAGCATATGCGCCGGGAGGGCTTTGAGCTCGCCGTGTCGCAACCCGAGACGATTATTAAAGAGCTTGATGGCGTGAAGTGCGAGCCGTTTGAAGAGGTCACAATCCTAGTGCCGGATGAGTATGTGGGCGCGGTGATGGGCAAGCTCGGCAACCGCAAGGGGGTGTTGATGGATTTAAAGCAAGAGCGCGGGCAAACTCGTCTCATCTTCAGCGCGCCCACGCGCGGTCTGATTGGTTATCGCAACGAGTTTATTGTTGACACCCGCGGCGAGGGGATTTTAACCAGCACTTTTCAAGAATTCGCGCCGCTCGCTGGCCCGGTGGTTAAAACAGAGTATGGCTCCATGATCTCGATGGCCACCGGCAAGGCGCTCGCCTTCGCTCTTGGCACCTTGCAAGATCGGGGCGTTCTCTACATCACGCCCGGCACCGAGGTATATGAGGGGATGGTCATTGGTTATACGACTAAAGGTGAGGATATGACGGTTAATCCGACCAAGGGTAAACAGCTAACCAATATGCGCGCCTCGGGTTCCGACGGCACTATCCAACTCACCCCGCCTTATGAGTTAACGCTCGAGCGGGCCCTCGGCCTGATGCGCGATGACGAATATTTGGAAATTACGCCCAAGGACATCCGCTTGCGGAAAAAGTTCCTCACCGAGAACGACCGCAAACGCTCCCTCCGCCAAACGGTTAAACCTTAAACTAAAATAGTGATAACAAAAGGAGTGGTTTGGCCGTCGTCTTTTTATCTACCGTCATAAAGTGCCACGCGCTCTCGTTGCCATAAAGCCAAATCTCCGATCGCAGTTTAAATGTCTTGGTTGTCATCTAAAATTCTCTTTCGTCACCTTCTACTATTGGGACAAACTCTATTCCTTCGGGGGTTAGAACTCGTTGAGGGATTGTGTGAGCCGAGCCGAAGCGCGTGCCATCGTGGACCGGGAAAGCCTTCTTCGGTTTAAGTTTGAGCGCGTAATCAACCGCTTCGCCAATCTTCATCCACGGGCCGGAGACGGGGAGAGCCAAAATTTCCACCGGTTGTTCCGGATCAGTGAAGGCGTCACCCGGATACCACAACTTGTTATCAATCAAAAAGCCCAAATTGGCCGACAGGGGGATAGAGCTATGCATCTCGGCATGTTTCTCGCCAATACCAACCACCTCAACTCCCGCCAAGGAAAAATTTTGTTGATGCTCGATTTTAGTATAAGCAATCCCTGCTTGCTCCAATAAATCACTAACCGAATTGTTGGCGTAAATTTTGGCTTGAGGATTTTTCTCCAAAATAACTTTGAGTGACTCTAAGTGATAATGGTCGCCGTGTTCGTGGGTAAACAAGATAAAATCTATCCCTTCAAGCTTAGAGTGCTCTTCCACAGTATAGCTGCCTGGGTCGGTGAGGATAGTAACCGCGCCAACTTTAATCACTAGGCAACAATGTCCAATTTTCTTGATTTTCATATTCCAATTATACCACCTCCCCAAAGTTGTAAAAATCAGGATTTAGCTAAAATATCTTTTATAACTCGCTTTATTATTGCAGGGTTACTTAGGATTTGGTTTTCTTCAGAAATTTCTGCTAGAGGAACAAAAATAGTTCTTGAATTAGAAGGATTAATTAATCTTCCCATATTAACCTTGTTTTCTAAAGAATATTTTGTCAGAATTTCCTGCGGGATTGGTGTGTTGTTACAAATTATATAATCTGTGTCTCTCCCTAATTGCCTCTCAATTTTTTCTACAAAATCATCAGCAGAATAATTATCCGTTTCACCTTTCTTACTCATGATATTTAGAAAAAGAACGATCCTAGCCCTTGTCTCTTTAATTGCGTCTCGCATACCTTCCGGAAGAAGAACGGGAATAATACTGGAATATAAATCTCCTGGAGAAATAATAATAATCTCAGCGTTTTTAATAGCCGTGATGGCTTTTGGTGATGCTTTTACTTTTGGTTTAAGATAAACTTCTAAAATAGAATGGACATCAGGATTCCACAAAGGATTTTTAGCAATTTTATCTATATTTGCTTCACCTAAAATTTCGTTACCAATTTGTAATTTAGCGCATAACTCGGTTTCTTGTGTTGTTACTGGTATTACTTGGTGTCTACCAAGGCCACATAATTTATATATTTTTTCCAATGCCTTCTCATGACCCAAGATTCTTTCTAAAGATAAAAATAGTATATTTTTTAAACTATGGCCGTCTAAAATACCTCCTTTGTACCGATACATTAAAGTATCTGAAAGCTCTTGATCATCACACAATGATGCAATGCATTTTGTTAAATCTCCAATATAACCTGGACCGCTATAATCTAAATTGAGTTCACCAGTTGAACCACCAGAGTCTGTGCTGGGGCAAATACTGGTAATTTTTAAACCGGGTAAATCTTTTATCCCTTTTAATACCTGAGCATGACCTCCACCACCACCAATAGTAACGACTTTTTTCATTTTTTTTTGGCTGCGGGACTAGGACTCGAACCTAGATACCCAGGACCAAAACCTGGTGTCCTACCATTAGACGATCCCGCAATGATTTATTTTTTCAATCTTACTTTTTACCTCTCGCTTACCTTTGGCGGTTTTGTAAAATCTTTCTCTGTAAAATGCTTGGTATTTGTCATCATAGCCTTCGCTATAGATAAGCTCAAATGGTCGCCTAGATCTGGTCGATTTTACCTGACCGCTATTATGCATAGCCAATCGCTTCTTTAAGTCCTGAGTACAACCTATGTATAATTTGTTGTCCTTAGAACTTTTCAGGACATAAACATAATATGTCATTCTGTTGTGTCCTACCATTAGCCTCGCCCGTAGGCTTATAGCCTACTGGCTACGGCCGAGGGACGATCCCGCAATGATTAGCAATTACACTCCAAGATTGCCACAAATCCGATAATTTTTCAAATTGGGTGGATGTTTGGTAAGATGGGGATATGAAGAACGCTTTGGTGGGTTTAATTATCATTGTTTTAGCCGGAGCTTGGTTCTGGTTTAATCGGCCGGCTAATCAAGAGGAAGTGGTCGGGGAGTTTTGGGGTACCATCCAAGGGAGTGTTAGTCTCGGGCCGATTTGCCCGGTGGTGAGCGATCCGCCCGATCCGGCTTGCGCCGATAAGCCGTATGCCACCCGGCTGGCCTTGACTACAGCCGACCAAGCGCGGGTGATTAAAGAGTTTGACTCCGACGCGGCCGGGCGCTTTAGAGTGGAAGCGCCGCCCGGCGAGTACGCCATTCGCTCGGCCGTGGCAGCCAACATTCTCCCGTATTGCCAAAATGTCGGCCCAATCAAGTTGGCCGTCAACGATTATGTCGAAGTGGCGGTCACCTGTGACACCGGCATCCGGTAGAGACGGCGGAGACAGGGGGCGGAAAGTAGTGTATAGTTAGACCATATGGCTAAACGACTAAGTCAAGATATCAAAAATCGCACCAGTCGCTCGCGGAAGACGAAGAAGCGCCTGGCGATTAAACGGGCCCGCCTCACCACCTTAAAATAACCACGATGTTTGGTTTTGGTAAAAAATACTTGGATTACGCGCGCGATAACCCCAACCGCTATTGGTTTAAGCGCAAGCTCTATGGTTGGGGTTGGACACCCGTCACTTGGCAGGGTTGGCTGACAATCCTGGCGTTTATTATTCTCTTGGTTTGGAATTACCGGCGGATTGCTTCCACTGCCGTCTCGGAGAGCGCAGCGGTGCTTGAGTTTTTACCCCAAGCCATCCTGATGGTTCTGATTTTAATTATTATCTCTCGCCTCACCGGCGAGAGCCCCCGCTTCCAATGGGGCTTTCCGCCCAAGGAATCAAAAGAGAAGGAGGATGAGCCGGCTGGTTAATTTGCCGGCCTGTGATATATTAAAGTTAATGAAGTTATCTGTTGCCATTACTTTACTCACCGGCTTGATTTTATTGAGCTTTTTGGGCGCGGCGATGACCGTCCACAACGGCATGACTGGTGGTTGTTTGGCTTCGGCCCTCCAGGGCGCGATTTGTCCGGAAGTGCTTGATGTGGTGGCGGCAGCCAATTTCCATAGTCAGATGTTCGTTAACTTGTTTGTGATTATTCTTTCGGCGGCAGTAATCCTGTTCGCGATTCTAACTGTCAGATTTTTATTTTTTGATTTTAATCCGGTTGGCAAACAGTCTCATTTGGCGCTGGCCGGCCTGGCTAATGACTTGGCCGAATCACAGCGGAAGTTTTTGCGTTATCTTTCAATTTTTGAACACAGTCCGACTTTAGCTTAAGTTTGACCGCCGCCGGCGGATGGTTTATTAAACTTAAGCTAAATTTATGAAAATAGGAACAATAATTGGTTTTTTGGTTGTGATTGCAATCGTTGGTGGCCTGTGGTGGCAAGGCCGAGCGCTTGACTCGGTTCAGCCATCGGTGGCCGCTACGCCCGGCACCTTCGGGGTTATGGGCGAGGCCAGCCGCGATTTTGGCCGGATTAAGATGAAGGAAGGCGTGGTCACCACCGACTTCTTGATTAAAAACAACAGCCAGCAGGTTCTGACGCTCAAAGAGATTTACACTTCCTGCATGTGCACGGAAGCGACGATTACCACGGCCACCGGCCAAAAGCGCGGCCTGTTTGGCATGCCTGGGCACGGACTGGTCCCGGATCCCGACTTAACGCTCGCGCCGGGCGAGGAGGCCACCGTCACCGCTTTCTTCGACCCGGCCGCCCATGGGCCGGCCGGGGTTGGCCCGGTGGACCGGGAGATTATTTTAACCACCACCGACGGCCAAAAGTTAAGACTTGGCTTTACCGGTTTGGTTACTCCCTAACGGCTTATGATAAAAAATAAAACCGGTTGGGGAATAATCTTGGCCATTCTCGTGTTGGCCGCCGTGGCGATAATCAAGTTTACCCCACTCGGGCAATCATTGGTCTGGGCGGTGAGCGATGGCGGCGAGTGGCTCTTACCTCTTCTCTTAATCACCGCGCTGGTGGACAGTCTTAACCCTTGCGCCTTCTCTGTGCTCTTGTTAACTATCGCCTTCCTCTTGTCGTTGGGCGCTAGTCGTGGGCGTTTATTAGCCGTTGGCGGCGCTTACATTGCGGGCATCTTTGCCGCTTATCTCTTGATTGGCTTCGGCCTCTTGCAAGCCCTCCACTTCTTCAACACCCCGCACTTTATGGCCAAGATTGGCGCAGGCATTTTGGTCGTGGTCGGCGCTTTGGCTCTCTCAAGCGGTTGGTGGCCCAACTTCCCCCTCAAGCTTAAGATTCCTCAAGTGAGCCATAAGTGGATTGCCAAATTGATGCACGAGGCCAGTTTGCCGACCGCCTTCCTTTTGGGAATTGTGGTTGGTTTGTGCGAGTTCCCCTGCACCGGCGGGCCCTATTTGGCCGCTATCGGTCTCTTGCACGACGGCACGACTTACCTGAAGGGGGCGGCTTATCTGGTGCTCTATAATCTGGTCTTTGTTTTACCATTGGTGGTTATCTTAGCAGTCGCCGCCGATCGGTTGGTCCTTAATCGCTTGGAGAGTTGGCGAGCCAATAATCTCCGGTCGCTCAAGCTCTGGTCGGGCGCGGCGATGATTATTATCGGTCTCCTAATCTTCCTTTTGTAAGTTGGCAATTACCAAAACTTAAATCTTACTTATAATTTATGAAAATAGAAAATGATAACAATGACAACAAAGATAATAAGAAATTTATCGCTTTGCTCCGGCGGATTGAGGAGCTGAAAACCAATCCGGCCGTTGATCTCTCGGCCGACGAAGACTTGGCCTTGAGTGTGATGAACTTGGTTAGTTTGGAAGAGCACTTTATCTTTACCGGCAACAAGCTTAATCAAGACGAGTTTTTTGACTTGGCCGGCGAAATCCGGGAAGTGAGGAAGAGTCAAATGGCTAAATTGTTGCCCCAGGCGCCCGGCGAGACCTGGTGCGCCGTTAAGCATCTCTTGGCCGCCAGCATGCGCTCGCTTGAGGTGGGCCAAAAGCTAAAGCGTGACGGTCGGGCCGATGAAGCCAAAACAATGTTCAATGACGCTTATCGCTTATACGCTTTGGTTTGGGCGCTTAAACTGAAGATTGCCGACGTTCAGGCGATTAAAAACATTGACCAGCCAATGTCGGTGGAAGATTTATTGGGCCAGTTGGCCAATTGTTGCGATGAATAACAAAATTATTGCCAAAGGGGTTGGGCTGGCGGTAGTGTTGGCCGTCGTCATTGGTTTGGGTTTAATCGCCAAAGCGCCGGCCCGCTCGGCCTTGGCTGACATGAGGGAACAAGTAACACCAACGGCGGGAGTCGAATTGCCGGTGGTTTGGGGCGGTTTGACGGAACAGTTGATTGCTACCGGAGTAATTGACCAGACCAAATTCAACCCGGCCAAAATTACGGCCACTACTAGCGGCCGGATTATAATAACCAAAGATAATGCCAAAGAGGTGCTTAATCTGCTGTGGGCTTTGGGCTTGGCCAACAACAATCGGATTTTAACCGCCGGGCCGATGACCGATGAGCAATACGGCGGCGACCCG
>Ga0154301_101_pt1 | contig 6796 bp, 3 predicted proteins | sample RifGroA1_FD_105595 | JGI IMG/M metagenome (GOLD analysis project Ga0154301, IMG submission 105595) | Candidatus Vogelbacteria bacterium GWA1_51_14
CACTGTCAAGGTGACACCTTGACAGTGATTTTCTCGGTCACTTTTCTTATCTTTTTACGACCGTGAAAACTTAAGAGTAACAGGGTGAACCAATCAAAAAGAAAGCACCTAGCGGTAAAGCCGCTAGGTGCAAAACTTGAAGACAGATGATTTAGACACTGGTATTAGCGAAGGCACACACCAGACAAACCCAGAGATCAGTCGCTGGACCAGCGGGGCCATACTTCTTGATATGCTGTGTTTCCTTCTTGCAAGTCGGGCAGTGAAAATTTTTCTGCGGCGTCCCGCAAAATTCACGTCGACCCTCGGGGACACTGGAAGAATCTACTGGCATACCCATGATACAAACCTCCTTATGGTTTCGGTTTATGGCGGATCCTTGGTTTTCAATCTTCTGTTATTATACATAATCTAACAACTTAGTCAATAGTAGGGAGAAAAGCGCTTGTGGTAGAATAACGAATATGGCTAAAGGGGAAGATTTGGACAAAATCAGGCACTCGCTTGCGCATTTGCTCGCGGCGGCGGTAACTGAGTTATACCCCCAAGCTCTCCCCACCCTCGGGCCGGCAATTGATAACGGCTTTTATTACGACTTTGACGGTCTCAAGATTTCGGAAGACGATTTGTCTAAGATTGAGAAAAAAATGCGCGAGCTGGCCAAGAGTTGGTCTAAATTTGTTGAAGAAAAAATTAATGAACAGAAAGCTAGAGAAATATATAAAGACAACCCATATAAACTGGAGCTGATTGACGAGATTGTTGCTAAAAACGAGCCGATCACTATTTACCACAGCGCTAATTTTTTCGATTTATGCCGGGGTGGTCATGTGGCTGATTTTTCCCGAGTTGACTTAGCTGGCTTTAAGCTCGACCGCGTGGCTGGCGCCTACTGGCGCGGCGACGAGAAGAATAAAATGCTGGTGCGGATTTACGGCCTGGCGTTCAGCTCAAAAAAAGAGTTGGACGATTATTTGGCAATGAGAATAGAGTCCGAAAAGCGCGACCACCGCAAATTGGGCAAAGAGTTAGACCTCTTCACTTTTTCCGAGTTGGTTGGTGGCGGTTTACCCCTTTGGACTCCGGCCGGCACACTCTTACGTGATCTCTTAGATGGTTTCGTGTGGTCGCTTCGGTCAATGCAAGGATATGAACGCGTGGATATTCCTCACTTAGCTAAGAAGGAGTTGTACGAAACGAGCGGTCATTGGGATAAATTTAAAGACGAGCTGTTTAAAATTAACACTCGCGAGGGGCACCTGTTCGTCTTGAAGCCAATGAACTGTCCTCATCACACCCAAATTTATGATCGCAAGCAGTGGAGCTACCGAGAATTGCCTCAACGCTATGCCACCACTACCAAAGTGTACCGCGACGAACAATCCGGTGAGTTGGGTGGTCTAACCCGCGTTCGCGCCATCACTCAAGATGATGCTCATGTCTTCTGCCGTTATGGCGACATTAAGTCGGAGATGGCAAAAATTTGGGATATTATCAATGAGTTCTACAGCGCCTTCGGTTTCACTCTTACCCCTCGTCTCTCGCTCCACGACCCAGCCAAACCGGAAGCTTATTTGGGTGATAAGGCGGTCTGGCAAAAAGCCGAGGAGGAACTCCGTTCTCTGGTAAAGAGTAAAAAAATAAAAGCCGAGGAAGCGCCGGGCGAAGCCGCTTTTTACGGACCGAAGATTGACTTCATGAGCCGAGATTCGCTTGGCCGGACTTGGCAGGTAGCCACCATTCAATTAGATATGAACATGCCCGAACGATTTAATCTCACCTGCATCAATGAAGAAGGCAATAAAGAAAGGATTGCGATGATTCATGCGGCGATTATGGGCTCGATTGAACGCTTCCTCGCGGTTTTGATTGAACACACCGGCGGCGCCTTCCCGCTGTGGCTCGCGCCGCTCCAAGTGGCGGTGTTGCCAGTGGCCACGGCCCATGCCAAATACGCTCAAGAAACGGTGGCGAAGTTAAAGCAGGAAAATATTAGAGCAATTAACTTGCCGGAAGATGAGACCCTGGGCAAGCGCATCCGCGAGGTTAGATTGAAAAAAATCCCCTACTTCATCGTCATCGGCGATACCGAGAAAAAAGCCAAAAAACTAACAATCGAAGACCGCGCCGGCAAAAAACAAAAATTGACCCTCCCGAGTTTAATTAAAAAACTAAAATCAGAGATTGAGAAAAAATAAACAAAATCCGACTATCAGGCCAGATTTTGATTAGATATCAAGATTAGCTAATTTGGCGTGGGTTTGGATGAAGATTTTGCGCGGTTCCACATCGTTGCCCATTAAGATGTCGAAGGTTTGATCGGCTTCAGCCGCCTCTTCCACATTTACTTGTTTAAGCAAGCGCTTGGCCGGGTCCATCGTCGTTTCCCACAATTCATCGGCATTCATCTCGCCGAGACCCTTGTAGCGCTGGATGGAGATTTTCGGCCCACGGCCGACCAGCCTCGGGCTGGTAGCGTTTGCTTCACCAATAGTTTCATCGCCGGCCTCATCACTCTCACTCTCTTCACCCATATCAGAAATTTCACCACCTAGTTCTTTAATAATCTTATCTTTCTCGGCATCAAGATAAGCATAACGAATCTCTTTGCCTTTTTTGATTTTATAAAGCGGCGGTTGGGCAATATACAAATGCCCGGCGTCAATCAACTCGCGGTAATAACGGAAGAAGAGAGTAAGGAGCAAAGTGCGGATGTGAGCGCCGTCCACATCGGCATCGGAAGCGATGATGATTTTGCCATAGCGAAGCTTGGTAATATCGAAAGTGTCGCCAATCGCCGCCCCAAGCGCGATGACCAAGTTTTTGATTTGCTCCGAGGCGAGCATCCGGTCGAGGCGCGCTCGCTCAATGTTCAAGATTTTGCCGCGCAGGGGCAAAATGGCTTGCGTCCGGCGGTCACGGCCGGTCTTGGCCGTGCCACCAGCCGAGTCTCCCTCCACCACAAAGAGTTCCGACTCCGACGCGTCTTTGGTCTGACAATCGGCCAACTTGCCGGGCAGAGTCATCCCCTCCAAGGCGCCTTTGCGCAAAACCGAGTCCTTGGCCGCCTTGGCGGCCTTGCGGGCGCGCACCGCGAGAAGCACTTTGTTGATTATCGCTTTGCCGTCATCCGGATTCTCTTCCAAAAAGGAGTTGAAGGCGTCGCCGAAGACTTGTTCCACCGCCGTCCGCGCTTCCACACTGCCCAACTTGGCCTTGGTTTGACCCTCAAATTGCGGGTCGCGGAGCTTAACCGAGATGACCGTTACCAGCCCCTCGCGCACATCCTCACCGGTAAAGTTGTCGTCCTTATCTTTAATCAAATTGGCCTTCTTGGCGTAGTCGTTTAAGGTGCGAGTGAGCGCCGTCCTAAAGCCGGTGACATGCATCCCGCCCTCGGGCGTAATGGTGTTGTTGGTGTAACTAATCTCTTTGGTATCAATATCGTCCACATATTGGAGCGCCAGCTCCACCGACACCTTTTTGCCTTTGCTGTTGTCGGTCTCCACCTCCTTATCGACATAAAAAATGTTTTTCTGCACCGGCTTAGCTCGCTGGTTATAGAACTTAATCAGCGAGAGCAGGCCACCCTCAAAGTAGAAGGTCTGACTCGGCACCGGCAAATTAAGGTCACCGAGGAAGAAGGCTTGGTCAATATCAAGTTTGCCCTCGTAAACCCTCGCGTCAATTACCCGGACGCGCAACTTCTTCACCAAATACGCCTGACCGCGGAGATGATTAACCACGCGTGACCAATCATAAACCGTCTCGGAGAAAATCTCCGGGTCGGGCTTGAAGGCAATAATAGTGCCGGTCTCTTTGGAACTGCCGACCTTTTTCACATTCGCCTTTTTCTTCCCGCGAGCATATTCTTGGAAGTGTTCCGCGCCGTCGCGATGCACTCGCGCCGTCAGCCACTCCGAGAGCGCGTTAACCACCGAGGCGCCCACCCCGTGCAAGCCCCCGGAGATTTTGTAGCCCTCACCCTCAAACTTGCCACCGGCGTGGAGCACCGTCAGCACTGTCTCCAAAGTTGAGACTTTGGTCTTTTTGTGGATTTCCACCGGGATGCCGGTGCCGTTATCAACCACCCGCACCGCCCCGTCGGGCAAGAGGGCCACCTCAATCTCGTCGGCGTAGCCGTTCATCGCCTCATCGCGCGAGTTGTCGAAAATCTCCACCAGCAAGTGATGGAGGCCGTCGGGGCCGGTCGAGCCGATGTACATGCCGGGGCGCTTGCGCACCGGCTCCAAGCCTTCCAAAACCTGGATATCATCAGCCCCATATTTACGCGTATTAGCGTTATTTCTAGCCATAAAATAAACCAGCCCCATAGGGCATTTATACCCCCATTTTAACATATTGGGAGATATAATTAAAGCCCTTCAGCTGGCGGGTCAGCCGGCTCTTCCGGCGCCGATTCTGGCTCTGGTTCTGGCTCCGGTTCTGGCTCGGGGTCAGGTTCCTCTACTGACGGTTCTTCGGCAGGAGGATCTTCAACTGGTGAATCCTCCACTGGCGGTTCATCCCCAACATCCGCCTCGGGCGGGGTTGAGGTCCCGGCCTCGTCTTCATCAAGCGGCAGAGTGGTGGTGGCAGTAGTGTCATCAGTAGTAGTGCCATTGTCGTCATTATTATCATCATTATCATCTCCACCGCCGGTGATAACCTCGGTAATTCCAATGCCGGCCATCTGCAACAAGCTACGCAAGTCGTTCTCGTTTAAACAAACCGAGCCGATACATAACTTATCGGTCCTCACTTCCTTGGTAATAAGCACGCCATCGGCCGAGATGCTCCAATTGCCAGAGGCGCTTACAATCGCGCCGACATTCTTGATATTTTTACCGCCCAAATCAAGCGCCGCGAAGGGCTTAAGCTCTCCAGTTGTCTCATCCAAGCTCCAATACCCCTCACTCAAACCATCACTAGAGATTGCTTGACTTAAGCGACTGTAAGACAAATCAATAAACATAATGATAGTGCCTGTTCCGGAACTATCGAAGCTCTGAAGAGCGGTACCCACCGAGAGACTGCCGGGGGCCGCCTTCATCCCCACGCCGGGAGTTGAAGAAACGCCAATCTTGTCGCCGGGCTTAATGGTACCACCCTCCACATTCACCTTCACCGGCACCCGGCCGGTCATACCAATTAAAATGTGATTTTCTTCATAATTTTGGTTACAGTCGACATCATAAAGATCGCACACCGGTCCGCCGCCAATGAAACCCGGCGCCGTGGAAACCACCCCCATCACCGCCGAGGTGGTGGCGTTGGTGGCCAGCAAGACCTCCTCGTCGCCCGCCGGGTCAATAGCCACAATATCGCCCGGCGCCGGCCGCGCGCCGGCCCGCGGACTCACTCGCATATACTCGGCAAAGTCGGTGGCGTTGGTGCTGTAGGCTACCACCGAGGCGCCACCTTGAATAGAGCCGCGGATAGCGTCGGTGGTATCGGCAAAGTCAATGAAGCGAGTGTTGGTGGTCCGCGAAGCGTGAGCTACCCCCATCCTAATTTGGAGCGCTCGGGTCATGGCCGAGGTGCTTGAGTTTTCAATCCGGACGATGTAGCCGGTGGTGGTGGTGGAGGTAGTGGCGATGTCTAAGAGAGCGTTAACTGGGTTGGAGGAATCAGCTTTACTTGAGCCAATGCCCACCGAGCCATTTTGAAGGAACGACATTACGTGAGAATAACCACTGCCAGAAGATCTCCCAATCCGAAGTTGGCCGGATTGAGCGGCGCTAATCTCCCCGCGAGAAGATATGTGCCAATAAGAATCACCACCATGAGCAAACACAATATTGGCCGCTTTATTACTATCCGCCTCGAAGACGAGGCCGCCATGATTGCCAGCCGAGGCTCGCACCGTTAAAGCCGATAACAGAGAGTCATAAGTAATTTGGGTGGTCGTCCCCACGCCCACAAAGCCACTAATAGTAGTGGAACCATACACATGAAGGGAAGCGTTGCTATTCCCCGCGCTGTTGCCGATATTAACCACCCCATCGTTGCCATAAGTATTGGCCACGCCGCCTTTAACCAAATTGACTACTCCGCCGTTCCCGCCGCTCTCATTGCTATCTGAAGCCGTGCCGCCATTGGCAATATTTACCGTCCCGCCACGGCCACCATCTCCGCCAATTATAGCTTCATAAGTTGAATTGCCGCCTACGGCCAAAGAGACGGTACCACCCGCCCCACCATTGGTGACATCAGTATCACCGCCGGCCGCAATGACTGCCGTAGAACCAGCCCCACCAGCAGTACCACTAGATAGGTATACATTGAGATTGTCATTTATATTCCCACCGGTAATAACCGCATCACCGGCAACCCTGATGTTCCCATTGTAATCAATTAATAATGCTTCTACTGGACCAAAACCAGGATCAGCGGAGGACTCTGTAAGAAATCTGAAACCACTTTTAAGAAAACCGTCCGGAGAGTTATCAAAACCATGGGAAACAAAATCAACCATGGTTTCTCCGTAAGATACATTATAGGCTTGATAAGCATTGATTGACAAGCCGATTGATTTGGTATCGGTATCTTCAGGATAGACAGGATACCCATCATACGAAAAGGCTCCATCGATACCACCAACAATATGCAATTGGCCGGTGATATCATAGTCGCTGACTGATGAACTGGCGCCAATCAATAAAGCGCCGCGACCCATGTAATTAGTAAATTGCAAAGTGGAAGTAGGAGAGAGGGTGGTACCGGCAGAAGCGTAAAAGGCTCCATAACCGGCTGTTCCACTCTCTACCGTCCCGGAACCGCTCCCTCCCGAAAC
>Ga0154301_103_pt1 | contig 6230 bp, 6 predicted proteins | sample RifGroA1_FD_105595 | JGI IMG/M metagenome (GOLD analysis project Ga0154301, IMG submission 105595) | Candidatus Vogelbacteria bacterium GWA1_51_14
ATCTTATCCAAATTTAAACCGGACGAATTGAAAATTCTGAAAAAAGTGAACCAAAAAATCGCCGCCGGGTTGGAACTCTTGCTTAATGTTTCCCCCGCCGCGGCAATGAACGAATTGAATACGAAATAAAAAAGAGCCCCGACCAAGTGATCGGGGCGACAAAATTTTTAAACACATGGAGGCATAAGCTTACAGGACCTTCAGCCCTGGGCTTGAGGTGAATTTCTTCACTGTTGTGTCCTCCGGTTTACTCGACAGGGGCGTGCCTCAGTTAGGCGCCCGCGGCCGAACTCGTGCCCACGTTCAAAAATCTAAATTTGGAGCTGGAGACGGACCCGGTGGGCGCGCCTCGGGCAAAGCAGTGCTTCATTCTTCCCTCCTTCTCGCCAATGGCGGTCGATAAACTCTATACAATGTTCGTGTTGCCCTTTTAGCAACATCTTCTATTAGTGTAGCAGACTAGTAGAATCTGTCAAGTGTCAAGGGCAGGGGAGTGAGACACCAAAAAAATGGCCCAATAGGGCCATTTTTTTGGTGCCGAGGCTTAGCCTCGGGAGAATACAAAGCTAGTCTTTTTTTGGTTCTTTATCTTTGAATAAGAGCGTCATTTTTTGGTTCTTGGCATCGAACAGATTGATTGTGAATTCGTACTTTTTGCCCAAGGCTAGCGTGTTGTGGAGATCCAACTCATCCTTAAATTCGGAGATGTGGACCAAACCGGCCACCCCTTCCTCAATCGAGACCAAGGCGCCATGTTTGTTGTATTTAATCACCACCCCGCCCACTTTGTCGCCGCTCTTATATTTGCCCTCGGCTTCTTGCCAAGGGTTGGGCTTGAGCGCTTTGATGGAGAGTGAGACTTTGCCATCCTTCACCTCAATAATCTTGGCCTTAACTTTGTCGCCCGGCTTGTAGAGCTCGCGCGGGTTCTCCACCAGCGCCCAATCAAGCTCGGAGATGTGGACCAAACCTTCCAATCCTTCCTCCAGTTTAACGAAGATGCCGAAGTCAACCGCGCCGGTCACCTCGCCTTCCACTGTCTCGCCCAAAGCGTATTTGTCCACCAACTCGCGCCGGGCCTCGTTGTCCAAATTCTTTTCCGAGAAGATGAGCTTGCCCTCTTTCGGGTCGGCGGTAATCACCGAGAGCGCGAGGGTCTGGCCGACCAATTTCTCCAGCGCTTCCATAATCTTGTCTTTATCGCCGTCATCGACGCGCGGGTAATGCTCGGCCGAGAGTTGCGAGGCGGGAAGGAAGCCGTCAATGCCTTGCCACTCCACAATCAGGCCGCCTTTATTGGCTTCCTTAATCGGCAGCTCGAACACTGTTTTGGTTTTGGCCGCTTTCTCGGCGTCATGCCAAATAATCGCTTGCTTGGCTTCTTTAAGCGAGAGCTCCACATAACCGCGTTCGCCCTCCGCTGCCACCACTTTAGCAGTGACGGTGTCGCCAAGATTAACCTTTTTAATAATGTCGCGGGCGTTTAAATACTCCCGGCCGAAGATGAGACCGGTGCCATAAGGCGGCAAGTCGACATAAAGCTCGAGCTTGCCTTTGCCAATTACCGGGCCCTCCACCAAACTGCCGGCCTCCGGCCGGGGAGAAGAACCTTTAAACACCTCGTCCATCGGGCCGCGCGGAGCGAGCGGGCGCTCGGCCACTGGCTTTTTATCTTTACTTTCTACCTTAACCCCTTCAACTTCTTTAACTTCAGTTGTATCGGCCGCCTCTTTTTTGCTGCCAACAATTTTAGACAGAATTCCCATAAGTCTTACTTTGTCTGGTTTTACCCTCCTGCTTCGCTAAAGCTTCGCAGGGCAGGCCTGGCACCCTCACGGCTTAGTAGAGAGTCGCCAAGATTGATAATAATCGCACCCCGAGAGTATAGCGATTTTATTGATATTTGGCAATGATTCTGCTAAAATAGGGTTAATGATAATCACTTATCACGGCTTAGGCATGGCCAAATTGCAGGTGGGCGACACGGTGGTGGCGGCTAATCCGATTAAGGAGACCAAGGGGGTCAAGGCGCCTCGTTTTGGCGCCGATTTGGTGTTGGTGTCGCTCGCCGACCCGGGCTGGAATGGCGCCGAGAATATGGCCTACGGCGAGCGAGTCCCCTTCTTGGTGGCTGGTCCGGGCGAGTATGAGGTCAGCGACATCTTCATTCGCGGTATTGAGAGTCGAGGCCCGGCGGGCAAAGTTAACACCATTTATACGCTCAATTTGGATAATCTTAATGTTTGCCATTTGGGCGCCTTGGCCGATGAGGAGTTGAGTAATGAGGCGCTTGAGGCGATTGGGGTGGTCGATATTCTGTTTTTGCCGGCGGGTGACTACGGCACCTTGCCGGCTAAAGCGGCGGCCAAGGTGGCCGCCGCCATCGCGCCCAAACTGATTGTGCCGGTGGCCTACGAGTCGGAGGCGACACTTAAAGGTTTTCTTAAAGAGTTGGGGGAGTCGGATCCCGAGAAGACCGACAAATTGACGATTAAGCGTCGCGACTTGGAGGGTAAAGAGGGCGAGGTGGTCATCGTCAACGCCAGTTAACTTCCAGCTTATGCCCCTTAGCCAAACTTCTTATTTAGATAAAGTTAAACAAAAGCCCGAGCCGGTTCGCCACTCGCTGGCGCTCGTTTTGGCCGGGGTGCTTACTATTGCCATTATTTCCGCTTGGTTGGTGATTTTTAAAATCAATGATGATAAAGTGGCCACGGCGCCGGCTAATGTAATTGAGAGCCCCGGACCGATTGAACGCTTTAGCGCTATTATGTCTGGCGAGTTGGCTAATGTGGGTAAGGGCGTCAGCGAGCTTAAAGATTTAATCGTCCGCAATCCGTTGTTTAATTAATTACTGCCGTTTTTATGCCAAGTAAAAAAGATAAAAAAGACAAAGCCAATAACGAAGGAGCTAAGCCGGAGGAGCTGGTGGTTAGCGGCATAGTGCCCGTCTCAATTGTTAAAGAGATGAGGGAGTCTTATCTCGACTACGCCATGAGCGTAATCGTGGCGCGCGCCTTGCCCGATGTTCGCGACGGCTTGAAGCCGGTCCACCGGCGGATTTTATATTCCATGAACGAGCTCGGTTTAACCAGCGCCGCCAAGTTTAGGAAGTCAGCCACGGTGGTGGGTGATGTGCTGGGCAAGTACCACCCGCATGGCGACGCCGCTTGTTACGATGCCTTGGTTCGCTTGGCTCAACCCTTCGCTATGCGTTATCCGCTGGTCCACGGCCAAGGCAACTTCGGCTCTATCGATGGTGACTCGGCGGCGGCGATGCGTTACACCGAGGCCAAGATGCACAAACTCTCAAGCGATATTTTGGCTGATATTGAAAAAGAGACAGTCGATTTTGTCCCCAATTACGACGGTCGGCTGATGGAACCGGTGGTCTTGCCCTCGCGGGCGCCCAATCTGCTTTTAAACGGTACTCTGGGTATTGCCGTGGGGATGGCCACCAAATTGCCGCCGCACAACTTGGGCGAGGTAATGGATGCTTTGGCCCACTTGGCCGACGAGCCGGAGGCCACCACCGAGGACCTGCTCCAGTTTATCAAGGGTCCCGACTTTCCCACTGGCGGCTTGGCCTTCAGTGAGACCGACATTCGTCACGCTTACGCTTCGGGCCGGGGTGGGGTCTTAACCCGTGGCGAGGCCGAGATTGTGGAGGGTAAGAGCGGTCAATTCCAAATTATCATCACCTCCATTCCATATCAGGTTAACAAGTCCGATTTGATTGTTAATATTGCCGACTTGGTCCGCGATAAGCGGATTGAGGGTATCCGCGACATCCGCGATGAGTCAACCAGCGACATCCGGGTGGTGATTGATCTTAAGACCGGCGGTCAGCCTCAACAAGTTCTCAATTTGCTCTACAAGCACACCGCTCTTGAGACCGCCTTCCATTACAATATGTTGGCGTTGATTGATGGCGTGCCGCGCTTGCTTACCTTGAAGGGTATTTTGGAGGCGTTTATCGGTCACCGCCAAGAGATTGTGACTCGCCGGACGCGCTTTGACCTCCGCAAAGCGGAAGAGCGCGAGCATATTTTGTTGGGCTTGAAGAAGGCTCTCGATCACATCGACGAGGTGATTAAGACGATTAAGCAGTCCAAAGACACGCCGACTGCTCAAGCCAATTTAATTAAGAAGTTTAGCTTTTCCGAGATTCAGGCCGCGGCCATCCTCGAGATGCGCCTCTCCAAGTTGGCCGGTCTTGAGCGGCAGAAGGTGGAAGATGAGTTGAAAGAGAAGCAGGCGCTGATTAAAGAATTGAAAGCGATTTTGGCCGACCCTAAGCGAATCCTCAAAATTATCAAGGACGAGTTTATTGAACTGAAGGAGAAGTATGGCGACGAACGCCGGACCAAAATCATTTCCACCGGAGTGAAAGAGATTAAGCCGGAAGACTTGGTGCCGGAAAAGGAGAATGTGCTGGTGGTGACGGCCGGTGGTTATGTGAAGCGAACCGATCCTTCCGAGTACCGGGCTCAACGCCGGGGCGGAGTGGGGGTGGTGGATTTGAATATGAAAGAGGAAGATTTCGTCACCATCTTCCTCACCGCTCACTCGCACTCGGACCTCCTCTTCTTTACCGACCAAGGCAAAGCCTATCAAATTAAGATGTATGACTTGCCCGAGGGCAAACGCGCCACCCGTGGCAAATCGATTATGAATTACATCGCCCTCTCGGCAGAGGAGAAGGTGACCTCGGTGTTGGCGCTCCCCAAGGAGACCAAGGCTATCGATAAGCTCTCGCTAATGCTCGTACTAAAGCGGGTGTGGCTAAGCGGGTGGCGGCTAAGGGTTTGGCTGATGTTCGGCGTTCCGGGATTATTGCTATCAAATTGGGGAAGGGCGACGAATTGCTGGCGGCCTTGCCGGTAACAACCGGCGATGAGGTAATGCTGGCCACGCGCGCTGGCCAATCAATCCGCTTCCGCGGTGGCGATATCCGCGAGATGGGCCGGACAGCCGGCGGAGTGAAGGCAATTACTTTGAAAAAGGGCGACTTCCTGATTGGCGCTGATCGGGTGCCCGCTCTTGCTGTTAAGTCGGCTGGCACAATGCTGGTGATGGCCGAGAATGGTTATGGTAAGCAGACAGTTGTTTCCGAATACAAGACTCAAAAGCGCGGCGGCTCGGGGATTAAAACCTTTCAAGTAACACCCAAGACAGGCAAGTTAATGGCCAGCCGGGTCATCACTGATCAAACCGAGATTGTGGCTATCTCCAAGCACGGCCAAGTAATCCGCATCAGCCTCGACGAGATCCCTTCGCTCGGCCGACAGACTCAAGGAGTGCGAGTAATGAAGCTCCGCCCCGGTGATACTATCGCCTCTTTAACTTGTTTGTAATATAATAAAGAGGATGTTTGCCGATCCTCTAACCAATGTGCGGCAGCTTGAGCTTGGTCCCGGGATGGTGGTGGCCGACTTTGGCGCCGGCGCCGGCGCTTACACTTTGCCGCTCGCGGCCACAGTCGGCGGCACCGGGCGGGTGTACGCGGTGGAAATCCAAAAAGAACTCCTCTCGCGCCTTGAGCGCGAGGTGGAGAATCGGAGAATCGGCAATGTTAGCTTTGTGTGGGGCGATATCGAGACAGTTGGCGGCAGTAAGCTTAAGGACGACAGTCTCGACCTCGTCCTTTTGTCCAACATTCTCTTCCAATTGTCCGGCTTGTATCAGGTGTCGCTCGAGGTAAAGCGCGTGCTTAAGCCCGGCGCGCGGGCGGCGGTGATTGAGTGGAGCGACTCCTTCGCCGGTCTTGGTCCCAAGGCCGATCGGGTGGTTAAGCCCGAGACGGTTAAGCAAGTTTTTGCCGAGGCCGGGCTCGATTTTGTCAGAGACTTTCCGGCCGGTGATCACCACTACGGTCTTATTTTCAAAAAAGCTTAATTAGTAATCAATGAAAGATCTTAGCTTATTCCAACTAATCCTCCTCTCGCTGTTTGGGATGGCGATTGTGGTGGGAGTAATGGTCTTTGCCGGCGTTATCCCCGGTTTCCGGACGCCTTCGGGTGGCACTTACGGCACCGTCACGGTGTGGGGGACCTTCCCGGCTCGGGAGATGGACGACTTCGTTAATAATTTTAATAAGGCCAACAAAAATGTTTTGAGTCTGGCCTATGTCGCTCGGCCGGAAGAGACCTTCGAGAACGACTTGCTCCAAGTGCTGGCCACCAACCAAGGGCCGGATTTGATTATTTTGCGGAGCGACCTCACTTATC
>Ga0154301_112_pt1 | contig 5704 bp, 7 predicted proteins | sample RifGroA1_FD_105595 | JGI IMG/M metagenome (GOLD analysis project Ga0154301, IMG submission 105595) | Candidatus Vogelbacteria bacterium GWA1_51_14
GAGCGATCCAAAAACTACTGGGAATAATGCGAGATTCAAACTTGCGAGAGAAAAACCAAGAGCTAAAATGTTTTGATAGAAAATAGCGACGAGAGCACCAAAAAGAATAAAAACGACCATGAAAAAGCGAGTAAGCTTTTTCATGGATTCGTCGCTATACTTTGCGGAGTAGTTTTTGAGGTCGCGGGTAAAAATTGAAGAAACAACGAAAGTAACGGTGTCCGAAGACGAAAGAGCAACAGCATAAAGTAAAACCATACCAAGTTCTTTTAATCCGAAAGGAAGCAAATGTGAAAATCCAGTGACCAAAGCGTCTTCTGGAACAATGTTTGGAAAGAATTGTTTTGTAGCAAGGCCGACAACGCTAATTACAACTCCAAGAACTAAAAGTATAATGACAGAATAATTTAATCCTCGTTTCAAATTCTTTTCGTCTTTAGTCGCAAAAATTCTTTGCCATAAGTCTGGAGCAACCATTATTCCAAAACCAGCGAGAATCAGAAAGCCAATTATATTTCCAGCTCCAAGTGTTCCAAGATTAAATTCCGAAATTGGAATATGAGTTTTTCCAAGAAGAAAGATTCCAACGGTTAAAGTCATGATGAACATGATTATCAATTGAAAAAAATCTGTGCGAATTACTGCTTTGAAGCCAGCGAGTAAAAGATATGTCAAAACTATTAATCCACCAATTACAACAGCGAGAAAATATGGAATTGGAAAAATGGCTGCTAAAACTTTTCCACTGATTATCAAATTTACTATGAGCAATAGGAAAAATTGAAGTACCAAAAAGAACGAGAACATAAGGCCATTTTTCTTTCCTAAAATTCTGAAAAAATATTCGGGCATTGAATACACTTTCAACTCATCGGCTTTCTGCTTGATTCTCCCAGCATATTTTTTCAATAACAAAAATCCTAAAGCTAAACCAACAAACAACCAAATGGCAGAAAAACCATATTGGTAAATATATGCTAGATAAATTGCCAAAACTGAACCATCAAAAAAACCTGCGCTTATTGTGGCGGCGACTTGAACACCTTGAACTTTACGCTCGGCAATCATAAAATCGTCCTCACTCTCTTTCCTAGAGGAAACTAGGCCGATAAATACAACAATCGCTATGTATATAAGAAAAAATATGATTGATAGTGTCATAAGTATATTTTATCTTAAAAACCGTTATTTTGATTCGGTTCAAACTTGGACATCTGGCGGGGACGATGCCCGGAAGTTTGAACCGAAAGCGTGGCTCAAATTCAAGGATCTTGATAAAAGCATACGTGAATTACGGGCTATGTTCAAGCAACACCCTCAATGGTTTGAGGTTCCAAAGCCGAAGTCGGATAAAAGTAAAAATGAGGTAGATTATTCAATTAACTCTTAGCGCAGAGGGTTGATCTGCTTTATCAGTTGTATCCGGTAATGCTCAAAAACCTTGTTATAGGTTTCTAAATAATCCAAAACTTCTGGCTCTGTAATGCCATTTTCAAAATCTATATAATCCAAGTCGCGGTAATTTGCTTTAATACGATACCAAAAGAAAAAATCTGCAATCATTAAACGCTCTGACCCAACAAACAATTTCTGTTCCTCCCGATCTTTCTTTGTATGCAGATTCCATTTGCGCCCTATTTTTGCGTCATGTAACTTATAATCCATCAATTTCTTTGCAACAGAATTTATACAATCGATTTTCTGCCAATAATCAGAGCGTGCATTTTGTCCAGCGTTTATAGCAGGTAATGCGCGCACTTGCGCAAGTCCGTAGACACGATTGAGTTCTGGACTAGAAAATACTATAGCTCCACTATCTACCAGTGAATAAATCTTTTTCCTTATTCCAGCATGACCTCCTTTCCCGAACCCTTGCGTACTACCATCTAACAAATGTGTCAAAATGCTCTCTAGGTAATAAAGCACGTAGTAACATTTAACCGGAAACCATGGTGCCGCAATAACTGCAAAAGCCGAATCTTCTCGTGCTAGTTCAATATCTTTCTTAATACTTTTTAGTGTGACTTTGTAAAGTTTTTGGAATCGTGTAATTTCTACAGTTCGTTTTGTAAATGTGCCATTCCGAGATACGGAAAGTGTGCTGCTTGCAAATAACTTTTCTGAACATTTTATGTAGTTAAGATGTGTACGAAAAGATGCTTTTGTAGAATCAAGTGGAGATGTAGATCGAGCGAATATAGCCATCAAGTTTCATTTTTATGTCATTATATGCTCGCTGAATACGGCAAAGACTTTATATAATCTTCCATGAATTGCCAATCTGGGCTGCCGTCCTTATTGGCAGGAAGTTTTATTTTTGTATTTTTTAGTTTTTCGCCGTTCCATTTTCTCCCAAATGAATATTTGAAGCGTTCTTTATCAAGAAGAGTTATGATAAAAATGGCATTGTATTTATTTAGGTTATCATTTCTACCCATCGAAAGAGTTGTCGATCCTATAAAATCTGCTTCTTGATATGTAGAGTATCCGACCGACCCTTGTCCATCTCCAATAAAGACAATGCAATTACTTTTTGTAACGTAGTTTTCGTCTCTCACAACCTTATACATAAAACCATTGTCTTCTTTTTTAGCACCAACATATGAAATCTCATTCCCCTTCTCCAAAAGCTTTTCTGCACTACCGCATTTTCCTCTTTCAAGAGTAAATAAATCACTCAGCTTAAACCATTGCCAGTCTTCATGATGAAGCATCCTCTCAGGGCTATTTAGAGATTTCGTGTCTAGATTATCTATTTTAAGGTTTTTGAATCTTTCAGGTACATCTTCGGGTACTAGAATGTCTTTAAGAGTTTTGTTTGCTTGCCTACCGTAATTGTACTTGTATTTATTTCTTTTTAAACAAATTGAATAGTAGATAAGCTCACGTTCCGTCATGTCTTTTTTGGGTGTCAAAAAATATAGATCTCTGCCAGAATAGTAGTTATAAGGCTGTAAAAAAGTAGACAACACCGAACCACCTACGGCAACTGTAAGAGTGTTACCTGGGATAGGCATTACCCCATCTTGTTTTTTTACAAACGCAGACACACCATTATTACTTTCCGTTCTAGAAACGAAACATACCGACTCGTCAGAAATAGCCTGCGTTTCCTCGAGATTAATTAATTCAAGATTAACCCCATATTTTATTTCAAACAGATTTGATAATTTAGTTAATTTTATAGCTACTCGTTTAACGTCTTAAACACCCAATACTTTTTCAATTGATTCTCGAATTCTTCTTCTGTGATATCCGAATAATCTGTTTCAAGATATGCCTCTGCACACCATTCATCATCTTTTGTAACTTTTTTCCTAACTGAAAAACCTGGGATATCTTTTTTATTGGAAAAAGAAGCCAACCATTCTTTTTTAATACTCTCCCAACTATCGTTAGTCTTCGGAATTCTGCCTAAGATTTTATCTTTCCTAAAACCATCATTTTTCCAATATCCAAACCAACTCTCGTGGTGTTCGTCGTTGTCGTGTGGAGTGTGTGCAGTAAAAACCATGATGCAAGTAACAGTACCAATGGGATAAAAGAGATCATCGGGCATACTCATGACCGCTTCAAGTCTATGCTCACTTAAAAGTTTATTTCGAAGTGGATGATTAGTATCAATCGCAACAGACATTGGAACAATAGCGATGCCTGTAGCATTTTTACTTAGCCCACTTAGCATTCTAATGATAAAATCCCACTCATGCAGGTTATCTCCTTTCTGCGAATAAGGTGGATTCATAAAACCAGCATTGGCTTTCCCTTTAATCTTATTAAAAAGAGAGTCATCAAAACATGAACCTTGGTAAAGGTTGGTCTTTCCGTCACCTCGCAGAATCATGTTTGAAACGGCAAGGGCAAACATTTGAGGCTCCTGCTCAATGCCAATCAATGAATTTGATAGTATTCTTCTCTTTTCTTCGGCAGAGACTCTTTCTGTCATTTTCTTCATTGCGGAAATGAGAAATCCTCCCGTTCCAGCACAAATATCAAGAACAACGGAGTTTTTGTCGAGTTTTGCTAGCTCAGCAAATAAATCGGTTATATGCTTTGGTGTAAGGACGATACCAAGGCCCTTACCATCGCCTCCTGTATATCGGATAAACTCACCATAAAAATTACCTATGATATCAAAATCATAATGATCCTTGGTAAAGGGCTGTACATGAAGGTGTAAATCACGAACAATACGCAAAAGGGGTGATTCGTTTCTTTTTGTATCAATTTTTTGTAATTCAGGATGATGTGCTATGAAGCTAAATGCATTAATAACAGCTCTTTTCTTTGTCTCATGAGTATCTCCTAGTTCTGCCTTCTCTATAATTTTTTTTATTGAATTGAATGTCTCGTTGGCTAGTTCTTCCCCTTCATATTTATTATATGCAACCTCAAACCCTCTATCCATCAGTGCGAGCAAGACACCGCTAACCAGGAGTGGCTTTTGAGCCTCAGTAATTTTAGCGTAATCACGCATGTAATCGTGAAGATCACGAGAAAATCGCATCAAATCTGAATGCCGAGACTTCGCGAGTATAGGATCAAATTTTGCACGATCAATATATCTGTCCCAGGTTAAGATTTCAAAGAGCAATAATCGGTTCGAACTTATGATTGCCTTTCTAAAAGAGGCCAACCAAGCCGAAAAATACGCTCAACAAGAAAATCCCGAACGGATTCGGGATTTTCTCAAAAAGATTGGTTCGAACTTCCGCATTGCCGACCGCACGCTGGCGTGCGATTTCAAAAATGCCTTTCAAATTGCGGAAAAATATCATGCCGAGGCGCTTTGCGCCGAGGCTAATTCTTACGATTTCACAAAAAGTGAAAATTGGCGGAGAGAGAGGGATTCGAACCCTCGGTGCCGTTGCCAGCACACACGCTTTCCAAGCGTGCCGATTAAACCACTCTCGCATCTCTCCATTCATTATACAAGGAGCTGATTCTGTCATTAGATGTGCCAACTATCTTGAGATACTTTACAATATCACTTTCTCGATATAAGTAAACATTAGACCCTCTTTTACTAATATGACCTGATATTCCTAATTCTTTTAAGATAGCTGCCACTGATTTTATAATTCCGGGAGAATGATTAGTAAAACATAAGCCAAGATTTTTATAGGCTTTCCCCTTAACTATGTGCTGATGAATAAAAAGGCAGCCGTCAGTATCAACCAACCCTCGAACACAAGCGATTTGATATGATTTTTTAAATAAAATCCAATCTGGAATTTTTAGGCCATTCTTTAATTTATTTCCCCTGGGCAAATCTTTTTCAATCAAAAATTCAACCACTGATATACTAGCTAACGAAATTACTAAAGTATTTTTTCCTGGGCGCTTACGAATAGCTGGATAAATTCCGAATAGCTCAAAACAAAGACTTTTAATAAAATTAGAATATTCTTTATCTTTAATTGAATTTAGAGTAATAGTGACTTGCCAAGGATTATTGATACCGCCATCGCCAATCATTATTCCAAAAAATTCAGCCAGTTTAGGAGAATAGTCGGGCAAAATAACGATTTTACGATGGCTTTTGTTAGGATATTTTAGGGTTGATTTTACTTTCATTAAATCCAATTTTTTAAATCTCCATCCCGCGCAAGACGCGGGTGCGGTCGGCGACCGGCGGATGAGTGAGGAAGAGTTTATGGAGACCTTTCATTGATTCACTGCCGAAGGGGTTGGCGATGAAGAG
>Ga0154301_131_pt2 | contig 3474 bp, 3 predicted proteins | sample RifGroA1_FD_105595 | JGI IMG/M metagenome (GOLD analysis project Ga0154301, IMG submission 105595) | Candidatus Vogelbacteria bacterium GWA1_51_14
GCAACTGGCCCTAAACAACAGCCGTTTGTCAGCGGAACAGTGGCGCTTGACACTGGCGGTTTACAGACTAGCCACATGGTCACAATCTCAAATCTCCAACCAGACACCACCTATTATTATCTGGTCCGGAGTGTGGATAGCACCGGCAATATGAGTATGATTTGGCCAAGGAGCTTCCATACTGAAGATTAACGATTGGCGGAAAAGGCAAATAAAAAAATCACCGACCACAATCGGTGATTTTTTGTGGTAGTTAATCTTGGTGGACCGTGCCGGATTCGAACCGGCGACCTCCTGCTTGCAAAGCAGGCGCTCTACCAACTAAGCTAACGGCCCATACTTTAGACCGGCAAATTATAACTCGTTTTTATTTTTTCTTCAAGGCGCAGAGATTATCACTTAAACCGACCAGGTCGGCAACGGTTGAACAGATAGCCGTTACTTCCGAGCGCTCGGTAAACACATGGCCCGACTCGGGAAATTCAATCAACTTTACCTCGGCGCCTTGAGTCTTAAGGCGGGCAAACAGGTTGTCGGTTTGCCAATTGGGCACCTCGGTATCTTTCCGGCTGACGATTAGACGGACAGGTTGATTGGTGATTTGAGACAAACGACTAAGAATTTCGGCTTGAGTGTAGAGCGGCCAATTGGTCTCATTGTGAGCGCTACCGCCGAAATGAGCGTTAAAGATGGACTGCTGGTCCTTCCAAGTTTGGGTTAGCCAACTTACTACCGGGTTGGCCGCCACCACACCGGTAACCAAGTCCGGATGCTCAACCAAAGTCTTAAGCCCCAAGTAACCGCCGTAACTGGTGCCGAAGAGATAAACTCGTTTGGCACCTTGACTCTTAAGATAAGCGATGCCGGCCGTCACATCAGCCACATCATTAACGCCGATATTATTTTTCAGTCCATCCCGCCAAGCCACCGAATGGCCAATGGAACCGCGATAATCAAGCTTGAGGACCGAAACGCCGCCCTCGGCCAGCTTGTCCAAAATATCGTCAAACACGGCGTAAGAGGCGTAATGATGGTAACCAAGCGAGGTCTGGCGCCACGGCCCGCCGTGGAGCCAAATGATGCCCACCTCGCCCGGGGCTGACGATTGGAGCAAAACACCCGGCGCGCCAGTGACTAGTTTAACGGTCGAGCGCTTGATTTTAGGCGCTACCAGCTTTTCTTTAAGCGGATTCAAAACGATTACTTTGCCTGCCTGATTATCATACAGCGCCACATGAGTGTTAGAACTGTCATTTTGGGCAAAGAGGAGGTAGTGCCCCTGGAGCGGCTTAAGATAGAGCCAATCGGTAGCCTCGCGAGCCACCACTTTGGCCTCGCCAACAGCCGAATCATATTTGTATAAATTGTAGTGATAAGGATCATCAAGCGTGTTGGCGGTGAAAAAGAGGTCTTGCCCGAGGAACATAAAGTCGCGCACCCAACCGGTACCCGACACCTTCTGCGGCCAACTGGTAGTGCTAAAGTCGCCAGCGATTGTGGTCAAGTAGAGCGCTCGCTGACCATCGCGCTCGGAGAGGAAGGCGGCTTGCCTACCCTCGTCAGACACCTCGGTATAATAAGCTAACTCGTCAAACCAGCGGAGCTCGCGGCCGGTGGCCGCCTCTATCAACACATGTTGTTTGGCAATATCGGCATAACCGGATAATACTTGCCCATCAGACGAGAAGAGTTCTAACGTTAGGCCACTTGGCGGCAAAGTAATCGTGATTGGCGCCGGATTATTTTTGGTTAAATCAAAAATTAGTCGTTCATTCCCCTGCCGGGCAATTAGCGCCTGGCCATCACGACTAAACTTAGGCGCGGTTAAAATCTCGCGCCAATCCAAAGTCAAACTTTTGTTGCGATTAGCCAAATCAATTACTTGATGCTTCCAGCTGGTGGTAATGTCTTTAAACTCACTCACTAGCAACTTATCCCCACCAGGCGAGAGCGTTTTATTGGTCTCTTTTTGATATTTGGTTGGCAAGAGCGTTTTGCTGGCAGTCGCTTGGTCGCAATCGCCCTCGTAGTCACAGCGGAAGTAGCGGTCCTTGCCCGGACTTCGATAATGGATAATAATCTCCTCCGGACCAAACTCCTTAACCACCGCGTAATTAATCGGGTCAATTTTGTTATCAGCCGTCACCGCCTCGGTTGGCAAAGCACTCCCGCCCCAAAGGCTGAACAACAAAATAATTAAAGTGATTTTCTTCATTTGCCTTCAGTTTAACATATTGAAGAAATTCGGGAATTAGTATATCGTTGGGTAGCCAAAGCAAGTAAAGGGCCTATAGTCTAGTGGTACGACGCTACATTCGCATTGTAGAGGCGCGAGTTCGATTCTCGCTAGGTCCACCAAATAAATTTTCTTTATTCCCCGAGTGTTTGGGTGATGACATGGTCGAGGAACTCGGGATAGGAAGAGCCCACGGCCTCGAGGGCGCGGGGGAGGAGAGCGTGCTCGCCCAAGCCGGGCAAGGCGTTGACTTCAAGCAAGTAAATCCCCCGGGGCGAAACGATAAAGTCGCTTTGGGAGTAATGACGCAAACCGAGCGTCTCATGAGCCAAGATAGCCAAACGCGAGAGCTCTGACTTTTCGTCATCATTAAAACAGCCGGGGCAAGTATGACTCGCCCGACCCAGCACCTTGTGTTCATTGGTCCAAATGGGCGACTTGTCGGGCCGGCGCACTTCCACCGGCAAGAGAGCGTAAACAGCTTGATTGCGGAAGTTGTCGATTGTCCCCACCGCGCACTCTTTGCCGGGGATGTATTGTTCAATCATCACCTCGTGAGAATACTCGCTAGCGCGTTCTATGGCGGCCACTAATTCTTTAAAACTGCGCGCATAAGACAAGCCAACCGCGCTGCCGCGGTCGGATGGCTTAACCACCCACGGCGGCGGGATGCGAGCGAAGGGCTCCTTGGCCGCCTCTTGGTAAGAGGCGCGCGGCACAATCACAACCGCCTTAGGCACTTTAATCCCCGCCCGCGAGAGCATGGCGGCGGCGGTGGGTTTATTTATTGTGGCCATTGCCGACACTTCCTCCGGACCAGTGTGCGGCTTGCCCAAGCTAGCCAACAAGCGCTGGACAGTGCCATCCTCGCCATACTCGCCGTGAAGTGCGTTCCAAAAGAGATCCACCTCATTGGCCACAATCTCGGGATAGACCGGCAAACCGTTGAAATGCCAAGTGCCATCCTTGGTCACCAACACATCTACCGGCTGATATTTGTCGCGAGACAAATGCTTCAGCACTCGCGCGCCGCTTGAGAGCGATACATTGTACTCGGAGCTTGGTCCGCCCCGGAGGATCCCAACTCGCAGCGTGGCCATAATCAAACTAAATTATTTTAAATAAGAGTGGATTTTGTCCACAATGTCGTCGAGAGTAAAATTGGCTTTGACCAGGAAGTCGTTGGCGCCCAGTTTCTTGGCGCGCTCGATATCGGTCTTCTCGCCCAAGTTGGAAAA
>Ga0154301_123_pt1 | contig 2897 bp, 4 predicted proteins | sample RifGroA1_FD_105595 | JGI IMG/M metagenome (GOLD analysis project Ga0154301, IMG submission 105595) | Candidatus Vogelbacteria bacterium GWA1_51_14
CCGTGCCCACACTGGCCAAAGTGGTGGCCAAAGTGGCCAAGGCGGAAGGGTTTGATTTAACCAAAGACGCGGCCGAGCTCATCGCCGTCTTGGGTGATGGCTCCTTCCGCGACACGATTGGCCTATTGCAAAAGGTGGCTAATCTCTCAACTGATCAAGAATTGACGCGCGAGGAGGTAGAGCGAGTGACGGCCGCGCCTTCGGCGCTTTTGGTCCGGGAGTTGGTGTTGGCAATTACTAATCAGGATTTAAATAAGGCGTTACAAGCGGTTAGGCAAGCTACCGGCGAGGGTAAAGATGCGCGGACTTTTCTTAAACTGACTATTTATTTAATCAGAGCGACGATGTTGGCCGGTTATGCCAATGATTTGAAGAAGCCGATTTTGGCCGAGGTGGGGAGCGAGGAGGCCAAGTTGATTGAAGAAATTATTGCTGATAAAGAAAAATTGAAAAAATTCCCCGAGGTGTTGCGCCAACTCTTGGCCGCCTACCTAGAGACCTTCCAATCGGCCGTGCCCGAACTGCCTCTCGAGCTCGCCCTGATCGAACTTTTGGGTAAAGAAGAAGTGAAATAATCTTTGGTTTGATTTGTAATAAAGGTAAAATCGTGACTGATACTCATTTAACAGATGAGCAAGTAGCGGCTCGGGTGCAGGCCGGTCAAGCCGAGTTTTTTGGCATATTAGTTGAGCGGTACGAGGCCAAGCTCCGTCGTTACGCTCGCAAATTTCTCTTTGGCCAAGAGGATGTGGATGATTTGCTTCAAGAGGTCTTCTTGAAAGCTTATATCAATATCCAGAGCTTTGACACGGGTCGTCAATTTTCGCCCTGGCTCTATCGGATTGCCCATAATGAATTTGTTAACACCTTGCGCGAGCGGGTCAGGAAGCCGCTCGACTTTCTCGATTTGGAAGTAGTTTTGCCTCAGTTGCGTGCCAAAGAGAAGGCTGATGATTTGGCCCAGCGGGAGGATATTAAGCAGATGTTGGATCGGGCACTTAGCCAGATTAGTGGCAAATATCGCGAAGCGCTCTTGCTCTATTATTATGAGGATTTAAATTATCAGAGCATTGCTGAGGTTTTGCATTTGCCAATTTCAACCGTGGGAGTACGTCTGACCCGCGGCCGAGCGGAATTAAAAAAGATTATTAAGCAAATTGACCAAGATTATGACCGAAATTAAAGACAAAATTTTAGCGACCATTAAAGTTGGCGAGGTAAAGATGCGCCCGCGCTGGCACTTCATCCTGAAGGCTTTGTTGGTGGCTTTATTGGCAGTGTTTGTCGCGCTGGCGCTGATTTTCTTTGTTAGTCTGGTTGGCTTTATTGTTTCCGCTTCCGGCGCCGGGTTGGCGCCCGGCGCCGGTCTCCTGGGTTGGCGATTGCTTTTGACCTCGTTGCCTTGGGCGTTAGTATTGGCGGCGATTGCCTTGGTTTTGATTCTTGAAGTTTTGGTTTCGCGTTACTCGTTTGCTTATCGTCAACCCCTTCTTTACTCCATTATCGGGGTGGTGTTGCTGACAATATTGGGCGGTTGGTTGGTGGCGCAAACTCCGTTCCATCGGGGGATTTATCGCGAGTTCCGCGGCGGGCGTTTGCCCGCCGCGGGGCCAATCTATGGCCGCTTCAACCCCGAGCGGTTGGAGAATGCCCATACTGGCAGTATTAAACAATTGACTGAAGATGGCTTTATTTTAGAGACTGAAACCGGGGAGGAATTAACAATAATTGTTTCTGTTTCAACCAGGGGGCCGATTGTCGATGCTCTTCAACCCGGGCTTGAGGTGGCAGTCTTTGGTTTAGAGAATGACAATCGAGTTGAGGCACTTGGTATCCGCCCGCTTGAATGGGAATTACACCAACCGCTCATGCCGAGGTCGGGTATGATGAGAGTGAAATAATTTTCTCTCGGCGATGTAGTAATAGTTAGGCGCCGGTTTATAAGCTTAACTAATTATTTATGTCGAAAATTAAAAAGATTCTTTTGGTAGCAGTGCCGGCTTTAGCCTTGGTTTTGGCTAGTGCCAGTCTGGCTTCGGCCCAGGGTCCTTTTGGCGGCTGGATGGAAAAGTCCGGGGATATTGCCGATCACTTTGCGCATCAGGCTGAAATGCTAGGTCTCTCGGTAGATCAGGTTAAAAACGCTTGGGCGGAGGGCCAGACGATGCAGGACTTAATGGCGGAATATGGTATCGACGAGGATGCCTTTAGAGCCAAGATGCAGGCTGAACGCCATGCCCAAATGGAAGCTCGCTTGGCGGAGATGGTCTCAGCGGGAGTGATTACTCAAGCTCAAGCTGACACTCGCTTGGCTTGGATGGCCGAGCGCGAAGCCGACGGTGACTTTGGTCCGGGTCAAGGCTTTGGCGGCCCTCGGGGCGCTCGGGGTCAACGAATTATCGATTAAGCGATTATTACTCCATTGCGCAACCAATCAAAAACTCGCCGGCCGGCGAGTTTTTGGATTTTAATCAGATGGCGATTTGGGTAAGTTTAGTTATCCACTTGCCCCCATCGGGGGGGGTAAAATGACTAAATATGGGTTATACTCAAGTTAAGTAATAATTTGACGATTAATCAATTAGATAAATAAAATAATATGAATGTAAAATTTTTTTCTGTTCTAATAATAGCGGTTGGTTTCTTGGTGTTTCCGGCTATTAGTTTGGCAGCTGAGCCGTCCATTGCCACTTCGGATTCAACCGCTAATGTGACGGCTGGCACTGATGACCAAACTGCCGCCACTGCGGCTACTCAAGCTAATGTGGAGGAGGTTAAAGCCACCCGTACTCTCACGGTAGGCACCTTGCCGGTTGATACCGAAACGATTACTATCGGTACTTGCACGGTTACCTTTGCTACCACCACCGCCGGTTCACCGGCGGAAGATGCCAACT
>Ga0154301_113_pt1 | contig 2656 bp, 3 predicted proteins | sample RifGroA1_FD_105595 | JGI IMG/M metagenome (GOLD analysis project Ga0154301, IMG submission 105595) | Candidatus Vogelbacteria bacterium GWA1_51_14
ATAAAACGGCAATCTCGTCCGGCTTGGCGCCGTCTTTAATCAAATTTTTGGCAGTGGTGGCAATATAATCAGCCTCGGCAATCTCAGAGAGACTGGTGGCGAGAGTAATCAATTCGCCAGCTCGATTTTTGGTAAACAGCTTCTTATCATGGCGGTTCTTGTTCTTCTCAATCACCTGATTGGCGGCAGTGAGGATGGTTTGGGTGGAGCGATAATTCTCTTCCAAGAGCACCACTTTGGCGCCGGGGAAATCTTTCTCAAAGCGCAATAAATTCTCAAAGTCGGCGCCGCGCCAAGAGTAAATTGATTGATCCACATCGCCGACCACCGAGAGATTGTTGGCCGGGGCGGCAAGCATCGTCGCCAGCTCGTATTGAATGGCGTTGGTGTCTTGATACTCATCAACGAGCAAATAGCGGAAGCGTTGGCGATAGGCATACAAAATAGTTGGCTCGCGCTTGAGCAAGCGGACCGACTCGAGTAACAAGTCGTCGAAGTCGAAGCCGGCGGCTTTGGTCACGAGATTGTGATAACGCTCCCACACTTGGGCGACAATATTTTGATAAAATCCTTTTCCGTCGGAAGATGATTTGAAATCAGTTAAAGTGAAATTGTCGCCCTTAAGTCGCGAGATAGTGCCGAGGACCTTCTTTGGTTCGAAACGCTTTTCATCAATCATCAATTCCCGCATCGCTTGTTTGATGAGAGAGATTGAGTCGTCGCGGTCAAGAATAGTGAAATATTTGGTTCGCCCGAGCGCTCGGGCGTGGTCACGACAAATGGCGGTGCCGAGGGCATGGAAGGTGCCAACGGTTGGCAAGCGCCGACTTGGGCCCTGCCTGCCGGCAGGCCAGGCGGCGAGTAATTGCTCCACCCTTTCCCTCATCTCGCGAGCCGCCTTGTTGGTGAAGGTGATCGCCAAAATCTCTTCCGGTTTGGCTTGTCCACTCTCAATTAGATGCCGAATGCGGTAGGTAATCACTCGGGTTTTGCCGGCGCCGGCGCCGGCCACCACCAACAAAGGCCCGGCCCCGGCCGTCACCGCCTCGCGCTGAGCGAGATTGAGCTCTTTAAGGTATTCCACCTGCCTACTATACCACTCTCGGCCCTATCCACAGGCCCTTTTTGACCCCATTGCTCCAACCCGGCGCTGGGGCTATAATACGAGAGTTAAATCCTGCCTTGATTTTTTGTCTGGAAAGTGGCTTAACAGTTTAATTTTAGGCTTATTTTACCTAGTTTTAAATCTTCGGACGCCAAGATTGGTTGGGGTCCGAAGCATAGAATTATCTTAACCCTAACCGTGGCGGGGCTCATTTTTGGTGTCGCCGCTTCGGCCGAGGCGGGCATCTTTGCCAAGGTGTTTGGCGCCGGCAAAACGGTTAACCCCCAACCTTTAAGTTCCCAAACAGTGCCGCTCCTCGCGGCCGCTCTTAACCCCGACCCCAATCCGGCCAAGGGTGGCGGCGATACCACTATTGTGGGCGGCGCTCTCCTCCCCGACTCCGGTCCTTTGGGCACTATCGCCAATGCCTCCACCGAGCATCGCTCGAGCGATCAAATTAGTGTTTATGTGGTCCGTGAGGGTGATACTCTCTCGCAGATTGCGACCATGTTTAACGTTTCCATCAACACCATTATCTGGGCCAACGACTTGCCGAAGAATGGCACTGTCCGCCCCGGCCAAGTGCTGACCATTTTGCCGATTACTGGTATCTCCTACACAGTGGCTAAGGGCGACACTATCGGCACGATTGCTAAAAAGCATAAAGGCGATGCCGAGGAAATTGCCGTCTTCAACGGTTTGGCCGTTAATTCGCCGCTTGCGGTGGGTCAAAAGATTATTATCCCCGACGGCGAGGCTACACCAGTGGTAACCCCAAGCCGTTCATCTGGTAGTTCTTCCGGCGGTGGCTCTTCCGGCGGAGGCAGCCAACCAAGCTACGATGGTTATTATCTCCGGCCTTTGGCGGGCGGCAAAAAGAGTCAAGGCATCCATGGCTATAACGGTATCGACCTCGCGGCGCCGGCCGGCACCGAGATTTTGGCATCAGCCGATGGCACGGTGATTATTAGCAAATCGGGCGGCTATAACGGCGGCTACGGCAATTATGTGGTTATTCGCCACGCTAACGGCACCCAAACTTTATATGCTCACAACACCAGCAATTTGGTTGGCGTTGGTGAGCAGGTTAGCCAAGGCCAAGTGATTGCCACCGTGGGCTCGACCGGGCGCTCGACCGGCAACCACGTGCATTTTGAAGTCCGTGGGGCCAAAAATCCGTTCTAACTTTAATACTTGATCTGGATAAAATTCCACCACTTAAGTCGAAACCCCGCTCCGAGCATAGTCGAAGGGCGGGATTTGTGGTTTAGAGCTAATAATGTTAGCGCTTCGGGCGGTATTGGAGGGCTTCAAGGAGGTGGGGCTCGGCAATTTGGTCGGCGCCGGTGAGATCGGCGATGGTCCGGGCGAGCTTGATGATGCGATGATAAGCGCGGGCGGAAAGGTCTAAGCGTTTGGCCGAGTCGTTTAAGAGTTGGGTTAGCTCGGGCGTGAGGGGCGCGAAGCGCTTAAGCTCGCGGACGCTCATCTCGCCATTGGTGCCGATTGAGAGGCCGGCCGCGCGGAAGCGCTTGACTTGGATTGCCCTAG